>Ga0074197_1001668_pt1 | contig 17798 bp, 6 predicted proteins | sample EPASupsiteSAE305_FD_64526 | JGI IMG/M metagenome (GOLD analysis project Ga0074197, IMG submission 64526) | Bioremediated contaminated groundwater microbial communities from EPA Superfund site, New Mexico - SAE3-05 reassembly with SPADES | ecosystem: Environmental > Aquatic > Deep subsurface >...
TTGCTCTGCTGGTTGCCTGCCGCGTCATTGACCCTTACCGACACATAGGTGATGCCAGCGGGCAGGGCATCCCACTGCGCCTGCGTCAGCGGCCAATCCTGCGTATAGGCCGCCGTGGCCGTGCTCATGCGCACGGCCCAGTCCTGCACCAGCGTGCCGGTCTGGCCGGGCCCTGTCATGAGCTTGAGCTCGAAATCGGAGACGCGGGAACCGCCGGCGTCGGTGAAGTCCACGTTATAGACCGTGCCCGAGGAGCGGCGCCAATTGTCGTCGCCGAACTGGCCGTCAACGATCACCGGCAGGGTCTTGTCCTTGCTGATATAGAAGGCGTCGGCGTAGGTGGAGGTGTTGCCGGCCAGGTCGGTAAAGCGCACGGAGATATAATTGGTGGCCTGGCCCTCTTCCAGCGAGGCGAAGTCCACCGTCCAGTCGGTGGTATAGGAAGCCGCGCCTACCGGGGCGGCCGTTACCTCGCTCCAATCCTTGCGCAGCGTACCGGTGCGGCCGGGCTGGCTCCACACCGAGTAATCCACAGCGTTGAGCAGGGAGCCGCCTGTATCGTAGAAATTAACGTCGTAAAGTTTGCCCGGGTCCTTCTGCCAGGCGGCGTCGCCGCCGGCCTGGTTATTCTGCGCGTAAGGCACGGTGGTGTCCTTATAAACGTGGAACACATCGTTCAGCGCGGTGGTGGTCCCCGCCACATCCCAGGCGCGCACAGAGATATAGTTGATACCCTCGGCCAGCGCGCCCCACGAGGAAACCGATATCCCCCAGGGTCCGGTGTAAGAAGCCATGTACGGCGTACCGGAAGAGATGAAGGTCCAATCCAGCCGCCTGGTCCCGGTCTGGCCGGGCCCCGTCCAGGCGGAGTATTGCAGGCTGTCCAGCCTTGAACCTCCGTCGTCCGCAAAGGATACGTTGTATATGGCGCCGGGGTTAGCGTTGCGCCAGGTATCGTCGCCGCCCTGCGAATCGGTTATCACGGCGGGCACCGTATCCTTCAGCACATAGAAGAGATCGTTGGCGGACGTGGAGGAATTGTTGACATTGTCGTAGACCCGCACGCTGACATACCCGGTGGTGCCGCTATTGATAGCGTCCCAGACCGCCGTCGGCAGGGCCCAGTCGGCTGTATAGGCGGCAGCGTTTATCCCCGTGGCCACATCGGTCCAGTCGGAGGTCACCGTACCGGTCTGGTTGGGGCCCGTGGTAACTTTTACCTGGAACTTGGAAAGTAATGAGCCGCCGGCGTCGGCGAAATCTATATTGTAAAGGCCGTTATTGGAATTGCGCCAGCGCCCGTCGCCGGCCTGGTTGTCCGTTATGGTCGGCGTGGACAGGTCCAGCAGCAGCGAACGGTAGGCGCTGAAATTCGAAAGATTGCCGGCGGTGTCGCTGGAAGCCACCTGCCAGTAATAGGTGTTCTGAGCCGCCAGCGGGATCAGCGCGGCCGAGACGGCCGGCTGGCTGGAATAGGAGATGGTGGTAAAATCCGTGGAAGTGGCCAGGCGCAGCAGGTAGGCCGCCGTGCGCGAAGCATTATCCGTGGAATCTCCCCAGTCGAAGGACAGGTTGGCCAGATTGGTCTTAAAACCGTCCGCCGGCGCGGCCGGCACCGGCACCGACGGGGCGGTGGTGTCCTTAAGGACCTTGAAGGCGTCCACCACGGTGCTGGTATTGCCGGCTATATCGTAGAACTCCACGCTGATATAGTTGGTATTGTCGCCCTCGAGCCCCGCGAAGTCAACCGTCCAATCGGTGGTGTAGGCCGCGCCGGCCACCCCGGCGATGGTGGCAGAGGCCACCTTTACCGGCGGATTGCCGCCGGGGCTGGTGCGGGCCGCGTACTTGGCGCCGGCCAGGCGGCTGGACGCGTCGGAGAAGTCGAAATTCCAGGCGCGGCCGGCATTGCGCCAGAAATTCTCCCCGCCGGCCTCGCCGTTCACATAGGCGGGCGGCGTGGTGTCCTTAAGCACCTTGAAGGCGTCGGTTATGGTGGTGGTATTGCCGGCCACGTCGTAAACGGCGATGGTTATATAATTGGTGGCGTCGCCGGCGAGACCGGTGAAATTCAGAGCCCAGTCGGCGGAATAGGCGGCGCCGGAAACGCCGGCCAGCGCCGTAGTGGACACCTGCATGGCCCCGCCGCCGCCGGAGGCCGTACGGGCGGCGTAAACCGCGCCGGCCAGCCGGGAATAAGGATCGGCGAAGTCCACGTTATAATTTCTACCGGTATTGCGCCAGGCCAGGTCCCCGCCGGCCTCGCCGTTGGTGAAGGTCGGGGCCACCGTGTCCTTGAAAACTTTGAACACGTCGTTCTGCGTTAAGGTATTGGTGGAATAGTCCAGCACCCGCACCGAGACGAAGTTGGTGGTCCAGCTCTGCAGCAGGTCCCACTGCGCCTGCGGTATGGCCCAATCCGTGTTGTAGGTGTCGGCGTTAATGGCCGTAACCAGGGGCGTCCAGTCAACGAACACCGTGCCGGTCTGCGCCGGGCCGGAGGTGACCTTTATCTGGAACTCGCGCAGGTGAGAGCCGCCCGCGTCCGCGAAGTCCACGTTGTAGATGGTGCCGGATGACTTGCGCCAGGTAAAGTCTCCGCTCTGGTTATTGGTGACCGTGGGCGTGCTCAGATCCACCACAAAGGCGAGGGTGGAAGTCCAGACCCCTGTATTGCCGGCATTGTCCAGCGCCCTTATGCGCAGGAAATAGGGCCGCTCCAGCAGGCCCGAGGGCTGGGCCATGGCCGCCACGGGGTTAGAACTGAAGGTTATTGTGGTGAAATTAGAGGCGGTGGCCAGCTGCACCTCATAATTCTTCACCCCGGAACCGTCCAGATCCGTCACGGAACCCCAGGACAGCAGCGTCGGGGAATAGTTGAGCCGGGTGCCGCTGCTGGGGCTCACGGAAGCCGCGGAAGGCGCCGGCGGGCTGGAATAGTCCACGCCGAAAGAAGGGGCGGCGAAATCCACCCAACCGCCGCGGCCGCCGTCACCCAGGGCGGCCACGCGCCACTTATACTGGGAACCGGAAGGGATATTGGCGGAACTCACATTAAGCGTCAGCGGCGTGCCGCTGTAGGCGCTGGCGCCGCCGGTGGAAAGACCTATGCCGTTGAAGGCCGAGGCATTCGGCTTTATCTCCACTACCAGCTGGAGATTATCCGCGCTCATGGAGCTAGCCAGCACGCCCTCGAAAGTTATGGCGCGGTTATTGGTCCACACCCCGGTACCCAGCGCCGAGCCGCCCGCGTACTGCGCCGGAGTATTCGGCAACTTGGGCACAGGCACAAAGGTATAGGTAAGGGCCGCGTTGCCGCCCATGGCGCCGGCTATGCTCATGCTGTAATTGGCGCTTACCGTGCTCACATAGTTGGAAACATTTACCTGCGAGTTGTTCTGATAAAGACCGGACACCATGGTGCTCTCTATGGCAGTGCGATTGGTGACGGTTTGCGCGCCGTTGCCGTTGAAGTTCAGCGTAGCCGTAAAATCAGCCGTGGTGGAATTAGAGGAATTATCCCGGGCAATATACGCCGCGCGTATGGTCTTGGTGCCGTTGATCTCAGGAGAGTAGTAATAAACGGCATGAGCGTAGCTGGTCCCGGTGCCCACCGTAGGCGTGCCGGCCAGCACCTGGTAGCTGCTGGTATGGGCCGCGTCATTGGTGTAACTATAGGTCAGGAACAATTCGGCCGAATGGCCGCCGGTAGAAGAGCCGGCCGCCGTCAGCGTGCTGCCTATCACGGCCCCGTTGGCCCAGTTGCCGGCCTGCGCCGTCAGCGAATGGAAGAACCTGTAGCCGGAAATCTGCGCCGACACGGATAGTATGGCATAGGTGCGCTGCGTACCCTGCACCCCGGCCACGGAGGCGTCCACGGGCATATTGACCGCGGTGGAATCGTAAGAGCCGGAGATGCGCTCGTATATCTCCTTCATGGCTATGCCCTCTTCTCGCAGGAAGATAGGCTGGCTGAACACGACGGTGGTATTGGCGGCCGTACCCTGGCCCAGGTAGTAGCGCACGGTCTGGGTCTTGGCCGGGGAATCCTTGGAGAACTCGTAGGTGAGCACCACTTCGCCGCTCAGAGTATTTACCGGTTCCACCGTGGTAACCACGTTCACGGTCTGCACAGTACCTGTGGAGAAGCCCGGCACTATGGTGGAGGAAGACAGGTACAGGAAATCGTAGGAATCGCCCAGGGAGTCGTCGTGGTTCTGGCTCTGCTCATTGGCCCCGCCGCCGATGTTGAGATAGATGCCGCCGTCGCCGGTGGTGTTCTGGCGGAAGCCGCGCACCTCGAACCACTGCTGCTGTATGGAGAAGCCGGTGGTGTCGGCTATGTCGGCCAGGTACTGCATGGCCTTGCCGCCTGCCGCCTGCTGGGCGGTATAAGCCGCTATTTTGTTGGCATAGTCCGAATACAGTGGAAAGCGCACGGTCTTCACCTGGGTGGGCGACTGGTCGTCGTACTCATAGGTGACGTACAGCTTGGCCGTGTGCATATTGCTCCCGGCAGGGCCTGTGATGCGAACGGCGGAGGCGAAATACACGCCCGTGGCCAGGTTTGCCAGCTGCGCGTTGACCGCGGCGGTCACGTCCGCCCTGGCGAAAATGCGGTTGGATTCGCCAGTGCTAGTGGTATATTGGCCCGTGGTGAGGCGTGCCGTGCTGGCTGCGGCCCCGGCGTCGAAGTAAATAACGAGCGCGGAGATGTTAGCCGCGCTGGTGGTAAGGCCTTCAAACTCTATCCAGGCGCTCTTTATGGCCTTGCCGTTCTCCGGCAGCTTCACCCGGCGCGCGGACATCTGGCGGGTAGTGCCGGAAGTCACGTCGGTGGTGGAGTAGTGGCCGCCCATGGCGTACTCCACAGTTTTTATACGCGTCTCCGCGGAGGCCGGCGAGGCCGAGAAAGCCAGCAGGGCGGCAAAAAGGAGGGCCAGCGGCCTAAAGCCGCCAGGCGCTCCTTTTTCCAGCCAGCCCTTGAAGGTCATAGTCTTATTCTTCGGCCGCACCGGAAAGCGGCGGCTCGCCCTTCACCTTTCGCCCCCGCTCCTCTTTCTGCCTGTCCTCTTCCTTCATCATCTCAATAATGTCCTGCACCGTCAGGCCCACCAGCCAGTTGTTCACCTCTTCCCGCAATTTTTCATAGAGCCGGCCCGGGATCTCCTCGCGCTCCGGCGCCGGGGCGCCGTTAAAGGTAAAAGCCTCCATCAGGCCCCAGACGCTGATATTGTCAAGGTCCTTGCGCAAGCGGTAACCCTTTCCCTTCTGCGACTCTACAAAGCCGGCATGCACCAGCGCCTGCAGCACCTTGTTGCAGTAAGGCGCCGGCAGGCCCTGGAACCTGGCTATATCCGCCACCTGGTTCCAATTGCCGCCGCCGCTCTGCCCCAGATATTGCAGGCAGGCCAGGCCATAGGCTAAAGTGCGGTTCATTCTCATAATAGTAGCCTGAGAGATTCGCTCCGAAACTTTTTTACCCAGTGACCAACAGCCATTGGATATTTTTTATCCAATGGCCGGGCAAAAAATAAACGGCGCGACGAACACCTGCCGTTTAGATATCAATAGTATAGCAGGCCTAATAGCGTAGTCAAGGGGATATTTCGTGATTTACGATACAGTGCCCTGAGCACGAATCTGTGCTGTTAAAATGCTTTTTTCAGAGTAACACGCTGCACGCTGCCCAGACCCGTCTCCGGGGCCACGGCGTAGTCCAGTTCCGCACCCAGCGCCATTATGCCAGCGCCGGCGCTGAAACCGCCCTTATCCCCGTTGCCGGAAAGCCCGCTCAATCCGTAGCCGCCCCGCAGCGCGAAACCGGCCCCGCCCATAAGCATGGTGTGCTCGGTGCCGGCCGAAAACACCGTCTGCCTGTCATAGACAAGCCTTTTCACGTCCAGCGCCAGCCCCATGCCGGGCAGCACCGCGAAGGTAAGCCCGGCATTCACGCTTAGCGGCAGGTTGTCGCGCTGGGACAGGTACTTCATCCCCCTGCCCAGGTTCTGCACGCCCAGCCCCAAAGTGACCGGCAGGCCGCTAAGCCGGCGTCTCGCGCCCAGGTCCACGGCGAAAGTTTCGGCCCTGACACCGGCTATACTGCTCTGGATATATTTAACCGCTCCGCCCACGCCCTTATAACCGAAACCAAGGCTCACCGCCTGGTCATAGGCACTGTACCCCCCCGCCGCGCTGCCGTCTTCGGCGCGCCCCTCCATTTTCCCGTTCGACAGCCGCGTTATGCCCATGCCAAGCGAGAACTTCTTGACCGGCAGACCGAAGCCTATGAAGTCATGGTTAGAGTCCATCAACCACCGGCTGTGGCTGAAGGCCGCTTCCGGGCCCTGCATAGCGGACAGGCCGGCCGGATTATAATTCAACGCGTTCACGCCCAAAGCCGAAGCCGCCCCGGCCGACGCCATGCCGCTCAGGCGCGCGTCGGTGTCTATCTTCAGGAACTGCGCCCCAGTGGGCGCGGCCTGGGCTGCTGCGGCGGCCAGTATCAGCAGGGAGAATATTTTGAGTATGTTCTTGTTCATATTCCCTCCTAGCGGATTACGCTGAATTTGCCTTTGGACCTCAACTTCTTACCGGACCGTTCCGCCTCTACGGTGTAGTAATACACGCCGCTGGCTATGCGCCCGTTCCAGGCATACTCATACGCGTAGAGCGAGCCTACCGCCTGTGGAGCCCCCGTCAGCGAGGCCTCATGAGCGACTTGTCCGGCCACGGTGTAGACCCGTATCTTCACAGTGTCGGCCGTGCCTACCTCTATATGGAAGACCGGCACCTTGCCGCCCTTGGCGGGGTCGGGATAGACGTACACTTCACCGAGGCGGAACTCCTGTACGGAGGCAGCGGCGGCCATTTCCTCATCCCTAATACGGAATATGGAGACTGGCGCGGTCGCCGACACGGCCACAGTGGCCTCCACCACCTGATACTGGGAGAAGTGCTCGACATCGGCCTTTATGAAGCGCCCGGCGCGGTCCACCACGGAAGGCAGCCGCTCCCATGCGGACTTGCCCTGGTTCCAGTAGGCCACGGCCAGGCGTTCGGGGTTCTTCTCAGAAGCATCGTAGGGCAGGCTTATGGTCACCGGCTCTTCGAACTTGAGGCCTTCGGGGCCGAACTCATAGACGCCGCCCTGGCGTTTGAGCCCGGCCGCCGCAGCCGCGCGCTCGCGCGCCCGCTCATTGGAGGCCAGATCGCCTTCCACCTTGAGCACGAACAGGTCCAGGTCCTCGCGCAGGGATTTCGCCCGCCCTTCCAGGAAGGCCCCGCAACGGTGCGCGAATCGCCACTTGTTGCCGCGCCCGCCCCGGAAGCTCTTAACCGTGCGGATGGACGCCTCGGCCGAGAAGGCCTTGCCATCATCCAGCAGGCCGGCCACTGTAAGCGCCGACACGGCATTGGCTGGCAGCAGTTTCTCCAGGGCTTCCCTGCTGAACTTCACCGTGGCAGTGCCGCAGCTGACCTCGTAACCGGACTTCTTCCTGCCAAAACCCTGCCGCAGGGCGTAGACCGGCTCGGCCAGGAGCTGGCCGTTGATGGCGCTGATATTGACCGTCTCGGTCCTGAAGCAGCCGGTACAGGCCGAGAAAGCCAGTTCCGCCGTCACATACTGCCCGTTGCTGCCCAGGTTCAGCGTGGACGGCGAGAACACCACCGTGACCACCGGCCCCGAAACGGCTTTCTTGCGCAACAGCGCGTACATGGAGGTATGGGTTATCTCGCCCTCCAGGTAGGCCAGCGACGGCTCTAAGACCACCCGCTGGTTCAACACCGCGGCGCTGCTCCAAGCGACGCCGTCGAAATAGTAGATGGCCAGCGTTGTAGTGTCCACCCCGACGGGGTCGAACGCGAAGCGCAGCGTGGCGGGCTCCGCGAACTGCACCCCGCTGGGCTCGAACTCGTAGAAGGCGCCCTGCACCGGCTCCAGGCCCGAGGCCTCCATGGCGGTGAAGACCGTCATGGTGGAGGTTACGGAAACGGTGGATACTTCAGCAACGGATATGCTCACCCCGTCCGGAACAATGATCTCGGCTACACTATCCTCACTTGCTCCGCCCCCATAAGTGTTCGTGGAAACCACATTGGAGATACCGGAAATGTTCCCCACCACGTCTTCCGCCCAAACCCCGGCGTAATAAACAACTCCCGGCGCCAATCCCTCCAAGACAGCGGTGTAGACAGTGGTGGAACTGTAAACCTCTCCTGCGGGAACAGGAATCCCGGCGGCGGCGGACAATTCCGCCTGCGACGTAGAGAAAGACACAAGGTACCGTCCCACCCTCCCGCTATCATTAGCGGAATTCCACGCGAGAGCGATGGAGTCAGCGTCACGGGAGGCCACCTGAAGAGTATTCACCGCTTCGGGGCCGGAAAGGTCCACATAAACACTGGTCGACCTCTCCACCTCGGAATTGCCCGCCTTATCCCTGGAGTAGTAACCGACACCATGCAGGCCTTCACCCGCAAGCTGGAAGAGGCCCGAATACGGCGTAAAAGCCGCGCCATCTATAGAATAGACGGATTCCTCCAGCCCGGACACGGCCGCGCCCGATAACACATCCGCGGCGGACAGCCTGAACTGAGCGCCGGCGCCGGCGTACACCACGCCGCCCACGGAATACGAGGCCCCCTGAATGTGGAAACTGGTCTCCGGCGGAATAATATCAGGAGCCAACTCCCCGACTCGCACCATCCGCACCCGGTTATTATTCGAGTCGGCGATGTAGATCTTTCCATCCGTGCTACCCGAGACATCGTACGGATACATAAGTCTGGACACCACGGCCGGCATCCCATCCCCGACATATCCACCCTCGGCCCCCTCACCGGCGACAGTGTAAATGACCCCCTGAGTATTGATCACACGCACACGATGATTCCCCGTGTCGGCGACATACACATTTCCCGCCGCGTCGACGAAGATGCCGGAGGGCGCAGAAAGACGCGCGGCCACCGCAGGGCCGCCATCGCCGCTATCGCCGCTTTCCCCTGTCCCGGCGACGGTAGTTATGATCCCGGACGGCTCCACCTTGCGCACACGATGGCCGTTATTGTCCGTTATATACAGATTCCCGAGCGTGTCGGCGGCGACGCCAGCCGGATTCAGCAGGCGCGCGGCCACCGCCGGCCCGCCGTCCCCGCTATAACCTTCCTCACCGGTCCCGGCAACAGTGGTGATCGTTCCGGAAGCGTCCACTTTGCGCACACAATGGTTACTCAACTCGGATATATAGATGTTCCCCGAGCTATCCAAAGCCAGGCCGGAAGGGTTATTGAGTTGCGCGGTTTCCGCAGGCCCCCCATCCCCGCTATAACCGGCCTCCCCTGTCCCGGCGAGAGTAGTGATTGTCCCGGCAGGGTCAACCTTACGGACACGTTGGTTTCCGGCATCCACTATGTATACGCTCCCGTCGGGACCGGAAACTACATCATAAATGTCGCCAAAACGCGCCTCAAGCGCCCCCTCTCCGTCTCCGCCATAACCGGCTTCCCCTGTGCCCGCCATTCTTGAGACCTGGCCGTTTTTCCCCACTCTCAATACCCAGGGAATGCTATCCGACACCAGCACGTTCCCCGCCGTATCGACCGACACTGAGAACGGACTTATTGGAACATCAGTGGCAAGCGCCCCGAAGGGGACGTTCACATCCCCGCTCTCGCCATTGCCCGCGATCGTAGTGATCAGCCCGATATTGGAGACGAACACCTGAGCGGGAGAAGAGGCTTCCAATACATTTCCCGCGGCATCAGCCAGATAGACCTTGAGGTAATAAGTGGACTCCGGCGCAAGCCCCTCCAGCATATACGTGGATTCGGCGCCGGCGGCGACGCTTGTTCCAACGCTTATCTGGCAGGTCTCTTTGGAGAATACATGGGCGGGATCTTGAGAGTAACCCACATAGAATGTGCCACCGGAAATATTCCCGGATACGCCGTCATCCCCGGTGTTCACCCAAGAGAGCTTGGCGGTACCGGAGTCTATCCCGGGACGTGCCGAGAGACCAGACACCGCCGCCGGCGCGATAGTATCAGGTGTATTCGGATCCAGCGGCACTACCATCCGTATTCGCCAGGCGTCATAGTCGGCAAAATAGACTCTGCCGGCCGAATCTACAGCCACACCCATGGGCATTGTGATTCGAGCATTAGTCGCGAGCCCCCCGTCGCCACTAAAGCCACTGATAGCTGTTCCAGCGATTGTTGTGATAATGCCAGTAGCGCCATTCACCTTTCGAATACGCTGATTACCGGCGTCGGCGACATAAATGTTTCCCACAGAGTCTACGGCCACCCCGACTGGATAGTCAATTGTCGCACTAGTTGCAACCCCACCATCACCACTATACCCCGCCTCGCCAGTTCCAACCACAGTGCGAATAATTCCGGATGGGAAATCAATTTTTCGCACGCGATTTCCGCCGCCGCCATCCGTGAGATAAATATTCCCGACAGAGTCCACTGCAATCCGCCAAATAGTGCCAAGTTGCGCGTCAACAGCAGGCCCCCCGTCACCCGCCAACACACCTCCTCCATCTCCGGCGATTGTGGATATCACGCCATCTTCCTGCCCGACCCGGCGAACACGGAAATTCCCAGTATCAGCGATATAAACTTCTCCAGCAGCCCCAATGGCGACACTATTTGGAGAAAGCAACTGCGCATCGACAGCAAGTCCGCCATCCCCGCCATACCCATAGTCTCCATTACCGGCTAGCGTGACAATACGTCCCGTGGCGAACTCCACCTTGCGGACACGGTTATTGCCCGTATCTGCGATATAGATGTTCCCTTCCGCATCAACCGCCACCCCCATTGGGTAATTGAGTTGGGCATCAGTGGCCGCCCCACCGTCTCCCGCAAACCCAGGCTCTCCGGTACCCGCCATAGTTTGAATAATGCCGGTAGTTCTGTCGACTTTTCTGATTCTGTGGTAGTCAGAGTCGCATATATAGATATCGCCGTTCAACGCAACTGCTACCCCGGTCGGAGGGCCGAACCGCCCATTAAGCGCGGGACCGCCATCCCCGTTGTAAAACTCGGCGCCGTTGCCTACAACTGTAGAAATCACCCCTGAAACATCCACCTTCCGTATTCGGTTATTACCTGAGTCCGACACATAAACATTCCCCTTGTGGTCAACCACAAGAGCGACCGGGGAGGCGAGTTGCGCGTTTTCAGCCAAGCCACCGTCACCGGCATAACCAGCAGAACCATCGCCGGCAAATGTGGAAATAAGCCCTGTTGCCGCGCTTACCTTGCGGATACGGTTATTTGGAGTTTTCAATGATATACACATTTCCGGCCAAGTCGACCGCTGCGCCTGTAAGGCCGACCAGTTGAGCATCCACCGCCATCTCCCCATCCCCACCAACACCTCCCCCCGCAATAGTGGCTATAACGCCCGTGTTTTTGCTTATTTTCCGCACACGATCGGCACTAACAACATACACGTCGCCTGTCTGGTCAACAGCAATCCCCACCGCAGAAACTTGAGCGTCCGTTGCAAGTCCGCCATCTCCGGAAAAACCTTCCTCCCCGGTACCGGCAATGGTAGTTATAAACCCTGAAGAATCTATCTTACGGATTCGGGCGTTATTTTCCGTGAAATATAAATTCCCATCCTTATCCGCCGCCAAGTCATACGGCCGCTCAAGCTGCGCATTAACAGCCAAGCCGCCATCGCCTGCATATCCCGCTGTCCCCGTGCCGGCTATTGTCGTAATAATCCCGGTGGCATACCCTATTTTCCGGATGCGGCTCGTATCATAATCCACAATATAGCCATTCCCCTCCGCGTCCAGAGCTATTCCCCTTAGGTTAAAGATTTGAGCATTTATCGCAAGCCCCCCATCCCCGCTATATCCGCCAAATACTGTCCCTGCGACCGTTTCCACACGTCCAGTAGCATGGTTAACTTTACGGATGAGATAGTCCCCTTTTTGATCTCCTTGTGAATAGTTAAAGTAGAGATTCCCCTCAGAATCCAACGCAAGCCCACTGGGGCGAGGTATTGAGATATTGGTCGCAAGACTTCCATCCCCCCAGCCGCCCGCAATGGTCATTATGGTCCCGGGGCCGGAACTGATGTGCACAGGCTGCGCATACGCTGCGGCGATGTTAGAGGCGGCGGAGAGGTTCCCGGCCTCGTCGGCAAGACGGACGGAGAAATAGTAGGTCGCCCCAGCCTGAAGCCCGGAGATATGCCTTTTCACCGCCGTGCCTTGGGCGACATTGGTTGAAACCTCAAAGTTAAATGTCCCGGCAGGCAATATTTGGGCCGGATCCTGGGAATAATCTACCCGGATCTTGCCTTTTGAGATGTCGCCGGAAGCCCCATCGTCGCCCGTCGCGGTCCAGAAAAGCGTCACGGCACCAGGATAAACACCGGGTTGGCCGGAAAGGTCCGTTATACCAGCAGGGGGCGTTGTGTCCGCTTCGGCTGACGCGGCGACATTAACATGCGCCGCCTTCACGTCACTGAAGTTGAAAGCATTGTCCACCGCCTGATAATAGATGGTATGCATGCCTTCGGCCAGCGAGAATGAACTTTCGTAAAGCGTCTCGTCCGAGAATTCCGGATCGGTGGTATAAACTATCTCCCTGACCCCGGCGTAACCCACGTCCTGCGCGCTCAGGGTGACAAGGTCGGAAGCGGCGATGTTGATAGTCTCGCCATCGCCCACCGCCACCCCGTTCACGGACAGTTCCACCAGCGGGGCCGAGTAGTCCCCAGGCTCGCCCAGTATGGCAAAAACCCGAGCTGCGCCCATAATGCGCGCCGTTATCCTGTTATTATCTTCGTCCTGCCTCTGGTCTTCCATATAGACCCAACCGTTCTCGGTGTCGTACTCGAAGAGATAAATGGCCGACGGGACCAGGCCCTTCTCATAGACGGTCTCGGGAGAGTAAGCGAGGGTTATCTGCGCGGGCAAAGGTAGCTCCCCGGAACCGGAGCTCACCGCGTAGAACGTGGTGACGGAAAGCAGCCCGGAGTCAGAAACCGCCGCCGCGGCGGCCGCATAAGTAACGGGCTCGGCAGGCGCCACTGAGACGTCCTCGCCGACGGAAACCACGCTGGCCAGCCCATCCTCGGATACCGCCGAGTTCACCGGCGCGTAGCGCGAGATGGAAATATTCTCATCATTAAGGACAGCCACATCCAGTTTATCTCCGGACATAAGCGACAGCGCCATGGGCCACAGGCCCGCCTCGGTATCGACATATGGCGGTTCCCAGACGTATGCATTATCCGTGCTTATCTTCACCACGGAGGCATTGCCATTCTCTGGATTCCCGGCCACTCCAAAGATAGCACCGTCACTATCAACTACGAATGGAGAATCCGTGCCGAGCCGCGCTATTGCCGGAATACCGAATCCGGCAGCATCCACGCGCCAGAAAACGCCGTTGTTCAGCACGACTATTCCGCCACGCGGGTCCGCCGCCGCGGGCATATAAACCCCGTCATGGTCGGCGTCGTTGATCTCCGTCCATTGACGATGGACCGCCGAACCGATCAGGCCGGCGCCGTAGCGGGAAACTGTGAGCATCTCATTTTCTTCGGCGTCGCGCTCAAACCCCGCGAACCAGACATCCCCGGCGGCATCTACGAATACGCCCCCGCGCCCCTCCACCGAGGTGGAAGTGGAACTCAGGAGATTGAGACCGGTGTCGAATGCGGAGAGCCGGGAATTGTAACCGCTTTCCATGTCCCAGAACCGGGTATATGCGTAAACACGCCCGCCGTTCTTATCCGAGGCCAGCGCGGTTTCGCCGTAATCGGCAGGATCGTTCTCGCCCAGGTCCGCGACAGCGGAATTCCCGCCTGCCGGCGTGAACTTATAGAGCGAATTGTCCGCCAACACGTAGGCATTCCCATCCGCATCAGTTTCCAGGCCGTAGATGCGGGAATCCCATTCCCACCCTTCGTGCTGCACCCAGGACAGGCCTCCGGCGGCATCAAGCCTCAGGAGATATCCTCCCTCCCAGACTTTATTGACCGCTATATAGCGGCTGCCGTCAGGCAATGTTTTTATGAAATCCACGGAACCATAAGAGGCCGGCCCCGGGCCGGGCATGGGAATAACCACTGGAGAGGCCTCAACCATGTCCGGAGTCTCACCGAGGGAGCCCGGCGTAGGCTCGGTCACCCAGAATGATTTTCTCCCGGAGTTCCCTGCGCGGTCATAGACCCAGGCGGTATATGCACCCAATAAAAGGCCGGAGAAGGTTGCCGCCTCGGCCTGGCCGCCGCTGAAAGTGCGCGTGGAGCCCGTCGGCCCGTCCAGCACTATGCGGTCAATGCCTGAGCCGTAGTCTTCCGCCTGAACCGTCACGGAAGTTTCCGTGGTGGCCGCCGCAGCCAAGCCAGGCACAGACACCCAAGGTTTGGTTAAATCATTGGTGAAAGACAAAGAGTTGATTTGATTGTTCTCCGTGTCATATGCTGAAACCGTGTAGGAGCCCTCGTATACCGGAGAGAAACTTGCGACAATGCTGTCCCCGACGGAGAACACCGCTTCCTGCTGGGACGGACCGGACAAAACGATTCTTGCTGTGTTATACGGCCCCGTAACAGAGACCCACCCTGCGTTGGCAAACCCGTCCGGTGCAATATCACTGCCGTCGCTACCGATAACGGCAAACACGTTTGAGATCATAAAGCCCAGTCTTGCATCCGGACCGGGGGAATAAGAAGACAAATCTCCGTCGTTATCTATCTGACTGCCATCCGCGGAAAAGGCATTGATTCTAATGCTATTAGCTCCATCAATATCGGCCGAAGAGTCGGAAAGGGTTGCCTTCCCCTCCCAAGTATCAAGGGGCTGGTGTGTAGAGGACCAGCCGACTGCCGTAAAAGCAAAATCGTTAAAAGAGGGGGTTTTTCCAAAAGTGGCCGCAAAAGTGTTTTGATTTATAGTCGCGTCAAAGATTATTTTGAGGCGGAGTTCCCCGGTGCTGACAACGGGCTGGCTATTAACGTCAAGGAGTGTCGGGGCAAGACCATTGTAGGCGTTGGAGTAATACTCGCTCTCAGCAGTATCAGGCTCATAATCGCTATCATATTTGTACTCGAATATCTGCGTTCCCGCGCCGCCTTTTACCTCCACAAGCTCGGCGTACTTGATTATCGGCCCCGTGGGAATATGGAAGTACCGGAGCCAGTTTAATCCGACCTCAAAAGTCCAATCTGTTATGTCCGTAAACGGATAATGATACCTATCGTTGGTGTGTGCGTTAAAAACCAATGGACTCTGCCCGGCAATAAGCATTGCATGGGTCTTCGCGTCAAAAAAGTATTCTCGCGAACCGGAAATCAGCCGCATAAGAAACATTGGGTCTCCGCCCGGAAGGCTCGCCGGCAAATCATTGATTGCGCCATAATCCACGACGGTAGACGCCCCGTGATTGGTCGTCAATGCCGGACCCAATTCGTTCGCCCGGATTAACATGCCCTGCGGGCTTTTCTCACCGGCATCCGCGCCAAATTTCAGATTGCCTGCCGCAAAAGCCTGAGAAACGAAATTGGCGCAGTCGCTAGCAAAAGGCTCACCATATGCATCACGATTCGCACTAAGGGCATATTTATCTGCATACGCAACAGCTGCTTGGCGATCAAAAGCGTTAACGGCCAGGGGGAACCCGAGGCAAACCAGCAACAAACCTAAAAACCATTTTTCGTGTTTCATTTGCCCCACTCCCACCTCAGAATCGATTCGACACTGGCTTTAAGTTTAGGGTCATTACGTGCTTCCTCTAAAGAAGCCTTAGCCTCCTCATTGCCAATCTTAGGCATTAAATGCAATGCCCTGTATTGGTACGTCTTCCCGTTTTTGGCCACATCTTTTACAGCTTTCAAGGCCGCGTCCTTATCTCCAAGCTTTATAAGCATGTCCGCAGCTTTAACCCTGATTTCTTCTGGATAACCGGCTTTAGACGCCTCCACAAGAAGTTCATGCGCGGCTTCATCAACCTTGGATGAATTATCCTCGCCAGGAAGTGCCGTGTTTATCATTACACCATCGACCACGCGCCCATAATAGAATGCGTGCAGACTCTCCCATCTTCCGGCTTTAAGACACTCCATAATTCCGGACCGCACGGATTTCTTTTCACCCATCTGGTATAGCTGGGAAGCCAGACTGCATTTCAGTTCGCCTTGCTCCCGAGAATATACCGCCTTCATAGGCGCCAAGATTTTTTGTTTATCGCTAATACTCAAGCTCTTGCTAGAGGCCAAGCCGGGGCGATACAGCCTGTAAAGCGCCTCAACCGACACTTGGCGGACCCGCAGACTCTCATTCGGGTTTTGCAGGACCTCAAGTAACGGGGCAACTGCCTGGGCGTCTTCTGTTCTTCCAAGGGAGTCTACGATATCTTCCCGTTTTACGCTTCTTTTTTCCTCAGCCAACTGTTTTTTCAAAAGAGGCAACTTTGCGCGCATTTCAGAAACTTTTGCATTATGCTCAGCCTTTCCCTCCCTAAGAGTCTGCTCCATTGTTTTTCCATTAGAGGGCTGAAAGTGGCCTTCCCCACATACGCCATAACCAGCGCTGAAAATCATAATAATTACAGCCAGTATTGCTTTAACAATAGTCATCAGGATTCTCCGTAAAATATCCGTTTTTATATTTTTCCTAACTTCCCAAGCCGTAAACATACTAAAGCACCGCTATCCAAGCAATCAAATGTTTCTAAGGTGCCTCGTAATTCATCAGCAACTCCCTGGCCGCGTGGCCGCGGAAACCGAGGGCTTCCAGTTTTTCGGTCACGCCCTTTCGGTCCAGCGTGTTGTCCTTCATGATGGCCTCCAGTTTGCCGTCGGTGCCGGCCGGCATAGCCATTGTCTTGCCGTCCGATCCGAAGAACAGCAGCCTGCCTTCCTCCAGCGCGCGCCTGAAGGCGCGGGCGTGTTTGTCGCCGTCGTGTGCTTGTCTTGCGGCGCGTGCGGCCTCCGGCCCCGTGCCCCTCGCGCAGGCCTTCGCGGAGAAACGAACGTCTGATTGCCTGACGCCGCGCTTCCAGTAGACCAGCAGTGTAGTCTCCGGAGGGGTGCCAGTATTGTTCCATCGGGCGTTTATTACCGTGTCAGATGACTGCTTGAACAGGGCCAGTATCTCGTCGGCCAGGGTGGAGGGGCTCTTTTTGCCGTTACCGTCGCAGAACATCTTCTCCGCCTTCACGCGCAGCGCAGAGGCGCTCTCAGTAAGAACGTCGCCTTCGGTGGTTCCGGGACCCACAGGAACCTCATTTATGAGCACCTTGTTGTCCGCCACCCGCACCTGATAGGGCGGCTTCACGGGGTGGCCGTAGATTATTACGGCCCCGCTCTTTATGCCGCTCTTTTGCGCCACAGGCTTGATGTCTGTAGGGTCCGGTTTGCCGTCCGTCCTGACGCCTTTTTTAATGTGTCGCGGTAAGCGCACGGTGGAGGAGCCCCCGGTATCGGGCCCGGCCGCCAGGCAATTGCCGCAAAGAACCGCCAAAGAAAGGATCACACCGAGTATTTTCATTGGTTTACTCCTGAGATATGGAATGCCGGCACGACGGCTACAGCCGCTGCCGATACCCATTTTATATACAAAAAGCCAAACGCCCCTGAATACGAACTGTTACACGCAAATCCTATACCATTAACATGACGAATGTCAATCAAGCGTATTCAATCAACTAAAATGTTACCGAAGCGGGTATCGTTGAATCATCTAAGATGTTACCGAAGGGGCCTTTCCCTTCCGGGAGACATTTATGATGAGCCCACAGGCCAGATGGGAATACAT
>Ga0074197_1001671_pt1 | contig 17764 bp, 19 predicted proteins | sample EPASupsiteSAE305_FD_64526 | JGI IMG/M metagenome (GOLD analysis project Ga0074197, IMG submission 64526) | Bioremediated contaminated groundwater microbial communities from EPA Superfund site, New Mexico - SAE3-05 reassembly with SPADES | ecosystem: Environmental > Aquatic > Deep subsurface >...
GTATCGGTATCACCTATGCCACCTCCACCCAGGGCGCCGATCACACCATGGGCTACACCATCGCCACCAACATCCTCGGGGTGGGCGGCAAGCTCGATCCGCTCAGCAAGGAAGGCCAGGTGGAGCTCTCACGCAATCTGCAGATCGCCACCGCTGCCATCGATTCCACCGGCATGTGCCTGTTCATCGCCTTTGCCGCGCTCGACGATCCGGCCTGCTTGCCGGCTCTGGTCGATATGATCAATGCCCGCTTCGGCAGCCGCCTGGTTGCCGACGATGTCACCAACCTGGGCATGACCATCCTCAAGACCGAACATGCCTTCAACCTGGCCGCCGGCTTCACCAACAAGGATGACCGTCTGCCCGAATTTTTCTCGGAAGAACCAATCGCTCCCCATAACGTTGTCTGGGATATCAGCGACGAGGCCATTGACTCCTTCTGGAACTTCTGATCAGCCTTGCTGCATTCAATGACTCACCTCTTTGCAGGGTGTGCTCTCCGCACCCTGCAAAGAAACGTCGATTTGAAAGTCAACCGCAATAATAACGAGGGTTTTCATGCAACTCACGGTCAAGCTCTTTGCCTTCTTCCGGGATAACCGCTTCAAAGAAAAGGTGGCGGACTATCCCGAGGGAACCACGGTGGAAGACATCATCCGCTCGTTGGGAATCAAGCCGGACGAAGTCGGCGTGACCATGATCAATTCACGCCACTGCACCCTGCAGCAGGTCCCGGAAGCAGGCGATCAGCTGGCTATCTTTCCGGTGATCGGCGGGGGATAAGGCCCCAGCCGGTCACTTTTCATCTGTCTTGCGGTGTCCCGCGCCGCATTCCCTGTCCCACATCATCCGATGACGTGGTATAATTCCGCATCAGGTCCTTTTCGGCAGTCAACGGTCGCCGGTTCCCTTTCCCCGTTCGCAGCGCCAACCCTTCTCCTTCCTTTGGGAGGGAATACAAGACAGGCAAGGAAAGCATGAAAGATTTCTTTAAATTGATCAGTTCCTCGGACTTCATCTCCCTGTTTAGCCAATTTACTCCCCTCGAACCGGAAACCATCCCCCTGATCGCGGCCCGTGGCCGGGTGCTGGCGGAAGATATCGTCAGCCGGGAGGCCCTGCCGCCGTTCTCCCGATCCACCATGGACGGTTATGCGGTCCGAGCTGCGAACACCTTTGGCTGTTCCGAATCGGAAACAGCCCTGCTCACGGTTATCGGTGAGATTGCCATGGGGACCTCCGGCCAGGCCTTCACCCTGCGTCCCGGCCAGGCCGTGCGTATCTGGACCGGCGGCGAGCTGCCGCAAAAGGCCGATGCCGTGGTCATGGTCGAATACACCCAGCCGTTCGATGCCGAGACCGTGGCCGTTTTCCGGCCGGTTGCACCGGGGGAAAATGTGATCCGCAGCGGTGAGGATTACGCTGCCGGTGCCCCAGTGCTGACGCGGGGCAGGGTGTTGCGGCCTCAGGATATGGGAGTGCTGTCCGGCCTGGGGATCACGACGGTGCCGGTGTATCGCCGGCCGAAAGTGGCCATACTTTCCACCGGCGATGAACTGGTCCCGGCAGATCAGTTACCGCCCCCGGGAAAAATCCGTGATATCAATTCCACCACCTTGGCTGCCCTGGTCGAGGAAGCCGGCGGAATCCCGATTGCCTGCGGCATCTGCGACGATGATCTTGATGGGATTATCAAAGTCTGCACCAAGGCGCTGAGTGAGGCCGATGTCCTCCTCCTTTCCGGCGGCAGTTCGGTGGGGCAACGCGATTTCACCCTCCAGGTTTTCAAAACCCTGCCCGCAACCGAAGTCCTGGCGCACGGCGTCTCGATCCGGCCGGGCAAGCCGACCATTCTGGCCCGGCAGGGCAACAAGGCCCTGTTCGGCCTCCCCGGTCATGTCGCCTCGGCCCTGGTGGTCTTTTATCTCTTCGTTCGCCCCCTGTTGCGGCTTTACAGCGGTTTGGGCGCCACCCTCGGTCTGCAGACCATCAAGGCTGTCACCGAACAGCAGATCCCCTCGGCCATCGGCCGGGAGGAGTATGTCCGGGTCCGGCTCACCCCGCAGGCAAACGGCAAGCCGCCCTTGGCCACGCCGGTATACGGCAAATCCGGGCTGCTTAACCCCCTGGTCCGGGCCGACGGCCTGCTGCCGATCGGCCGCGATATCGAGGGGCTGGACAAGGGGGTTGAGACCGTTGTCCTTCTTTTTCCCGATTTATGACCGGCCGTAAGGTTGTTGAGACTGCAGTCTGAAAGGTTTGCACGACCAGGCTGCTCACCCATGGACTACCCACCCTCAGACTAACCATCTCCAGGCTATCCTATGAAACGAAAAATCTATCTCGACATGCACTCAAGGGAAGAGGCTCAGCAGTTGTTCTGGTCCCGTTTCAAACACTTCCGTACCGGCGAGGAAGCCATTCCCTCCCGCTCCGCCTATGGCCGGGTGACCGCCGGACCGGTCGCTGCCCGGTTTTCCTCGCCCTCCTTCCATTCCGCCGCCATGGACGGCCTGGCGGTGCGGGCCGAGGACACCTTCGGCGCCAGCGACGACGCGCCCCTGACTCTGCGGTTCGACACCGGCGAGGCGGTGATGATCAACACCGGCTACCCCCTGCCGCCCGACAAGAACGCGGTCATTATGATCGAGCAGGTCCTGCTTAGCGACGACGGCACCCGTGGCGTCATCCGCGCCCCGGTCTACCCCTGGCAGCATGTCCGCAAGGTGGGAGAGGATATCGTCGCCACCGAGCTGCTCTTTCCCACCGGCCACCAGATCCGGCCGGCCGATGTCGCCGCCCTGATCACCGGCGGCTGCGCCACGGTCACGGTCCGGAAGCAACCGCGCCTGGTGATTATTCCCACCGGCAGCGAGCTGGTCCAGCTGGAGGATCACCAGGCAACCGTCCCCCCGGGCAAGACCATTGAATCCAATTCCGCGGTCCTCGCCGGGCTGGCGGTGCAGGCCGGGGCCAAGGTCAAGATCACCCCGATTGTCAGCGATGATTTCGACTCGATCAAAAACCATTTGGAAGCCGTTCTCGCCACCGATGCCGATCTGGTGGTGATCAACGCCGGCTCCTCCGCCGGCAGCGCCGACTATACGGTGCGGATCATCGAGGAACTGGGTGAGGTCCTGGTCCACGGGGTCACTATCATGCCCGGTAAACCGACCATCCTGGGGGTGATCAACGACAAGCCCGTGATCGGCATTCCCGGCTATCCGGTCTCGGCCATCATTGCCATGGAACAGTTTGTCGTCCCCTTGCTGGCCCGGATGCAGGGGATCCATGTGCCGCCTCCGGTCGCGGTCCGTGCCCTGCTGGCCAAGGATCTGCCCTCGCCGAGCGGCATCGAGGAGTTCCGCCGGATGATCGTCGGCCGAATCGGCGATAATTTTGTCGCCGTGCCCCTGAAAAAAGGGGCCGGGGCGATCACCACCCTGACCAGGGCCAACGGCATTCTCCGCATCAAGGCCGCCTCCGAGGGCGAGATGCACGGCACCCCGGTGGATATCGACCTGCTGGCGCCCTTGCCCCAGGTGGAACGGACCCTCCTCTGCACCGGCAGCCACGATCTCTGCCTGGATGTGCTCAATGATTTCCTCCAGAAGGAGGATCCCGCCTATCCCCTGGCCTCGACCCACATCGGCAGCCTGGGCGGCATCATGGCCCTGAAGCAGGGGATGTGCCATTTCGCCGGCTCCCACCTGCTCGATCCCACGGACGGATCCTATAACACCACCTACATCCGTAAATATCTACCCGGCCGGGATATCAGGATCGTCACCCTGGTGCACCGCCAGCAGGGTTTCATTGTTCCCCTGGGGAATCCCAAAAAGATCACCGGCATCCGCGACCTGTTCAATGACGGCGTCTCCTTTATCAACCGTCAGGCCGGTTCGGGCACCAGGGTGCTGCTCGACTACGAACTGCAGCGCAACGATCTCGATGGAGACGGCATCAGGGGGTATGACGAGGACGAATACACCCACATGGCGGTGGCGGTGGCGGTTCTTTCCGGGAAGGTGGATGTGGGGCTGGGGATCAAGAGTGCGGCCAAGGCCCTGGGGCTGGATTTCGTGCCGCTGGTCGAGGAGCGCTACGACCTGCTCATTCCCGGAGAGTTGTTCGATTCACCGATGATCCAGGCCGTCCTGGCAGTGATCGACACCCCGCTTTTCCAGGAGACCGTGGAGAAAATGGGCGGCTATTCCACCCGGGATACGGGGAAATTGGTTGCCATGGGATGACCGGCAGGATGGAGCATTGCGCGGACATCGCAGGGGCGGGTTCCAAACCCGCCCTTGCGGTATACAACCGGCGACAAGATTCGCCCCACTGGTGTCATTCAACCGGAGGGAGAAACCTCGAAATTCCGTAACGGGATGCAAATCAGCCCTGAATCGAAAAGTCGTGATGCTGCAAATCAATGTGCATCCAATTGTTGTGCAGCGGCGAGGGCAACCCCAGCAGGAGCTTCACGGCTTCACCGGCCTGGAGGCTGGCGACCACGGCAACCGTAAAGGAGAGCACCGGTGGCGGCCCTTGCGGCTGGGAAGTCACCCGTTCCGGATAGAGGCGAGCGATGAGGTCGCCTCCGGGCAGTTGCACCCCCACCTGCCCGTACCAGCCCTTGACCGCTCCGTGCACCAGGGCGATATTTTTTGCATTGCATAGGACCGCCAGGTCCCACCGGCCCTGGATATTGTCCATGCAATCGACAACAACATCGATTCGGTCCCACGCATCCTCGGGCGCGGCGCGGAAGTCCAGCGGGCAGGGGATCACGGTGTTGAAGGGATGGATAGCCGTTGAACGGGCCGCCGCCACCTCCGCCTTGCCGAGACCCATGGTATGGCTCAGAGCGTTGAGCTGGCGGTTGCAGTTGCTGGGGGTAAAGACATCGGGATCAAAGAGGTGGAGGTGTCCCACCCCGATGCGGACCAGCTGCTCGATCACATGCCCGCCCAGACCGCCGCAACCGATCACCGCCACGCGGCGATGCTGCAGGGTTTGCTGCTGCTCGGCTGTCAACGCGCCCAGGTTGCGGGAAAAATACTCTGAAAACTGTGTCATCACGCCTACCTTGGATGGGGAGAGCATCCTGAAAAGAAAGAGAGTGGCAAGGGGTTGTTTATTCCTGCAAGGTATCGACGGTTAGGGGCTCTGTCAACTGCTCGGCGCCATGGCCCATGGGTTGAGGTTCTCCTGCGCCGGTTCCGCTGTTCGTCGATTAAAAGATGGGCTCGCGGCAGTCGAAAAACCGGCCGCATAAAAAAAATAACAAGCAACCAGGATAATCCGGAGCAGCAGATGCGGGAAAACCGAAGCACCCCGAGCGGGGAAACCAAGCAGCCCTCAAGCGCGATACGGTGGCTCAGTATCATCGTGCGCACCGGCCACATCGGGGTCGCAGCTGTTTTTTTCGGCGGCTGCGTGCTGCATGTCCCGTTTTCCCAACTGGTCCTCTGGCATCACCTCACCATTGCCACCGGCGGCGGTCTCCTGGTCCTGGAACTGCGTCAAGACCCGCGTTGGCCGCATCAGGGAGAAGGTCTGCTGGGGCTTTTCCACATCCTCCTGGGCGTGATGATCCACCTCAAACCCGCTTTGACCGCGCCGCTCCTCTGGGGGATCCTGGTAAGCGGCTGCATCGGCAGCCACATGCCGCGCCGGTTTCGCCACTGGTCGATCCTCTACGGCCGGGAAAACCTGGAGGAAGCGCGGAAACGCCGCTGAAGCCGGCACGGTTTTCCCCCGGCAATCCGTTTCCCGTGGAGGGGGCGGCTTTTTTTGTGTCCGTACGGATGAGAATGCTGGCCGGGCAGATGGTTTTCGCTGCCTGAAATCAAACCAAAGGAGGTATGCATGAAACAAGGACAATGGTTGTTGTGCGGACTGATGCTGGCCGTTTTTGCCGCCGGCACGGCTCTGGGCGAAGAAAAAATCATTAAGATGTCGACCACCACCAGCACCCAGGAGTCCGGTCTGCTCGACGTGCTGCTGCCGGCCCTGGAAAAAGATACCGGGATCACGGTCAAGGTGATTGCCAAGGGCACCGGGGCCGCCATTCGTGACGGCATTGACGGCAATGTCGACATCATTTTCGTCCATGATCGAACCCGGGAAGATGCCTTTGTCAAGGACGGCTTTGGCACCAAGCGCTATGCGGTGATGCATAACGATTTCGTCCTCATCGGTCCGGACAGCGACAAGGCTAAAATCAAGGGTACGGCCGAGGGCGGCGAGGCGATGAAGAAGATCGCGGCAGCCAAGGCCACCTTTGTCTCCCGGGGTGACGATTCCGGCACCCACGCCAAGGAACAGGAGTTGTGGAAGGCTTCGGGCGTTGCCCTGGAAACCGCCGCCTCGACCATGGAAAAAGACGGCAAGCAGGTGGAGATCAAATCCGTGCATCCGGCGGCCAGCGCCGACTGGTACCTGTCCGTGGGACAGGGCATGGGCAAGACCCTGACGCTCGCCGATGAAAAGCAGGCCTATACCCTGGCGGATCGCGGCACCTACATCAAATACAAATTCGGACGGGAAGTGCCGGTGAACCTCAGCATCCTCTGTGAAGGCGGCATGCAGCTGGCCAACCCCTACGGCGTGATTCCGGTCAATCCGAAAAAGCATCCCCATGTCAAGTACGAACTGGCCGAGCAGATGGCTCAATGGCTGACCTCGGCCAAGGGCCAGCAGGTGATTGCCGACTACAAGTTGCTCGGCAAGCAGCTGTTTTTTCCCGATGCCAGGTAACCGGAGGCGTCAAGCAGCAATGCTTCGCTGAGGTGCCCGGCTTCCCGCGGCGGCCAACGCCCACCGAACCCCTTTGGTTTCGGGTGCGTTGGCCCAGGTTTAAGTTTTCTAGTATCGGTGCGCGATGTCCTTTTTCCTCGAGAGTTTTTCTGCAGCCCTCCGGCTGGTCGGTTCGCTCGATCCCGAGCTGCTGACCATTGTCCGGGTATCGCTTTCGGTCAGCTGCATTGCCACCGTGTTCGCCGCCCTCATCGGCATTCCCGCCGGGTTTGCCATTGCCTACGGCCAGCTGCCCGGCAAACGCATCCTGATCACCATCCTCAACACCCTGCTGGCCCTGCCCACGGTGGTGATCGGCCTTTTTGTCTACACCTTCATCTCCCGGCGCGGCATTTTCGGTCCCCTGGACCTGTTGTACACCCAGAAGGCGATGATCATCGGCCAGTTCATCCTGATCGTGCCGCTGATCGCCGCCCTGACCGTCGCCGCGGTCAGCCGGGTCGACGAGCGCTACCGCAAGACCGCCAAGACCCTGGGGGCCGACACCTGGCAGACGGCCCTGGTGGTGGTGCGCGAAGGCCGCTTCGGGATCGGCGCCGCCGTCATTTCCGCCTTTGGCCGGGTGATTTCCGAAATCGGGATTTCGATGATGCTCGGCGGCAATATCAAGGGCTTTACCCGGACCATGACCACGGCCATGGCCCTGGAATACGACAAGGGCTCCTTTACCCTGGCCGTGGCCCTGGGTCTGGTGCTGATGGCGCTGAGCCTGGGGATGAACGTGCTCTTCAATCTTGTTCAGGGGAGAAGCGCCCGATGATGCTCTATGCCCTGAGAAACGTCACCCAGCGTTATGCCGACCGGGTGGTGCTCGATATCGACCAGCTGGAGATCGAGGAGGGACGCATCCATGCCCTGCTCGGCCCCAACGGCGCGGGCAAGACCACCCTGCTCAACGTCCTCGGCTTTCTCGAGGCGCCGACCACCGGCGCTATGTTTTTTCGCGGCCAACCGGTGGAGGCCTCGCGGGCGGCGATGCTGCACCTGCGCCGCCAGGTGGTGCTGGTGGATCAGCATCCGATCATGTTTTCCACCTCGGTCCGCAGCAATATCGAGTTCGGGCTGAAAATCAGAAAGATGGAGAAAGCGGAGCGGCAACGGGTGGTGGACGAGGTGCTGGAAACGGTCGGGCTCAGGCAGTTCAAGTTGGCCCGCGCCCATGAACTCTCCGGCGGCGAGACCCAACGGCTGGCCTTGGCCCGGGCCCTGGCCCTCTCGCCCCGCGTGCTCCTCTGCGATGAACCGACCGCCAGCGTCGATGCCGAAAACCAGGCGGTGGTCAGCGGCCTTCTCCAGCAGATCAATGCGGCCCGGGGCACGACCATCATCTTCACCACCCACGACCGGCTCCAGGCCGCTTCTCTTGCCCAGCACACCCTGGTGCTCGAGGGCGGGCGCCTGGCGGCGACAACCTATGAAAACAGCTATGCCTGCATTTGGGACTCAAGCGGGAACGGCGACCTTCGCTGCACACTGCAGGGCAGGGTGGAGATACCTTCACCCTCGCCGCCGGCTTGCCAGCCGACCGGGAGCGGAAGGATATACATCGATCCCGAGAAAATATCGCTCTCCCGGATTGACGATCAGGGGAAATCCAACCAAGGAGTGACCGGGACCATTGTCCTCCTCATGGCCGAGGGGGAAAAAATCAGGGTGGTGGTCAATATCGGCGTGCTGATGGTGGTGCTCATGGACCGATCGAGCTACCGGGAAAAACATCCGCTCGTGGGCGAAACCGTGGCCCTGCGCCTGTCCGCGGATGCCATCACCCTGTTGGCTGCACCAGCCCCCTGACACCCTTTTTCGGGATTCCATGCATCAACACCGCAGGTGCGGCTGCGGCATGGTTCCTCATTGTTGGTCCTCGATATCTCTTCCTCGCGCGATCTCCTCTTGCAAGTGTTCGATATTGCGTCCGAACTGGACCATCAACAGCCTCAGCTGCCTGGTGGCCGGATCCTCCGCGCCCAAGGCCAGCTCGGTGCGGCCCAGCAGCTCCAGACCCTGATGAAAATACGCCTCCATTTCGGAGAGAATCTGTCTCCTCTGTTTCTGCTTCTCCTGTTCGGCGCTGATGACCGGCAACAATCTGCTGATTGAGATTTCAACCAGCAGATCGCGGGGCAGGCCATAGGCTTTGGCCACATAATCAAGGGCCACCAGGGAATTTCGACTCAGGACGTAGGTCTTTTGATGTCGATGTTCCCCCTGCTGGGTGTACCCCTCTGCCCCGGCAGCAACCTGCTCAAGGATCTCTCGATTTTCAACGAGCTGATCAAAGAGGGATTTCTGCTTGAGTCCCAACTGGGTGGCGGCACGGCTGAGCAAGCCGATAATCTCGGCGGGCAGCTTGAAGGTAGCCCGTACCGATTGCCTGCCGCGCAGCGCCTCCGCCGACAACCCGAGGGTCGAAGATTCCGATTTATCGTCCTCATCCTTTTCCATGACCGATCTCCTTGAAACGAGGGATACCGTACTCTCTATTACTTTCATATAATTATCAGTTTTTAGTAATGCAAAGAAAAAATGCATTTATAGTGTTGACTCACTTTTGCTGAAGATTATATTTTTGACGTAAAAAGAAAACGCCTGCCGCGCAGGCATTGAACCAAAAAACAGGACAAAGAGGAGGCTCTTATGATCACACGAATGAACAATCTGGATTCTCTGCTTGGCGCCATGGACCTGTTCCGCAACCGGATGAACACCATGTTCAACGAATTTGATCGGGGTGTCGGCTGGACAGGGGCAGAAACCTATCCCCGGACCAACCTCTGCGATACCGGTGACAATCTCGAAGTGATCGCCGAGTTGCCCGGGGTGTCCAAGGCCGACGTGAATGTCAAAATTCAGGGGAATTATCTGGAAATCAGCGGCACGCGAAAATCGGATATACCCGAGGGATACAAAGTGCACAGGATTGAACGGGAGACGGCCACCTTTTCCCGCAGTTTTACCCTGCCGTACGATGTGGACGCCAACCAGGTGACCGCCACCCTCAAGGATGGTTTGTTGAAGATGACCCTGCCCAAATCGGAGGCGGCCAAGCCTAAGCAGATCAATATCAACTGACCGGAATTTAATGGATAGTTTATTTCTATTTCCAAAAGGAGGAAACTATGAACGAGAACACCGAACTTGTTGCCCGAACCGAGCAGAATGTCGAACGTGTCAATCGATTGCCCCTGACCGTGCCAGTGGTCGATATCTTTGAGAATGACCACGAGATCCTGCTTCATGCCGATATGCCGGGAGTGGCGAAGGAAGATATCTCGGTCGACATTGATAACGGTAAGATGACCCTCTCCGGGACCCGGCAACTGCACCTAACCGGCGCCGCCACTTGGCGTGAATTTGCCGACACGGAATTCCGTCGTGTTTTTTCCGTGCCGCAATCCATAGACATCGACAAAGTCCATGCCGAGCTCAAGGACGGGGTATTGCGCCTGCATCTGCCCAAATCGGAGGCGGCCAAGCCGCGGCAGATTGAGATCAAAGTGGGATGACCGGGAGACTGAACGTACAATTACACAAGGAGGCAGCGATGGAATTAAAAAGACTGGCCCCATGGAACTGGTTTAAGAAGGAAGAGGAGATAAATCATTCCATTCCGGTCAAGCATGACAAAAACATTGCCTACCCTGGATACGGGTATGATCCGATGCTGCGACTGCACCGCGATATCGACCATCTCTTCGATCGGTTTTTTCAGGGATTCCCTTCTCCTTTATCGATGGGATGGCCTCCCGCCGCATCATTCGAAGGACCGGGGCTGCTCAGGCCAAAGGTGGATTTGAGCGCCAGCGAGCAGGAATATCTGCTCACCGTCGAAATTCCGGGTGTCAGCGAGAAGGATATCCGGCTGGATATCAGCGGCAATACCATGACGATCAGGGGCGAGAAGAAGCAGGAAAAGGAAGAGAAAGAAAAGGATTACTATCGGATAGAACGCAACTACGGTTCCTTTCAGCGCGTCCTGTCCCTGCCCGAGGATGTGGAGCAGGATGCGATCAAGGCCGGCTTCAAGGACGGCGTTCTTTCCGTGACCATGCCGAGAAAGGCCTTGCCTAAAGGAGAAGTGAAGCAGATCAAGATCAGTGCCGAAAGTTAGACGGAAAGTATGGTCCGCCTCGAAGCGGGCGGTTATGAGCGGGGAGCGACGGCAGGGATCGTCCGCTCCCTTTTGTTTTTCTCTCTTCCCCGCGGTGACTCCGCCTGACAGCGGCAAGGTATTCAGCGTTCCGGCAGGAGATCGGCGCTGACCATCAGAACAGGAAGCGCGGCCACGGTGTGCAGCAGCTCGGCATATTCCAGGGTTTGATCGACAAGGGAGAGCTCCGCCGGTGGTCGGAAAAGGTGTTCGCGTTTGGCGGCAAAATCGTGGAAGGTCTTGCCGGTGACGAGAATTCCCCGGGGCAGCAGGTCGCCAATCCGATCGACGGCAATGCTGTTGAACAGTTTCAGGGTGATGAAACCGCAAGCGGGTGCGCTTGGTTTCGCCATTGCAACCGGCTGGCTGCGCAGGGAACCGTGTACGCCCTGGCGGCGAAAAATGGCCCCGGCCAGTCCCGGCATGGCGGCGGAAAGCGCCAGGGTGGAACCGGCGGGTAAAGACCGCTCCAGGCTGTCGGCGGCGACACCGTTGATGAAAATGGTCTGCACGGTGTTCTCGATATATCCCGCCGTGAAACCGGGAAGCAAAAGAAGAAACGGGATAAGGGCTACGGCTTGGTCAACCGGAACCAGGATGCCATGTTGCAGAAGGGAGGCAAAGCCGTTGACATCTTCCGAAGGCAGGGTGAGGCGCAAGCAGGGAAAGGAAAGAGGAGGTTGCATAAGACAAAAGCGCTGTTGAGGTTATACCGAGTTGTTAATGCCTCAGCGCTACCACAAAAAAGTGGAAAAAGAAAGCAACCGCATGGCCTTCGGCGATGTTTTTTTCATGCTGCGCATTGGTATCCTGGATTGCACCTTTTGCTGCCGGCGGACGGTAATGTCGACTCCCCTCTAAACCTCCATCAGGTTAATCCCCGGCGCCGGAATCGTCTTCCTGATTTTCTCAACTCGACCCCATTCCTCCTTCTCGTTCACCCTTCTGGCTGAGGTGACGGGAAAAGTGGACATTTCTTTAAGAGTGGGGTAGACCCTCCAAGAGGCCAATACCGGAATCCGGTTCGCATCCTGGGCAACGGTAGGCCCCGGAGCCGGCGCGGCAGACACGTCCTCGAAGACCAAAACGAGAGGAAAAAAACAGCGATGAAACAACTGATGCAGCAGGTATGCACCATCCTGAACAAAGGAGAAGATCTCGTTCTTGTCACTGTCGCCAGCCAATCCGGTTCCACGCCCCGGCCGGCCGGGGCCAAAATGGTCATCCGCCAAGACGGCCGCATCCATGGCACCATCGGCGGTGGCCTGGTCGAGGCCCTGGCCATGGAGGAGGCGAAGGCCTGCTTCACTGGCCGGCGTTCCCTGCGCCGCGCCTTTGACCTCTCCAACAACGATGCCGCCGCTTCCGACATGATCTGCGGAGGCAGGCTGGAATTGTTTCTCGAATATATCCCGGCCGATGCGGCCAACCGCACTGTGTTCCGGGATCTGCTGGCCGCCATGAACTCGGGCCGCCGGGTCATCCTGATCTGTCCGTTTGACGATGACCCAGGCGGCGAGCCGCGGTTCGTGATCGACCACCAGGGCCAATCGAGTCGGGCCGATACCCCGGAGCCCCTGCTGGCCGCCATCAGACAGGTCCGTTCATCCGCACCGGGCGCCAGCCTGATCGAATATCAAGGCCGCCGATACCTCCTCTCTTTTTTCACGGTGGCCGGCACGGTCTATCTGCTCGGCGCCGGGCATGTCAGCGCCTGCACCGCCGAGGCCGCCGCCCGGGTCGGATTCCGGGTGGTGGTCATGGACGACCGGATCGAGTTCGCCAACCGGGAACGCTTCCCATGGGTCGACGAGGTGCGGGTCCTGCCCTCTTTTATCGGCTGTTTCCAGGGGCATGAAATCGATGGGGATGCCTACCTGGTGATCGTCACCCGTGGACACATGCACGACATGGAAGTGTTGGCCCAAGCCCTGCAAACCGGGGCCGGCTACGTCGGCATGATCGGCAGCCGCAAAAAACGCAATGCCATCTATGCGCAACTTAAAGAGAGGGGGGTGAAGGCGACCCAACTGGAGCGGGTTTGCTGCCCCATCGGCACGGACATCGAGGCCGTCACTCCGGAAGAGATCGCGGTGAGCATCGTCGGCGAACTGATCCACCAGCGGGCCACCCGCAGAAAGGCATGGCCCCTCGCCTGAGCGCCGTCATTCTCGCTGCCGGGTTTTCCTCACGTATGGGGGAGTTGAAGGCGCTGCTGCCCCTGGGGGGGCGGACGGTGTTGGAACAGGGCATCCGGTTGTTCCGGGAATGCGGGATGGAAGAAGTGGTGGTGGTCCTCGGTCACCGGGCCGGCGAGGTCGGCGCGATTGCGCAACGGGCCGGGGCCCGGACCGTTAACAACCCCGATTTTACCGCCGGGATGTATAGCTCGATCCGGGCCGGAGTTCGCCAAATTTCGTCCTGGAGCCAGGGCTTTTTTCTCTTGCCGGTGGATATCCCCCTGGTGCGGCCCGGTACCATCGGGCTGTTGACCAAGGCCTTTATGGATGCGCCATCCCGCATCTTCTATCCGGTCTTTGACGACCGACGCGGCCATCCGCCGCTGATCGCCACGGAGCTGATCCCCGTTCTGATCGAACCCAAAAATCCCGGGGGCGGGCTGCGTTCCCTGCTGGCGACGCTCGAAGCACGGCAACCGGAGCAGGTGCGCGAGGTGCAGGTGGCTGACGCCAACATCCTCTTTGACATGGATACGCGGGAGGATTATCTGGCGGGATGCCGCCGCTGGGAGCGTGATGGCGTTCCCACCCCCGCGGAATGCGAGGCTATCCTTCGGCATTTCCATCCCATGCCGGAGAAAGGGCTGGCCCATGGCCGCCGGGTGGCTGAAATCGCAGCGGCCCTGTGCGCGGCCGTCAACCGTAACAGCGGCCAGGCACTCGATGCGGAACTCTGTTGGGTCAGCGGCCTGCTGCACGATATCGCCAAGGGCCATGCCAGCCATGAGCGGGAAGGGGGCCGTTGGCTGCGTGACTTCGGTTTCGACCGGGCCGCCGCAATTGTTGCCGCGCACCGGGATTTGGATTGGACCCCCGACCTGGCGATCAGCGAGAAAGAAATTGTCCATCTTGCCGACAAACTGGCGCGCGGCAACAGAATTGTCGGTATCGTCCAACGGTTTGAGGAAAACCTGGTTTTTTATCGGAATGATCCTGAGGCTGCCGAAGCGATCCGCAACCGCTATGCCCAGGCCCTGCAGCTTGCCACCGCGGTTGAGGCCGCAGCGGGTCGGCGGATCGACGATATTCTTTTTTCTTTCCAGCCGCATGCAGTCCCTGATCAATATCCTCTTTCACCGCGAGATCGATAAACCGGCTCTCCGTCGCTTCTTTGATCAGGCTTGACCTGCTATTGAATCAGAACGGCATTTGTCCTGGTTCGGCCGCAACGATTCCCCAATATCCCCTTTTCAACCTTCAGCCCTGTTGAACGGAACCGCGGCACGGAATGTTTCCGGATTGCCGATCTTGGCATGGTGTGGATTGAAGCGGATGTGTACGACCTTGAAGCAAGGCATATCCAGCCCGGGATGCAGGCCAAGATTTCCCTGCCAAAGGAGGATGAGCAGTTCGCTGCTTGGGTCAGCGACATCCCGCCCCGATTTGATGCGAACACGCGCACCCTTAAGATCCGGCTGGAGATGGATAATCCCGGGAACGTGTTCCGCCCCGACATGTTCGTCAATGTCGATTTCCTCATTCCCTTACCGGAATCTCTCTCGGTGCCGTCCGACGCGGTGATCGATTCCGGTAAAAGGAAGACCGTTTATGTGGTCATGGCTGAGGGGGTTTTCGAGCCGCGCGCAGTGGTGACCGGGTGGCGCTCGAACGATCGCGTCGAGATTGCCGAGGGGTTGCAGCCAGGGGAAAAGATCGTTGTTTCCGGCAACTTTCTCATCGATTCCGAAAGCCGCATGAAACTCGCGGCTGCGCGACTGGTGGGGGACAGCGCTATCGCCGAAACAACCCTCAACGACCGGATGCCTTTGGCGACCAAAGCACCTGAACCGCAAACAGGGCTTTCGGCCCTAATAAAGAAGCTCACCGGCAACACCGTCAAGGATCAGGTCTGCGGGATGACCATCGACCAGGAGCAGGCGGAGGCGGTAGGCCTGATCGTCAAAGCCAAGGGAAAATCGTATTACTTCTGCAGCGCAGCCTGCAAGGCGCAATTCGAGCAGGCTCTCCAGCAACATCTTGCTGAAAAAACCGGCAACCAGGCGCGGCCGGATGCCCCAGGCCATGGTGAGCACCGGCATGATTAACCGCATCGTCGATTTTTCGGTCGAGAACCGGCTGGTCGTCTTTCTCCAGGCCGCCGCTGCCTGTGTTGCCGGCAGGTGGTCAATGCAGCGTCTGGCCCTGGACGCCATTCCCGATCTCAGCGATACCCAGGTGATCATCTATTCACGCTGGGACCGCAGCCCCGACCTCGTCGAAGACCAGGTGACCTATCCCATTGTCAGCGCCATGCTGGGAGCGCCCAAGGTCAAGGCGGTGCGGGGTTTTTCCGATTTCGGCTATTCCTATGTTTATGTCATCTTCGAGGAAGGGACCGATATTTACTGGGCGCGTTCACGCACCTTGGAGTATCTCTCCGGCGTCCTCCCCGGTCTGCCGCAAGGGGTGAAAACCGAGCTGGGGCCCGATGCCACCGGCCTGGGCTGGATATTCCAGTATGCCCTGGTGGACAGAACATTCTCCTGACCACCAGCGAAAGCGGCGATCCGATCCGGATCAAGGATATCGGCAAGGTCGACCTGGGGCCGGACCAGCGTCGGGGCGTTACCGACCTGGACGGCAGCGGTGAAATGGTTTCGGGTATCGTGGTGATGCGGCAGGGCCAAAACGCCCTGGAGGTTATCGAACGGGTCAAGGAAAAGCTCAAGCAGATCGCACCGGGTCTGCCCGAAGGTGTGGCTGTGGTGCCCGTCTACGACCGTTCGGAACTGATCCTGCGCGCCATCGCCAACCTCAAGACCACCCTGTTCGAGGTGGTGGTCACGGTTGCCCTGGTGATCCTCCTGTTATCGAGGCGATCGGAGCGAAGGTTGAAGCCCTTCTGCCCGGGATCAAGGGTACCCGCAGCGCCTTTGCCGAGCGTACCGGCAGCGGCTATTTTCTCGATTTCAAGTGGGATCGGGAGCATTGGCCTTTGCCGGTCTGACCATGGACCAGGCCCAGGCGGCGGTGCAGAATGCCATCGGCGGCGAAATCGTGACCACCACCTTGGAAGGGCGAGAACGCTACAGCGTCAACGTCCGCTACCTGCGTGATTTCCGCCAGGATCTGCCGGCGCTGCGCCGGGTGCTGGTGGCCGACGAAAAGGGACGGAAGCAGATTCCCATCGGGCAGCTTGCCGAAATCGAGATCACCAGCGGGCCTTCCATGATTCGTAACGAAGATGGACTGCTGACGGGCTACGTATATGTGGACATAGCCGGACGGGACCCGCGCAGCTACATCGACGAGGCAGACCGGCTAATCCGGGACAAGGTGCAGCCGCCTCCCGGTTATGCGATCTCCTGGAGCGGCCAATACGAAGCGATGGAGCGGGTTAAAGAGCGCATGAAGGTGGTCCTGCCTCTCACCGTTTTCTTGATTTTCCTGCTGCTCTATCTGAACACCCGCTCGATGACCAAAACCTCTATCATATTATTGGCTGTCCCTTTCTCCGCCATCGGCGCAGTCTGGTTGCTTTATCTGCTCGGGTACAACCTGAGCATCGCGGTCTGGGTGGGACTGATTGCCCTGCTTGGGGTCGATGCCGAAACCGGTGTTTTCATGCTCCTCTATCTGGATCTCGCCTACGAGCAGGCCAAAAGAGAAGGCCGGCTGCGTAATCTGGCGGAACTGCGTACTGTGGTTCTGGAAGGGGCGGTGACGCGCCTGCGACCGAAATTCATGACCACGGCCACCCTTTTCCTGGGGCTTGTTCCTATCATGTGGTCCATCGGCACAGGGTCCGATGTGATGAAACGAATCGCAGCGCCCCTGATCGGTGGCATTTTCACCTCCTTCTTACTGGAGTTGATCGTGTATCCGGTTATTTTCGAAATGTGGAAATGGCATAGCGAAGTGAAAAAAAGCGGGGAATCTCCAGCACTGAATTCGGAGAGCCGTGGAAGAGGGACTGGATAGACCTGAAAACAGGAAAATTTCAAAAGCGGTGAGGACAGTGAAAGAAAGTGGAACGCCTGTCGCTCACCAGCGCTCATGAATCGCCATCCACACGCATGGAAAATGGCAGGCGGGTTGTGGTCACAGCCTCACGCTCCCCACAAGGTCGATAACGGGGCTGCCCAGATTCCGTCGGCCAACGGCATCGTCTCGGTGCCGTCGTAGAGCAGCACGCCCATCTTGAACTGCCTCGCCGCCAGGCCGGCCAGCTTCTTTAAGCCACGCAAGTCGCTTTCCTTGACGGTGGCCGCGGCTTTGACCTCGACTCCCACCAACTGTCCAGCTCCATTTTCGATCACAATATCAACCTCGAACTTGTCCGCATCCCGATAGTAGATCAGTCGATAGTCGCCGTCCGCCGTGGTCGTGTGCTTTAACAGCTCCCCAAAGACGAAGGTCTCCAGCACGTTGCCAAACCGCGTGCGATCCTGCTGTGCTTCCTCAGCGGTCAAATCAAGGAGCGTTGTCAGCAGGCCGGAATCGATAAATTGCAGCTTCGGGGTCTTGATCACACGGTTGAGCCTGTTTCGCGCCCAGACGTCAATCCGCTTGAGCAGGTACATCTGCTCGAAGACACCACCATAGCGAGACA
>Ga0074197_1001672_pt1 | contig 17763 bp, 13 predicted proteins | sample EPASupsiteSAE305_FD_64526 | JGI IMG/M metagenome (GOLD analysis project Ga0074197, IMG submission 64526) | Bioremediated contaminated groundwater microbial communities from EPA Superfund site, New Mexico - SAE3-05 reassembly with SPADES | ecosystem: Environmental > Aquatic > Deep subsurface >...
GTTTTTGAGCGAGTCCGTCGGAATAAACCGGCAGCAGCAGGCGAAGTTTAAGGTCGAAATACGTCCGCAATGCGTCTTTCCAAACGGCAAGACCAGACCGCCCGGCAACCAGCAGGACCAGCCCGGCGATTGCGGCAAATAACGCGGTCCAACCGCACAGCCGCCTCAGAAATACTTTTCTGGCGGAGTCCTCCATATCCATAAGCGCCTGAAGCCCATAAGCGGACAGTATCGACGCGAAAAAGACTGCGACGGCCCCGAAGCGGCCGGGACAGCGCAGATATTCAAACCCCGGCAGCAACAGGCCCATAGGCTTAAGCAAGGGTCCGTACTCGCCGAAAGCCGCGCACACAGCCAGGATGAAGCCTATGAAGAAGAAAAGCGTTTCCCTAGCCTTCAGCCGCACGGCCGCGCAGGCGAGCAGGAAGGTCCCCGCCCCGCAGTAGATGGCTGACTCCCACGGATACCAGCGCCCGAAATATGTGCCTCGGAAATAATTGCCCATAATGTCCGGGAACAATATCTGCACTATATTTTCCGGCGGCATGGAAAATGAGCCGAAGAACACCTCCCCCGCGCCTGCCCTGGGAGAAAACTTCAGGACCTCCAGCATCGGCCCCCACAAGACCGCGGACATTGCGACCGCCGCCGCTCCGGCCAAGGAGGCAAAAACCCAGAACCTTCTGTTCCATCCACCCGAGAAGGAAAGATACAACGCATAAAAGAGGGATGAAAGGGCAATCATGTACGCGTACTGCATATGCCCCGCGAGAACGCACAGGCCGCCAAAAAGGGCCAGCAACGCCCCGTTGAAAACGCAGGGCCTCCGGTAAAGCCCAAGAACCCCAAGGAACACAAATCCCGTCCAGGCCAATGTCGAAATGACATCCAGATGCCCGGCGGAGATGCGCCACAGGACAGGCCCGCTCAGCATGAAAGCCAGCCCCGCGCACAGACAAGGCCAAAAGGCGAGCCCCAGCTCCGCCGCGAACAATGCCGCGCCAGCCCCTGTCAGAAAAACATGCAGAAGAAAAGCCGTATTGAAAGCCGCCGGAAGATTCAGGAGAAAAAACTGGGATTGAAGGGGATAAAAAAGGCCGGACTGCGCCTTTGCCGCCAGCGGAAGGCCGCAGAACTGAGAGGAGAGCCAGCCGCCCTGCCCGCGCGCCATGTCCGCGCGCGTGGGGTAGCCGATATTCCAGAGGTCGGCCCCCTGTCCGCTAAGCACGCCGGAAAAGAGACCGCCCGCCAGAAAAGCGAGAGCCGCGATACCCAGAACAAGCAGCAGTCTTTTCTTCATATAAGCCCCAGCAGCCTCAGCCACCCGGCGTAACGCTGAGGGTCTGTTATCCGTATGGCGGACAAAGCCATGCCGGACGCCATGTAAACTGAAAAGAGAACAAGTCCCGCCAGGATGAAACGGAAAACAACGGGTTTACGGGCATGTCCGGCTATAAGCGCGGCGGCGCCGCACAGGACAAAGCCAAAAGTGAAATCCATCATATAGCGCGCGCTTATGACGGCGTTGGACGACAGCACAAGCAGGTTAATGACGGAAGAAGCCAGCATGGCCCACGCGAAACGCCGCAGGTTCCTGTCAGCCGCGAAAAGCGGCGCGGCGAAGAAAACGGACAGGGGGCACCACGCGAACAGGGAAAACACGGAAGAGTCGAACACCAGCCCATCGGGGCCGGTCCCCCGCACGAACGGGAAAGACAATCCGCACGAGGGCATCACGGCGAAGTAATCGCGCAGATGCGGAATTATATACGACGGCGAGAAAAATTTCCCGGCGCGAACCAGCTCATGCGTCGCGTTGTACTGGAAAGCCACGCCGAACTCGAACACGCTGTCAAAGCGGATATAGTTATAGAAGAGCGCGCAGAAGCCGGTCAATGCAAACGGCGCGAGAAAAAAAACGAGATTGCGGAGCCTGCCGCGAATATCGTTACCGTTCGAGAAGGCGAGCAGGGCAAACGGCGCGAAACCGAACGCCAGACTTGGTCTAGTGGCGAAAGCGAGGCCGAAGAAAAGGCCCGACAGGGCATAATGAAGACGCCTGCCCCCCTCCATCGCCCGCAGGGACCAGAAAACGGCAAAACCGGACAGGGCGGCCGCGGCAAGGGCGGCCTCATTATAGACCGTGTGGATGTTAAGCAGATATAGCAGCAGGGGCGAGAGACCTCCTGCCGCGCCGGCGGCAAGAGCGAAAACGCTGTCCCTTCCGCGCCCGAACAGGGCCGACACCTCCCGGCAGCACAAGAAAAAAGACAGCGCCCACAGGAAACCGTAAAACGCCACCATTAAAGACTCGGACGGCAGATTCAGGAACGCAAGCCTGACCAAAGCCGGGACCGGACCGAAGTACATGTAAAAATGCCCCTTATAAAGACTTAGGTCCCATATCCGGTACTTCCAGGCGTAGGCATACTGGTAAGGGTCCGCAGCCTGCAAGAGTTCGCGCGGAACCTCGCGTGCCAGATATGCATGCCCTCCGGCAAAAGCCGAAGCCAGCTCCGAATAAACGCCCTTTCCGGAAGACAGGGAGAACGAAAACAGGGAAGCCGCGCCAAGGACAAACACGGCCAGCCCAACCGGCAGGACGAAACGGCGAAGACGCGTCAGCTTATATGCGCCGCAAAATGCGTATAGCCCTATAAAAAATAGAACGATGGACATGGCCCTGAGCAGCGTATTTATTACCGGAGGCCGAACGGAAAAGCTCTCTGTCCGGTAAGAGAGGACGGCAGGACGCGCCTTTCCGCCTGACGGCGAGGAGGAGGAAACATATTCCAAAGCCGGAACGAACAACAGCCCGCCCGCCGACGAACATGATTTGCCGTCAATGGAGAAAACCGCGGAATTTCCTTCCAGAGTGAGTCCAACGCGGCTTATGGCCGAAAGCTTTACATCAGGACACTCCAGCCGGATTTTCCCGAAACCGCGCTTCAAATCGTAAACGGCTGCCTCGGCGTAAACAACGGAGGAGGAAGACCTGTACAGTCCGAAGCCGAAAGGCCCCCGCCAGGATTCCAGCAAAGCCGCCGCGCCGGCGGCTTTCCCGCCGGTCTCGGCTTCCGCGGAAATATAAACCGGCTGCCCTGCCGCTTCGGGTTTAACGCCGCTCCCGGCCGGGACCGACACGCTCCCCGAAGACACTATGGCCCGCCCCGGACGCGGAGCATGATAAAAAGAAACGACGGCCAGCGCGGCGGAAAGAATCAGCAGGGCCGAGGACAGGAGGGCGGAATAACGGGGACGGGGTGGAAACTCAGGCATTGCCGCGCCTCCGGAAAAAGAGGACTGCCGCCGCCAGCAGACAACCGGCGGACAGCGCGAAAACGGAACGCGTCAGCCAGACCGGACGAAACAGGACCGGAACGGCGGAATAGGTGACTTCGACATTGCTTATCTCCGGCGCGGGCGCGGCCTGAGTAATACCCAGCACCGGGGAAACTATCCTGATGTCAAAATAGGGATAGGTCGTAACGGCGAGAGTCTTTTCGTCCAGCACGAAACGAAGGTTGTCCCCCTCATAGAACAACTCGGCCCTGTGGAGCGAACCAATATCAGCCGGGAAAGGTCCTGCCACCAGCTTTTCCCCTCCCCTGAAAGCCTCCCGGTGGGAAGCCTCAAGCAGAAGCTTCCCGTCGGCAACCACCAGGTCTAGACCGCTGGAGGGAGCGGACTGGAACAGCGCGGCGGAAGTATCCCTGGAAAGGATGCGGAAAGAAAAACGGACACGGAGCTTGTGGGCCTGAAGCTCCCGCCCTCCCGGCATGGCGCAGGGAAGCGCGACTGCGCCCGGCGCGCGGGAGAAACCTGTCTTTTCTGGCGGCCTGCGCCAGGAAGGCCAGGCAAGCCAGAGCGAAGCCGCCAGCCCGCAGGCAAGCAGGAACAGCGCGGCGTTTCTGCGTCTCAAACCCTCATTCATGCGGAAGCGGCGCGGGAAGAAGAATCTTCTCCGCGCCGCGGTTGTGAATCATTTTCCGAACGGCCTAAACGTATTTGGGGCCGTTTGCGCCGCGCTCGGCAATCTCGGCCTTCAGGTTGGCGATGAACTCGTCCAGCTTCACCCCGAAGACGTTCTTGTTGCCGCGCAGGCGCAGGGAAACCGTTCCGTTCTCCTGCTCCTTCTTGCCGATTACGACGATGTAGGGAACCTTTTCCATCGCCGCGTCGCGCACCTTGGAGGAGATGGTGTCCGGGCGGAAGTCGGTCTCCACTATTATGCCGGCCTTCCTGAGGGCGTCGGCCGCCTTGCGGGAATACTCCTCCTCCCCGGAGGTGATGTTGATGACCTTGGCCTGCACGGGCGACAGCCACAGCGGGAAATTGCCGCCGTAGTGCTCGATAAGCACGCCGAAGAAACGCTCCAGCGAACCGAGCAGCGCGCGGTGCACCATGTAGGGGCGGTGGCGCTGCCCGTCCGCGCCGACGTACTCCATTTCAAAGCGCTCCGGCAGGTTGAAGTCGAACTGTATGGTGGTCATCTGCCACTCGCGGCCGATGGCGTCCTTGACCTTGAGGTCTATCTTGGGGCCGTAGAAGGCTCCGCCGCCCTCGTCCATCTCGACGGGGACGTTTTCCTTCCTGACCGCGGCGAGCAGGCTCTTCTGCGCCTGCTCCCAGCGGGCGGGGTCGCCCACCGCGTCGCCGGGGCGGGTGGCCAGATAGGCCTTTATGTCGGTGAAACCGAGCGTCTTCCAGATATTGAGGCTGAAGCGCAGCACCTCGCACACCTCGGACTCTATCTGTTCGGGTGTGCAGATGATGTGGGCGTCGTCCTGCGTGAAACCGCGCACGCGCATCGCGCCGTGGAGCACGCCGGCCTTCTCGTAGCGGTAAACCGTGCCCAGCTCGGCCCAGCGCAGCGGCAGGTCCCTGTAGGAGCGGCCCTTGCTCTGGTATATCTGTATGTGGAAGGGACAGTTCATCGGCTTGGCGTAGTACTTCACCTCGTCGATTTCCATCGGCGCGTACATATTGTCCTTGTAGAAGCCGAGGTGGCCGGAGGTCTCCCAAAGCTGGGCGCGGCCTATGTGCGGCGTATTCACCAGGTCGTAGCCGTTGGCGAAATGCTCTTCCTTCCAGTAGGTTTCAAGGGCGTGGCGTATGCGCGCGCCCTTGGGGTGCCACAGCACGAGGCCGGGCCCCACCATCTCGTTGACGCTGAACAGGTCAAGCTGCTTGCCCAGCTTGCGGTGGTCGCGCTTGGCGGCCTCTTCCTGCCGGGCAATGTATTCCTTCAGTTCCGCGTCGGAACCGAAAGCCACGCCGTAGATGCGCTGAAGCATGGGGCGTTTCTCGTCGCCGCGCCAGTAGGCCCCGGCTATGGAGGTAAGCTTGAAGGCCTTGGCCTGCCCCGTATGCTCGAGATGCGGACCGCGGCAGAGATCCTCGAAAGGACCATTTTTGTAAATGCTTATCTTGTCGGTCTTGAGGTCCTCTATCAGCTCCACCTTGAATTTTTCGCCCCTGTCGCCGAAGTGCTTTATGGCGTCCGGGCTGGGCATCTCGGAACACTCGAACTTCTGCGCCTGCGCGATAATGTGGCGCATCTTCTTCTCGATTTTCGGCAAATCCTCGGGCGTGAAGTGATGTTCCGTGTCGAAATCGTAATAAAAACCGTTTTCAATGGCAGGGCCTATGCCCAGCTTAGTGCCCGGAAACAGCTCCACCACCGCCTCCGCCATTATGTGGGAGAGGGAGTGGCGCATTTTTTCAAGGTCGGGCGCCGGATTGTGTTTATCGTTTGACATAAGTCCTCTGTGAGTTTATGCGCGTGATGCGCGGAATAATACGTTTATTTTACTACTTTAGGAGGCAGGCGTTCCATGTATGCGGAGGGTCAAAGTTTGGGACGGCGGTCAGCGGCAGGAGGCCGCGACGCGGGACAGACCCTCCCGCTTTTGCGGGGTGTCTTTAATGCCGATGGATTCCCTGATGGAAGACAGCGCATCCGCGCAGCGGCCGGAGCAGGCGGAAGCAAGACCGAGCTGGAACAGCAAATCGCCGTCCTTTCCGCGTTCCGCGAGAGCGGAGGCCAAATCCCGGCGCGCCCCCTCGCAATCTCCCGTTGAAAGGCGCACTCCGCCCCGCGCGGCCAGAGCGTCCCCGTAGCAGGGATTAAGCCGGAGCGCGGCGTCAAGGTCCGGCAGGGCGCGGACCGGCATATTCCTCCCTATGAAAGACACGGCCCGTCCGTAATAGGCAAGAGCCATTTTAGGCGACAGGGCTATCGCCCTGCCGAGGGATTCCTCCGCCGAGGAAAAATCCCCGGCGGAAAGCTGCAGCAGGCCCTTGCCCCGCCAGGCCTCCGCGTAAGAGGGATTCAGTTCAAGAGCGCGGTCATACTCCGCCATGGCGGTATTCCGGTCATCCTTCGCGGAGTAAGCCGCGCCGAGAGTGAAATGGGCCAGGGCATTGTCCTCTAACGCCAGCGCCCGGCTGTAATCGGCCAGAGCCGGTTCGGTTTTCCCCGACGAAAGAAGGGCGTTGCCGCGCATTATATACGCCATCTGCAGGCCGGGATATTCCCGTATGGAACCGCCCCACAGCGTTACGGAGTCCTTCCACTGCCGCGACTGCGCCCGGGACACGAACAAAAACACGCCGCAAGCGCACAAAAGCGCCGCGAAAGCCGCCCGCCTTAAAATCCGGCCCTCAAGGCCGGCAAGAGCGGCCGTCACGGCAAGCGCGAGGCCGAATGAAGGGATATAGGAATACTTGTCGGAAATAAGCGTCCATCCCTTGAGGAACAGCGGCATGACCGGAGCGAGCGTCAAGACGAAAAACAGCAGACCGGACTGAATCGTTTTCCGCATGCGCGCCAGCCATAAAAGGCAGACGAAAGCGGGCGGGACCAGCCAGAGGAAAACGCTGCCGACGTATGGCTGAGCGGACATATAAGGGTACAGCGGGGAAAGGCCGGACGGGATGAAGAACCGTCCCAGGTAAAACCAGAAGGCCTGATTGGACACGGCGATTTTTTCCACAAGGGAAAAAGCCGCCGTACCGGGAATGACATAAGACGCGGAAGACCGCTGCGCCCCAAGCGCGAGGAGCCCCGCCGCAAGGGCAAGGGCAAAAAAGGGGATTTTCTCTACTATTGCGGCGCGCCACTCCCGGCGTCCGGCCCGCCAATCCAGCAGAAGCAGAACAAGCGGCAGGGTCACGGCCATGGACTTTGACAGCAAGGCCGCCAGAAAAGCCGCGAAGGAAAGCCAAAGCCCCCGCTTTCCGCCGCGAAGATAGAAGTAAAGCGAGGCGAAATAGAATAGCCCGCACCACAGCTCCTTCTGGGCCGCAAGCCAGGCCACCGGCTCCACCCTCAAAGGGCTGAGAGCGAACAGAAGCGCCGCGCAAAAAGCCGCACGGGTCGCTCCCGGCAGCAGAAGACGAAATACGGCCAGGGCGAAACCGCACGCCCCGATATGCAGCAGCAGGCTCGTCATATGCCACCAGCGCCAGCTTTCGCCGAAAAGGGCGTACTGGAACGCATAGGCCTGCAGCGTCAGGGGGTGATAATGCCCCATCACGAAACCGGAGAAATAGCCAAGGGTATTGGACAGGGAAAGAGAGTGAACGGCCGCGTTCCCGGCCAGATAGGCTCCGTCGTCCCAGTTCAGTATGCCGTTGTACAAAACGGGGTGGAACGCGGCGGCGCACAATAGCGCCAGCGCGAAAAATTGGAACAGGAAACCGTCTTTGCCCATGTTCATGGCGACTATGGACATTCTATAACATACCCCGTGGCCGAGACTTGATTTTCAAGCGCGATACCAGCCGGATAACCATAAAAAAAGGCCCCGCGCGATAGCGCGGGGCCCGGATGAGGAAAAAACTAACGCTGCCGCACTATGGCGCCGACCTCGAAAACCGTCTCGGAAGCGAGCGGACCGTCCCCTTTTTGCGAGCGGTATATGAGCAGCAGCGCAGTCAGGAAATCCTTCTTCCCGGTGGGCATGGGGGCGTCCCTCCAGGTTTCTATGACAATAGGCTTCCGCTGCACTTTAAGAGTTGCGTTCCCGTCGGTAAAAAACAGGTAATCCTTGTCGGAACCGGCGGCCTTGAGAGTTTTTCCGTAATGAGCGAGAAGCTCTTCATGGAAGGCCAGCACGCCCTTGCGGCTCCACGCCGCGGCCTCGTCCTCGGACTTGAAACGGGCCGCTCCCCCTTCTGACGGCAGCACGTAGATTGAAAAGAAGGGCGTATTTTTAAGGAAGAAAGCCCCGTCCCGTCCGACCGCTGGCACCGGGAATGGGTTGGCCTCGGAGAACTTCAGGTCCGCCGGCGCGATATATCCGAATTTAACCGCCGTGTTGGCGCTTTTCTCGGCATAAGCCTTAAGGCTCCCGCCTCCGCGAGGCATGGTGTCCAGATGGAAGCCGCCCAGCACGGTTTCAGCCATTTTGCCGTCATCCAGTTTGGCCGGAGCGTTGAACAGCTTGAGATAAAGCTTGAACTGAGCCGGATTGGGCCGGTCAGGCAGGGTAAACCCGAGGCCTTTTATATTGGAAAGGATGATATTGTCGATATCGGGAAGCCAGGCGGCTGAAAGACCCATGGAAACCAGTTTTTCAAGCGGCTCAGCGGGTTTTTTCGAGTCCGGCAGATAGGCGAACTGGAAGCGCACCGGCGCGTCCATCTTCCAGCCGGGGCGCGCCGCCTTTTTTTCGCCGGAGACAGGCGAGGCGAATCCGTTGACGGCGCACGACATCGCGGCCGCGGCAATCAAAAGCGTTTTACATTTCATATGTTCAACCCTCCCACCAAGTTTCAATTAAAAGCCCGTCCCTTCGGTTCAGGGGCAAAAGGCCCGTTACCTTTAGAGCCTGTCTAAAGTCTCCATATTCTGCTGCAAACTGCGCTTTTGGCCTCTGCCTTCGCGTCGGTCAGCTAGCATCCGTCTGCGAGGACGCTCGCTTCGCTTTGTCAGACAGGCTCTTATACCAGTATACTCAAGCCCGGCGTCCGGTCTCAAGAAACCGACAGGCAGAAAATAAAGGAAAAACGTCAATCACGCGTAGTGCAGGACAAAAGACATCTCTCATGATTCCCGGACAGAAATCCCATCACCGATATTCATGGCAAGCCGGAATATATTTTATAGAATAACTAGCAAGAACAAGTTAGTTAACGGCAGGTGAAAAGGGAGAATCATGACAACGAAAAATCTCAAGATGCTTCTGGCGGCCGCACTTCTGATTCCATCGGCAAATGCTCTGGCGGAGGAGGACGCGCGCTTCGCGGCCATAGCCGGCATTTCCGCGGTTCCTAAGACTCACTGGTCGGCCAAATCGGTAATCGCCGACAAGGACTTCATCAACTACGATTTTGACGCCACCGCCCTGACCACCTACGACGGCATGCTGACGGATCGCAAACTCGGGCTCTCCGCCGGAGGCAGCGCCACGGTGGACGACAATCTGGTCGGCAAATTCTACAACGCCATGGGCTATCTTGGAATCAAGCAGTTCATGCTGCGCATTCAGACGGGAAAGCTTACCGGCACGACGAACTGGACCGGCCCGCTCGCCCCCGGCCAGACGGCCAGAAGCACTTTCGACAACAAATACACCAATGTGGACCTGCTCAAATGGTCGGAAGGCGGAGGCGGATACTGGGGCATAGGCTACACCAGCCTGAGCCTGCCCCTTCAGGTGGAAACGCTCACCACGACTTCCGATAAAAGCAACCAGAAAAAAGGCACCCCGGTCTACGACCAGAATGCCAAAATAAAGTATTACTGCTTCATGTTCGGCTTCGATACGATGGTCGGCCCCCTGCTCAAGCGAAGCACGCGCGAACAGACCGGTCTCGGATTCTTCATTTCCACGCAGGACCGCTTCGGCGCGGGCACCTTCGAACTGAGCGAAACCGCGCAGTCCTATGCGCAGGCCATGAACCCCGGCAAGACGCCGGTCTCCCGCAAGATGTTCGCCCTGTATGTGGACTACGACCTCGCTCTCGGCCCGAAGTACACGATAAACTTCAAGGGCAACAACCTGGTCCTGGCCGCCGGCTACAACGTGGGCGGTTCGTTCCTCGCCTCCATCGGCGGCGGAGCGGACAACTCGCGGGAAGTGGGCTACGAACCCAGCTTCTTCCTGTTCAGGCACGGACCCATGGTGAGGGCCTACCTGGCTTTCTAAAAATAACAACACATGACCATAATCGGCCTCCTGATAGCCCTGCTGCTCATCCTGCTTAACGCGTTCTTCGTTCTGGCGGAGTTTTCGCTGGTCAAGGTCAGAAGCACACGTCTCGAGGAACTGGCCCGCGAGGGAAAATCGCGGGCCGTCCTCGCGCAAAAGGCCGTAGCCGACATAGACGGCTACCTTTCTGCCATACAGCTTGGCATAACGATGGCCTCTCTGGGTCTTGGCTGGGTGGGAGAACCGGCCGCGGCAACGCTGCTGGACAAGCTGTTCCCCGGAGTTATGCCGGGCCTCTCCACGGCGATGGCCCACACCATATCGTTTATAGTGGCCTTCGGCGCGATAACATCGCTCCACGTCATACTGGGCGAACAGGTGCCGAAACTGATAGCCATCCACGCGCCGGACACCATGGCCATGCTGACAGCCTTCCCGCTAACGCTCTTCTATAAAGTCACCTATCTGCCGATGAAGCTGCTGAATGACTCCGCCCACGCGGTGATAAGGCTCATAGGCTTCCAGCCGCAACACAAGGAAGCGCATCACTCGGAGCAGGAGATGCGCCTAATACTCGGTCAAACGCAGGAACAGGGGGACCTGTCCCTTGGAAGACTGCTGATGTTCGACAATCTCTTCGATTTCGGGCACGGCACGGTAAAGCAGATAATGACGCCTAAAAGCGCCATAGCCGCGCTTGCGTTGGACGCGCAGTGGAAAGACAACGCGGAAACAATACGGGCGCGGCACTTCTCCCGCTACCCAGTCTATTCCAAAGAGCTGGACGACGCGGAGAACATAGTCCTTCTGAAGGACATTGCCCTCTCCGGCTTGCCGGAACCGCATACCCCCGACCTCAGGAAACTCCTTAAAAAACCGGTGGTCCTTCAGGAAACCACCCCGCTGGAGAAGGCCCTCAAGGAATTTCAGGAAAAGCGCATGCACATGGCGCTTGTGCGCAACGCGGAAGGAAAGCTGACCGGCATACTGACGCTGGAAGACGTGCTGGAAGAACTGGTCGGGGAAATACGCGATGAAAGCGAGACCACCGGACAGACCCTGCTGACAAAAGCATACGTTCCGGAAGCCAGCGACCTGGAGATAAACTCCGGCGACCGCTTCGCCATACTGCGCGCCCTGCTGGAAAAGCTCCACGCCGCCAAGCCGGTCTTCGACCTGGAGGAAGCGTGGAAGCTGGTGGAGCAAAGAGAGAAGCTGCTTTCCTGCGCGCTTGGACAGGGCGCAGCTTTCCCCCACGCCAGAATCGCGTCCATAAAGGAACCGCTGATAGCCTTCGGCCGCATACCGCACGGCGTGGAGTTCCCCTGTCTGGACAAGGAACCCGTCAGGATGGTGTTCCTTATACTTACCCCCTTCGGAGACCCGTCTTTCCAGCTCCGCACACTGCAACAACTGGCAGGACTCCTCTCCAACATCAACCTGCGGAAAAAACTCCTCAAGGCGAAAAAAGCCACCGATGTCGGAGAGATAATCTCCACCTTCGAGCGCAGGGTGGCGCTGTAAACAACCTGTTTTAAAAACAAAGCGGCCCCCTGAATAAGGGGGCCGCTTCCGTTTCAAAAGGCTGTTTTCAGACCGCCGGCACTTCCGTCTCCAGCGTTATTTCCGCGCCTTCCCTCGCCAGCTCGCAGAGCAGAGGCCAGCGGTTTTCGGAAATAAGCCGCGCGGCCTGCGCCATCATGGAGTCGAGTGTCTTGTCGCTGTACGAGGAATGCGTGTGGAAAAGAATCAGCTTGCGCACGCGGGCTTTCTCCGCCGCGAAGGTGACGGCGGCGGAAACGCCGCTGTGCCCCTCTCCGGAGCGGGCGGCAGCGTCGGCGTCGGTGAAAGTGGAGTCGTGGAAAAGGACGTCCGCGCCCTGTGCAAACGCCGCGAGACGGTCGGCATACTCTTCCATCGCGGTGGGCTCAAGCGGCACTTGGCTGTCCGGCGCGTAGACAATCTTCCGTCCGCCGCAAGTGAGGCGGAAGGCCAGCGTGGAAGTGGGGTGATTGGCGTACATGACCGCGAGCTTCACGTCGGGAGACAAATCGTAGGAATCCTCGGTCAGTTCGTACATGAAAAGCCGGGCGCGCGGGTGACGCTGGGTCCAGTAAGGGTTTGAATAAAACAGCCCGCCGAGATTATCCTTGAAGCGTTTTTCGGAATCAGCCGCGCCGGCAATGCGCAGGGTGAAACCGGGAGCGTAGGCGGGTTCGAAAGCGTGAAGGCCGCCGATATGGCCGAGATGGAAATGCGAAAGCAGCAGCCACATGTCCTTTGGATGGGAATGCCCGGCCAGCGCTTCGCCAAGCCGTATGATGCCGGTGCCGGCGTCAAGAATGACCATTGTGGATGGAGTTTCAACCGAAACGCACGACGTCTGGCGTCCGTAGACGGACGGGGTGTCCGGAATGAGGCCGGGCTGGCTCCTGTGGCCCCATATCCTTATCTTTATTTCCCCTTCCCGCACTTCAGGGCGGGAGGTGACTGTTTCCTGCATGGATTCCGGTTCCATAGGATGATACATCTCCACTAGATTCTGCCTGTTGCCGGCAAGCATATGGTTTATTTGCGGGGCGAAAGTGTCCACGTTGTAAGGCTTTGCTATGAAGGCCTCCGCCCCGAGGCGGAAAGCTTCCTGCTTCTCGAAATCGAACGCCTTCTGGCTGACTATGACCACGCGGGAGCTTTTGGTCTCCGGATTGGCCTTTATAAGCTTGAGCAGACGGAGGCCGTTGATAGGCCCCGCCATTATGTCCAGAAGCACCAGCGAAGGGCGTTTGCGCTTTATGGTCGGTATGGCGTCGAGGGACTTTTTAAGGAGGAAAACGGAAAAGCCGGCCTCCGCGAGGAGATCCCTCGTCAGTTGGCCAGCGACCGCGTCGTCGTCAACGACCAGGATATCAACCTTTTCCTCGCCTCGCATGACAGCATTTATTCTATAATAATAAGCTGAGGAATGAAATATGAGAATAATAGCAGGCGTGGCACGCGGACGGAAGATATTCAGCGTTTCCGAGAAGCTGCCCGTGAAACCGATTTCAGACAGAATAAAACAGAGCGTTTTCGACATAATCAAACCCCGCATTCCCGGTAGCCATATGCTGGACCTTTTCGCCGGCACGGGCAACGTGGGGCTGGAGGCACTCTCGCGCGGAGCGCAGAGGGTGGTCTTCGTGGAGCGAGAAGGAGCGTGCCTGAAAGCCATCACCCGCAATCTTGAAAATCTCGGCTTCACCGACAAGGGCAAGACCCTCAAAGCCGACATACTGGAAGGCGTCACCTGGGTAAAGCGCCACTGCACGGAAGAGGGCTTCGACCTGATATTCATGGGCCCGCCCTACCGCGACAAGGCCAACAAGCCGCTTTACTTCACGCAGAGGACCCTGGACTCCGTGGCCGAAGGGGAACTGCTGGCCGAAACAGGCCTCATCGTGGCGCAGCACCACCAGAACGAGAAATTCACCGCCCCGAAGGGGCTGGAGTGTTTCCGCGAGGAAAAATACGGCGACACTATCGTCTCCTTCCTCCGGCGCGTGAAACCCGCATGATAACGTTCGACCCTCACGAGCTGAATTACTCGAAGGTAAAAGCTTTCAGGGACTGCCCGCTTCTGTTCAAGCTTCAGTACATGGAGCAGAAACGTCCTCTCCTGAACGCTCCGGCTTCGCTGGGCATCTCGCTCCACAGGGCGCTTGAGCGCTTCCACCGCAAGGGCGGGGGCGACCTTGACGACATATTCCTCGCGCTGGACGGCGGCTGGCTTACGGCCGGTTACCGCAACGCGGCGGAACAGGCGGAGTATTACTGGAAGGGCCGCTCCATGCTGGAGGACTATTTCCACGCCGAGATGGAACGGCGGACAAAAATCGCCGCGATAGAGCAGGATTTCGAGTTCCGGCTGGGACAGTGGAAAGTGCGTGGCACGATCGACCGGGTGGACTCGCTGCCGGACGGCACCTACGACGTAATAGACTACAAGACCGGTCCTGAGGAGATAACCGAAAAGGACGCCCTGTCCAGCCTCCAGCTGGGCGTTTACGCCATCGGCGCACGGGTTTCCCTCAAGATGAAACCCTCGTCCGTCTCCTACTGGCTGCTGGCCTACCAGAAAAAGGTTTCCATACCGGTCTCGGGAATAAACGAGGAGCAGGTGCTGTCCGAGTTCGCCAAAACCGGGGAGGAAATGCTCGTTTCGCAGTTCCCCCCACGCCATGAAAACTGCCACCGCTGCCATCTGCGGACGCAGTGCCCCAAAGCCCTTCCGCAGGAGGAAAACCTACCTGCGGCGCCCCAAACTTGATATTATTTTTCCTGTACCGGACATATGATAGCGTCGAACTGGATTAAAGCGGCAAAACTGCATTACTCAGGCTGGTCAGAGCCGAAAAAGAGCTTTTTCACCAACGGCCACCAGACCATCTTCGTCATTTTCATCGTCCTGCTGGCCATTTTCGCGCGCAACAATCCCTATCTTCAGTACCCTCAAACCATATATCTGTTCGCGGCGTTCCTGATAAGCAGCGTCTTCACCAACTATTCGCTGGACAGGATGCGCATACGCTACTGGGCGGTGGACCTGCTGGTGTTCTGGAACTGCCTGGTCATCTCAGCCATGATACAGTATTCGGGCAGCACGCATTCCTACATGTGGGTGCTTTACCTGCTGCCCATATTCACATCGGCGATACTCCTCCACCGCTGGCAGCTGATATTCACGGCGGCCTGCGGCATAGTGATGATGTCCTATTTCTACGGCAACCCCTTCACCGAATGGGACAGGGACGTGATATTCGAGATGGCCGGCAAAGGCACGGTCCTTTTCATGGGCGCGGTTTTGATGAACAGCCTTGTCGCGGAACGCGACAAGGTGGAAGTGGAGCTTTCTGAGGAGCGGGACAAGCTGGAGGAGATGACCCGTTCCACGGCGCAGACCACCATGCAGATGATGCAGAACACGAACATGGCCGAGATGGGAAAGAACACCTCCGGCATCATACACGACCTGGGCACCCCGGTCAGCGTCATACTGGGCAGCGCCAGAATGATGGACATGGAGAAGAAGGCGCCCAGCGAGGACCTTCAGCGCATCATAGACGCCGCGCTGCTGTGCAAGAATATCCTGTCCAACGCCATGAACATGGCGAAAGGACAGGAATTCAAGATAGAGCCGATAAACGTTCTGGACACAGTGGATTCCGCGCTCGCCATAGCCCACCCCCTTCTGTTGGAAAAGAACCTAACCGTGGTGAAGAACATAAAGGACAGGCCGCCCCTCATAAAAGGGAGCTACGCGCACGTCCAGAGGGTGTTCCTCAACCTGGTTCTCAACGCCAAGGGAGCGCTCAAGCCCGGCGGGAAGATTTTCATCAATATGCAGACCTCGCCGGACCGGCAATGGGTGCTTACCTCGGTGGAGGACAACGGCACCGGTTTCCCTCCTCTTTTACTGCAGAACGGCCCGCAGGCCTTCCAGACCACAAAGAAGGAAGGCGAGGGAACGGGCCTCGGACTGGTGACCACCAAGCAGCTTGTGGAAAAACAGGGAGGGGCCATAACATTCTCCAACCGCCTGCAAGGCGGGGCCAGAGTACTCGTTAAACTGCCGGTCGCCCCGGAAAAGCCCGCGCCTGCCGCGCCAAAAGCCGCATAGCGTTTCGATATCAAGCAAAAGGGCCTGTCCGCTATGGACAGGCCCTTTTCAATTCAACCGGCAATTCCCTTTTCCTCAATGACCCAGAAGCGCCATGGCTATTATCGCGATTCCAAGCGCCAGACGGTACCATGCGAACAGGGCCATGCCCCTGCGCTTTATGTAGGAAATAAGGAAGCTTATGGCCATCCAGCCGCTGACCGCCGCGACCAGGAACCCGACGGCGAAAGTGGCATTGAAGTCCGAGGGTTGGAGCTTCACAAGCTCCTTCATGCCTGCGGCGGCTATTATCGGAGTGGACAGAAGGAAGGAAAAACGCGCTGCGCTGCCCCGGGAAAAACCCAGGAAGAGAGCCGCCGTCATGGTGATGCCCGAGCGCGACACCCCGGGCGCGATGGCCAGCGCCTGGGCGCAACCGACAACAAGGGCCGTTTTCCAGTCGATACGCCTGTCCTCCCCTTCACGGACGCGGCTGTCCGCGTACCAGAGGACGAAGCCGAAAATTATGAGATTGGCGGCCATGTACAGGGGATTGCGGAAAACATTCTCCGCGTAATGCTCCAGAAAAAGACCGGCCAGTCCGCCCGGCACGGTGGCAAGAACAAGCAGCCACAGAACGCGCCCGTCTTCCGAAGAGGGACTGGAAAAGCCGTCCTTCAGGATTTTAAGCCAGTCTTTCCAGTAGTAGGCAAGGACGGCGGCAAGCGTGCCCATATGGAGCATGACGTCATACGCCAGCCCCTGATACTGCAGACCGAATATCCACGGGAAAAGAGCCAGGTGCGCTGAACTTGATATGGGGAGGAACTCCCCAAGACCCTGCAAAAGACCGAGAACCGCCGACTCGAAGATGCCCATCCGTTATTCCTTCGGCGCCATCATAAGCAGTTCCGCCCGGCCCGCGCCGCAGGCCAGTTCGGAAGGCCAGTCATCCCCTGAAAGAATGGAGATGAAGCCTCCGGGAGACAGGTGCATTCCCTGTTCCCCGAGCAAAACCCCCGCCAAAAGCCCCATCTGCGGCTGATGGCCCACCACCATGACGCAGGCGCTGTCCCCTGCTCCGGCACATACCGCCGACCACAGCTCGCGCAGGTCATACTCCCCTGACAGTTCCCGCGCGGTCCGGACAGGCGCGCCGAAGGCCTCGGCCATTATCGCGGCGGTCTGCTGCGCCCGCACCAGAGGGCTGGCGATTATAACGGACGGCTTTATGCCAAGCTCCGCCAGTTTGGAGGCGGAAAACGCGGCCCCCCTGCGCCCGCGTTCGGAAAGCGGGCGGTCGTAATCGGACAGAACACCCGCCTCTCCCGCGGAGAGCGCGTGCCCGTGCCGGACTATAACCATGCGCCTGTCAGGCTTTTGCGTCATATAATAAATACGCCGCGACAAGCGGCGCGGTTTCAATATCCGTCAATTCAAAACGCCTGCCAGGCGTTCCTCCGCGGTTTCAGCTATGGCAAGCGCCGAAGTAAGGCCCGGCGACTCCATGCCGACCATTGTCAGGAAGCCCTCAAGGCCCCTGTCCGCCTCGTGCCGTATTATGAAGTCCGGCTTCGGCCCGTCGAAACTCTTAAGGTGCGGACGGACGCCCGCCGTATCCGGGATAAGCTCCTCATCCCTGACCGCCGGAAGGAAAAGGCGCGCCGCCTCGCCGAAAGAATGGCGGTGGCTCTCGTCTATCCCGTAATCCAGCGAAGGCACCTCGAAAGCGCTGGGGCCCACCCGTATATGGCCCGCCAGGTCGGGCGTAAGATGCGTGCCGAGGCTTATCTCTCCCGGCAAAGGATATATCAGGCGGCTTATGGTATGGCGGGCGGTTATGCGGAAATACTCGCCCTTTATGAATTTCTGGGCGTATCCGGCCTTTGCGATATCTATGCCGGCCATGGCGCAGACGGCGGGCGCGCCGTGCCCCGCGCAATTGATTACGATTCGCGACAGAAAAGG
>Ga0074197_1001673_pt1 | contig 17760 bp, 13 predicted proteins | sample EPASupsiteSAE305_FD_64526 | JGI IMG/M metagenome (GOLD analysis project Ga0074197, IMG submission 64526) | Bioremediated contaminated groundwater microbial communities from EPA Superfund site, New Mexico - SAE3-05 reassembly with SPADES | ecosystem: Environmental > Aquatic > Deep subsurface >...
AACGGCAACGCACAATGACGAAAAAACGGTCAGGTGCTCACTGTCAAAGAGCTATCGAAGGGCAAGAAAAGAACCCTTGTCTCGTAATTTCCTATTTTTCAACAGCCTGCTAGACGTGGCAAGTTCACAGACGGCGGCTGATTACCCTGGGCATTGGGCCGGGCAATTCGACGTCTATCTTAAACATTAGAGCAAAAGGCAAAGTTGCAAGTTGAATAAATCAAAACAATTTATTTACGCGCTTTATTACTACCACTTCGTGAATTCACAATATCATGAGGAAGATAGCCCAGATGAAATCTTTTTTTATATTGGTCGTACCGCGAACCCGGAACAACGGTTGAAGCAGCATTGTTACGAAGCAAAACACGGCACAGAGGACAAATATATATTTATCCGTGAACTGCAGGACAAAGAAATCGAATGGGACCTTAAGATTCTACAAGAAGTTGAATCAACAGATAACCGTCCTTGGGAATTCTGGCACGTAATTGAATCCATTCGCAATGGTTACCCTTTAAAAAATATGAGGTATGGGGACTTCAAACAAGTTTCTACGAACCGCCTTAAGACAATTGCTGATGACCGAACAATTACATGCATTGATGGCCTAAAAATGCGGCTTGAAGAAGATGAACGTGAATCATCTACCAAATATGAAAAAAGTATCGAACTGCAGAGACGTGCTATTTTAAAAAGCCTTCGTTGGTTACGTATAGAGAACGAGCAAAATAATGGTGAGAATCGAAAATGGAATATATATGATTTGGGTGATGGAACTGAGGAAATAAAGGCTGAATACTATATGACAAAAAAAGAAGTGGCAAAGTGCCTTACCCCAGCATTCAAGGAAGCGCTTCGAAAAGTTAAGGAAAAAGTCTTAATTGTTCAATCGGTCAATAAACCTAACCAGAAACAACATCGTCCTTAAAAGGTGGGCAACACCTCGGTCGGAAGGTTGTTTCCCTTTATGAAAAAAAATTATGAGCGAATTTCAAGGAATACTCGATCAACTTTTGAAAGACAAAAGGTTGATGCAGCCTTTTACTGCAACGCCTTCGTCAAGCTATCGCGATAGTTTAGATGAGAATCTGAAAGAATATGTGCGAAAAATCAGAAATCTATCCCCAACGGGGGCATTAACTGATTGGCTAAAAGATAATGCCAATCAAATCGAAATTATAAATTCTAAATTGATAGAATCAATTGATCAATATTTATCTGGAAGCGCCGGAAAAGCATATGACAAAATTGAAAATTTAATGGAGTTAGCTCTTGTCAAGAGAAGCCTCATGTCTCTTAAAAAGCCACTCTCTAAATACCAACATGATAGGCGAGAAAGTAAATCTCTTTTCCGTGTCAGAGAAAGTGAGGAGCACTTATCTGAAAGGGATGGAATATTTCACATACCCTTCGATAAAAGGAATTTTGTTAAAACTCAAAGATACTCAATTGCAGGATTACCATGTTTATATCTTGGGTCATCCCTCTATGTCTGTTGGCAAGAAATGGGAAAACCAAGTCTAAATAAACTTTTTTTATCTCATTTCAAACTCAATCATGAGTATGGTGAAGTTAACGTTCTTAATTTTGCTTTTTCTTTAGAAGCTTTAAAACTTCAAAGGTTAGAATCATTTTTGGATAGTCACAACATTAATGACATTGAAGCAAAAGCGTACCTTGCCATTTGGCCAATACTGTTGGCGTGCAGCTATAATGTTGAACATCCTTATTCAAGCTTCTCTATAGAATATGTTGTTCCAAATTTAATTTTGCAATGGATAGGCAGAGAAAAATGTGCTTTGTCTGGAATAATGTATTTATCAACTAAGACGAAACAATTGAGGAACAACGATATCGGAATTAATTTTGTATTTCCACCAGCAACAGATATGGTCAAACATAAGGGTTTTTGCCCTAAACTAAATCAAATTTTTAAATGGTCAAAACCAATTTCTTGGCAACTCTTAAATACAATAAATCACAACGGTGGCGCTGACAATAATACTTTCAATATTCAAATTTCTGACGATCTAGAAAATCAAATAATACAAAACTATAGAGCAACAAAATTTTACAAAATGGAGAATAAACTCCGGGATTTTACAAAACTAAATAATATAGAAATTGCATAACAAAACGCTCTAGCAGACGGCGGGAACGTACGGTGGCCGCATTCGCGGAGTGTTGCCCTTGCTGCCACTGCTGAGCCTAACCGTTGAGGAAGCTTCACAGTGAGGGAATATGAGACGTATACCGGTAGAAATCCAAAAACTGGAGATCAGATATCGGTAAAGCCCAAAAAATTGCCCTTCTTTAAAGTCGGCAAGGAACTTCGCGAATCGATAGGTGCAAACCCTGGGAATGTTTCCACCCCTGTGGATTAGTGAGGTGAGAGTAGTGATATTGATGAAATTCATATTCTGGTGACGTGATGTTTGATGTGGCAGGATCTGTCGGTGTTATAGATAAATTAGTGAAGGTTGGACGTTATTTCTTTCGCCTTTACAAAAATAAGCCGTCTAACTACCTTGGAGGATCACTCAGTGATGGACTTGAGGTTTCCAATCGGATCATTGCGTTGTTTGAAGCTCATCATGTCAGACGTACCCAAATCTACCATATATTGGGAGAAATGTTTCCAGTAATATTACCTGGAATCAATGCCCAAACTCTGAACATCTCAATGGTGAATTGTTCCAAACCATAAGCAAATTCTTCGGAGTGCGTCAGGCATGGGTCGAAGGTGAAGACGGTCTCATATATGACCCTCTGGTGCATTATAGAGATTTTCAATCCTTTGCGGAGTTCGTTCGTGAAATAAAATCCAGGACCCCTCAAGATTATTGCTTTTTCACTGCTTACAAACCTACCCGAACATCTAGTAATCTTTATGAAGAATGCCCAGATATCGCATTATTTTTCTCTGAACCTGTCAAACAAATAGGAGAAAAGACAATCTATCGACATCGACCCGTATACGGACCTCTTCCGTGGAGACACCTTGAATCGAGATATCACTTATCTGCATTTTTCAATGTCGCTGATAATACACCTGGATTAATAGTGAAGGGGCACTCGGCCTCACAATCCAATATCGAAAAGTTGGGCAGTGGAAAGCTAATCCCAAGCTCGGTGTCACCCATGGGTATTTGGCATCCAGAAGATTTTGGTTACCCTCTAGGGAGTACTATTGGAAAGCTTACACCTGAAGATTGGCGAAATACTTCCCAATATTTTGCTGAGAAAATTGACCTTTCTATTTCAAAACCTCGCGCTGGTTCGCCGGGCTTTCGGGCGATCGTGGAGGAGGGCTGATTGAAGCAACGTCTGGCACAGATAAGGAGGCACTGCGCAAACTAGTCGTATTGCGAGATCGCGAACCCAGCCGACTCATACACCATTGGTGATCTACTTTCCTATCTCTGGGCTATGGCCTTGGTCGCAAGACATAGCAACACGTTGACCCAAGAAGTGGGTCGGGCGTTGACGAAACCACAAGGGCTCACCAACGATCAGTGGCAAGCCACACAAAAGGCTATCATGCTCCGGCGTGAACAACCCGAAGAGCGCCTGGCGCGAGGTGACGACCGTCTTGGGAACCCGGATAGCGGCGAACGCCTGCTGCGCGCTTTGCTATAAGAGGCACCAACCTTGGCGGGCTGACCTACTGTGGCCGCCACCAGAACACATGCACATTGGATTACACCAAAACAGCGGCCTAAATTTCAATGGGCAGGCGACAGCAGCCTGAAACTTGACGTTCATGGTTTAGATTTCCCCTGTCCACCTTGATTGGAAATATGTTTACTTCAATTCTTCATTGAGATGAACTTCGAGCCACAGTTCATGGAGGCTACAGATGATTCTAACTGACAACGAGACGAAAGTTGATCTCCTCAATAATGAAGCAATCGCTGCGACGATCATCAAACTCCTTCAAGATCGACCCGATCAGCCAGTGACTGTCGGCGTCCACGGTGATTGGGGCGCTGGAAAATCAAGCGTTCTAGAGATGATCGAGGACGGCTTCGAAGGAGAAGAGAAGGTCCTGTGTCTTAAATTCAATGGCTGGCGCTTCCAGGGCTTCGAAGATGCCAAGATCGCACTCATCGAGGGTATCGTTACAGGCCTAATCGAAAAGCGACCTGCGCTCACCAAGGCCAGTGAAGCGGTCAAGGATATCTTTCGCCGTATTGATTGGCTCAAGGTGGCCAAGAAGGCCGGTGGGCTCGCCTTTACGGTCTTTACCGGAGTCCCGACGCTAGATCAGATAAATACAATTGTCGGTACGTTAGAGGGTTTTATCTCCGACCCGGCAAAGTTCGCCACGAAGGATAATGTCGAAGCAACTATTGTGGGAGTGAAAGGCCTGCTGAAGCCGGAGGGCGAAGGCGATTCGAACAATGTGCCCGAGGAGATTAACGCATTCCGAAAAGCTTTTGACGAACTCCTCAAAAAGGCAGGCATTGAGCAACTCGTCGTTCTTATCGATGACCTCGATCGCTGCCTCCCCGACACGGCGATAGAGACCCTCGAGGCCGTGCGTCTCTTCGTTTTCACGTCTCGAACCGCATTCGTCGTCGCCGCCGACGAGGCGATGATTGAATACGCGGTTCGCAAGCATTTCCCTGATCTACCAGACACCACAGGCCCACAGACTTATGCCCGAAACTATCTCGAAAAGCTCATCCAGGTGCCCTTCCGCATCCCTGCGCTGGGCGACACCGAAACACGCATCTATGTCACGCTTCTTCTGGTGGGCGCCGAGCTCGGCGAAAAAGATGAGGAGTTCATTGCGTTGATCAGTGCCGCCCGTGAGCGGCTGAAACGACCGTGGACGTCGGGTGCGCTTGATGCGGCGACCGTCCGGACTGTGCTCGGCGTTAAGGCTTCGCGCGTAAACAATGCGCTGGCGCTCAGTGATCAGATTGGACCGATCTTGGCCAGCGGCACGAAGGGCAATCCCCGTCAGATCAAGCGCTTCCTCAACACGCTGGTCTTGCGTCAGCTCACGGCCGAAGCGCGAGGGTTCGGGAGCGATGTCAAATTGCCGGTTCTCGCCAAGTTCATGCTGGCCGAGCGCTTCCTCTCGCGACTCTTCGATCAGATTGCCGCATCTGCTGCCGCAGCGCCTGATGGGATATGTCCAGACCTGGCCGCACTCGAAGCAGCGGCGACCACGAAAGAAAAAACAAAGGGTGCAGCCAAGCCGGAGAAACCCCCCATCAAGGGCGCTGAGACTACCATGGCCACACCCAAGCTGGAGCCCGTAAAATCGACGGAGAGCGTGCTACTCAGCGAATGGCTTTCCTCGCCCACAATCAAGGCCTGGGCCGCCGTACCGATAGCGCTCGGCAACGAAGATCTTCGTCCCTATCTCTTTGTAGCCAAGGACCGAAAGGATTACTTCGGTGCTGCCTCGGTGCTTGGTCATTTGACTACCGTCGTCGATCAGCTCTTCGGTGGCAAATTCGCGGTACAGGTTCTTGAAGCCGACCTCAAGCGCCTCGCTCCCCCCGAAGCTGCGCAAGTTTTCGAAGCCGTGCGCGGCCGTATCGTCGGCGGAGACAGCTTCGAAACTGAACCCGCCGGTGTGGCGGGATTGGCTGTCCTCGTAAAAGCCCATCCGCCACTTCAGGGTAGTCTCATCGATTTTATAGAAGCATTGCCCCGAAAGCAACTTGGACCATGGGTTTGCAGTGGTTGGGAAGGCGTCCTCAAGAATCAAGACTCGGCTCAACGTTTCGATCAACTTCTTCAGACATGGAGCAAAGAGGGAGGCCCGATGTTGAAAGTGGCAGCTAGCGGAGTGTTACGGACGCGCCAGGGTTTACACATGCAGGGGGGTAATTAATGGGCACATCTTCCGCATTTGGCGGCCAAAGCGGCGTCACACCGCTCGTTCCGAGTTGGCTTGACGATGGCGGTGCACCGCCGGCGGCTCCGGATGGGGCTCCTCCCGACGGTGGACCACCAACCGGCCAACCGCAGGACGTTCCAGCGCCCGGCACACCACCTACACCGCCCGCACAACCGCCTATACCACCCATGGCCGATCCCATCCGCTTCTCGGCGGCGCGCAACAACTTCTCTCGTTTCGCTGTTTCTGGTGGCAACGACCGCAGGAGCCTCGGCCGAGCGGTGTCGCACTATGTGGGCTCGTCATCTGGCGGAGCGCGCAACGCAGCCGTGAGAATGGGATCGGCGCGTGGCGCCGGTAGCCGGCTTGTTGGTTTCCTGTCTGATGCAGTTGCAAGGGGCGCCACCGAGGCCCTTCGCGCGCTCAATCTCGGGGCTCTCGCCGGCCGCCCGATCGAAGAGATTTTTCTCGGCCTATCGGATTATGTGTGCCCTGACGGCGGTTCGATCGACGAAGGTATCGCGCGCGAAGCATTCATTGAGACGATCACGGACCTTGCGAGCGCGGGCATAGCTGACCTCGACGGGCTCACCGCAGATCAGATGCAGACAGTGTTCGAGCTTTACGCGACCAACGCCATCGAGGCGCGACTCTGCAATGACATTGGCATGAGAACAATTACCCTGCCGTCAGACAGCCACGATGCCGCACTCGTACAGGCGCAACTGAAGGATTTTATACGCCGCGGAGTGGCCGATGCGCTTACCACCACAACCCGCACCGTAACAGCCGCGCTCACACCTGACCGTGTGCTCCAATTCGTTGGGGGTGTCTATGAGCAGGCGTTCGCGATCTTGCAAATTATGGGTGATGAAGAAGCGGAGGGCGTATGAGGCGACATGTAATAATAGGTAGGTACGGTCCTGACGACCGCAGCCAATTCCCACTCGGAGAGGGCGAAGTCGAAACCCGACTTGACCTAGTTGTCGGTGAGCGATCGCTCGATCACGGTATCGGCCACTCGCTTAACGATCTGGCCCAGCTTGGCGTCTATCCCTCTGAGATCGGCGTCGATGTCCTGATCCTTGCCGCGCATGTCCACGCCGCCGATACCCGTATTTCGCGGACGAGCGAATCCCAGGATGGATGGACGCGTGAAATCCGGCTGATCGTCCCAGTTTCCGATCCAGAGCGCTGGACAGCTGTCGCACCGATCTTCGTCCGGATGCTGAACTTCCTGACCGGCGACCGCTGGTCGCTCGCGTTTCGCGATCGACCGCATCGATTCACGCGGGTCGCGCCAACACGTCCTGCGCGGCTCTTCGGCCCTCCGTTCGACAACCTCGCGCTTTTTTCCGGCGGCCTGGACAGTCTCATCGGAGCAATCGACGCCCTTGAAGGAGGCCGCACACCGCTTTTAATCAGCCACGCTGGCGAAGGCGCAACGAGCGACGCACAATCCACGATTTTCAATGCGCTGCAAACGCACTATCGTGGTCGCTCCTTCGATCGCTTGCGCCTATGGATGGCGTTTCCGGACGGCTTCGTCCGAGGCTCGGCCGGAGAAAACACCACGCGTGGCAGATCCTTCCTTTTCTTCGCTCTGGGCGTTTTTGCCGGAAGCGGCCTCGATACGCCGTTTACCCTCAAGGTACCCGAGAACGGCTTGATCGCCGTCAATGTGCCGCTCGATCCATTGCGTCTTGGCGCGCTAAGCACGCGTACAACCCATCCCTTCTATATTGCCCGCTGGAACGACGCGCTCCGTGGACTGGACCTGAATGGCCGCATCGAGAACTCCTATTGGGACAGGACCAAGGGCGAAATGGTGGCAGCATGCGCCAACGGCACCTTGCTGCGCCAGCTCATCTCCTCGTCGCTCTCCTGTGCCTCCCCGACCAAAGGGCGCTGGCAAGGTCTTGGCATCCAGCATTGCGGATATTGCCTGCCGTGTCTTATCAGGCGAGCAGCACTCGTTACGGGGCTGCGCCCCGATTCCGACCCGACCGTCTACACTATCGACAATTTGATAGACCGCGTGCTCGACACGCGGCAGTCTGAGGGTGTGCAGATTCGCTCCTTCCAGCTTGCAATTGAACGGCTTCGCGCCAGACCTGGATTGGCGCCAATCCTTATCCATAAACCGGGTCCACTCTTTGATGAATCGTCGGTGCGTCAAGAAGCCATCGCCGGTGTCTATCGGCGTGGTCTTGAAGAAGTCGGCGAGCTGTTGGCCGGCGTAAGGACGGGTCCAAGATGACTGAAGACCTTCAGCCCGTTGGAGTGGATTTCCACTGTCATCTAGATCTCTATCCCGACCATGAGGCTGCGATCGCTAGGGCGGAAACAGCGCGCGTTTATACGCTTTCCGTTACCACGACGCCGAAAGCCTGGCCGCGCAATCACGAACTAACGCACGACACCCGCTATGTTCGTGCCGCGCTCGGCCTGCATCCGCAGCTCGTTGCCGAGCGCGCAGGCGAGCTGCAGTTATGGGAACGTCATCTGCCTGAGACCCGCTACGTCGGCGAGGTTGGCCTTGATGCCGGTCCACGCTTCTATAAGTCGCTGGAAGCCCAGAGGCACGTCTTCCGCACCGTCCTAGAGAGATGTGCAGAAGCTGGTGGGAAAATTCTCTCTGTCCACAGTGTGAGAAGCGTTCCAGCAGTGCTCGATATGATAGAGCGGTATCTCCCGCGGGATCGTGGCGTCGTCGTGCTCCACTGGTTCACTGGCAGTAAAAGTGAGGCGAAGCGAGCAGCCGCGCTTGGTTGCTATTTCTCCGTCAATGCCGAAATGACTCGCTCGGATCGCGGTCGCGCTCTTATAGCCGACCTGCCAATGGATCGCATTCTCACCGAGACGGATGGCCCTTTTACCCGTATCGATGAGCATCCCGCCGAACCAATTGACATTCGTGTAACAATTGACATAATCGCCCGCGTTCGAATTGTGCCCGCACATGAAATCGCTAGGACAGTTCAAACTAACCTTCAATCCCTGCTGCATTAATGCAGGAGTGCCCGCGCTAAGATGGAATCAGGCAATCAGAGGTAGGTAGTAAGATGCCGCATAATGCTGGCGTTGCAGTTCATATTTCTCTTGTCAATATGGATTGGAATAATGTTTACTTTTTAATCATATAGCTAGTGCTGGATAAAAATATATTCTTACATTAACTTTCCGCAAACAACTTTGTAACAATTTGTTAATCTCAAGCAATATAAAGGGGAAATCTTGCGACTTGTACAATTCTCAGTGACAAATTACAGGAGTATTACCGCTGCGCACAAGATACTCATCTCTGACGTCACTATTCTAATCGGGCGGAACAACGAGGGAAAATCCAACATATTAAAGGCGTTGTCTTCTGCGATGAGTGCTTTGCTTGAACATGCGCGAGGCAGGTTCATCAGAAGAACTTTTAACAGAAGAGACAACGGTAATTATGTATGGGAAAGAGATTTCCCGATCGCTTTGCAGGCAAAAAAAGGCTCCAAACAATCGATCTTCCGGCTAGAGTTCGAGTTGAGCCAAGAAAAAATTGACGAATTTAGGGATGATATTGGCTCCAATCTAAACGGGACGTTACCAATCGAGATCCGAATTGGCGAAGACAATAAGCCTGTAATCAAGGTCGCAAAAAAAGGACGAGGCTCAAATGCCCTAAACTCAAAATCCGGTAAAATTGCAGATTTTATTGGGCATAGGATATTTTTCAACTATATCCCGGCAATAAGGACGGATAGGGAAGCACTATCCGTGATTAGCGACATGCTTGTCGAAGAACTCCGAGTCCTTGATAGTGACAAGAAATACCAGCAAGCTTTAGCAATCATATCAGAGCTGCAAAAACCTGTTCTCGAGAGATTGGCAGATCGAATTATGGAGCCGCTTAGCGAATTTCTACCAAATATCAAAAGCGTTCGCATAGATGTAACTGATGATATACGCAGGACATCATTTAGACGTGATTTCGAAGTTATAGTTGATGACGGAACCCCTACAAACATTGAGTTCAAAGGGGATGGTGTAAAGAGCCTCGCCGCACTTGGTTTGCTTAAAAACCGAGAAACAAAGGCAGGGGCGTCCGTAATCGCCATCGAAGAACCGGAGTCTCACCTGCATCCCGCTGCAATACACCAACTTAACGAAATCATCACTGCCCTATCTGATGAAAATCAAGTTATTGTAACAACACACAATCCTTTGTTTGTTGATCGCCGTCATGCCAAAAAGAATATTATTATTGAAAACGGGAAAGCAATGCCTGCAAAGAATATTCGACAGATCAGGGAATTGCTTGGCATCAAGGCGTCTGATAACTTAATAAATGCAAATTACGCTTTGGTGGTAGAGGGCGACGAGGACAAAACGGCTTTAAGCTCATTGTTGCCTATCCTTAGCTCTAAAATTGCTAGAGCGCTCAAAAGCAACCTTTTGATCATCGAAACGATGAATGGCGCCAGTAATTTGCCCTATAAGCTATCATTGTTAATGAATGCTCTCTGTATATATCACGTTCTGCTTGACAATGACGACGCAGGACGTAAATCTTTCGAGAATGGTGAAAAATCAGGACTTCTATCACTGAAGAGTTGCACCATGACAAACTGTATTGGAATGTCAGACTCTGAGTTTGAAGATTGCATTGATCCTGCCATCTACAAAAAGGGTATATTGGAAAATTATGGTGTTAATTTGGAAGTGAAACAATTCAGAGGAAACAAAAAGTGGTCAGATCGAATGAAATCTGCTTTCACCTCGCAAGGTAAGCCATTTGGTGAATTAGTCGAAAAAAAAGTAAAAACATTTGTTGCAAAAGCAGTTGCAGATAAACCTGCGAACGCTCTTCATCAGCATAAGAGAAGCGCAGTGGATGCGCTTGCCGTCGCACTGGAAAGTTTGATCGAGAGCTAATGTGCAATTTTTAAGGCTTTCGCAATATCTCACTGCTCCAACACTGCCGCCAAATTATAGTACTGTCCCACTTGGATTGGTCGACAAATTAACTTCTAAAATCAATATTCCTACTGTTCACCTTGATTAAAAAATATGGTGACTCAGATAATTAAAGATTAATCGCTATGCTACAACCAGCATGACGGTCTCCGGTATTGCGAGAAAAAATTGGGAAAAATATGATTTTCAGTGGTGTTACCCAGAGTTATGGGGACTAAAGCTTGCCTTGATCAAAGGATTCTATTTATCTACATAATATTTTGAATCAGGATGAAGTTGGCCATAGGATGAGAGGTCTGTTAAGGACCGTTTTTTTCAGTCTTCCAGATAATTCTAGTTATAGCACAAAAAAACAATGATAGAAGAAGGTATCAAATTTGCCAAGGATTTTCCTAGATTATTAAATCCTTATCAAGAGAAAGAAAAAAGATGCGAAAAAGGATGCGGAAAATGCCAAGAAAAATTTTCTAAGCCAGTAAACTTCGATAAATTTACAGAAAAACATTTTGACTGTTTTCTGCAATCTATCTTGAAGAGGTGCTTATTTGATTTTGAATATCAGTTTTTCGTTAAAGAATCATTTAAAGATACTGACTATGCAGTAAGTGAGAATAATCCATTCATAGTAGTTAAAACTAACTATCCTATCGATATAGTAATCAAAGAAAATGACAAACGCATTCCTATTGAAATAAAAAAATTTGGTAATGAATACAACCATATTGGTGTGTTCAATCCTGAACGAATTATATCAAATAATTCTTTGATTACTTTTCCAGGAGAACAAAGTTCTATTGGCCAGCATTTTACTGACCTTATTAAGGTTATTAGATTTCTTTCAATAACTGACTCTGAAACAGGTTATCTTGTACATTTTTTGTCGAATGATCGCCCAAGCTATATGTGGGATACAATAAATTCATTTGATAGTGATGGAAAAATATTAATTTTTGGTGAAGATAAAACAACATGGCACCGACATCCAATATGGGGATGCATGGCATTTAACAAAATTAAAAAAGATAAAAACTTCATCGAATTTGAATTAACTCGTCCAAAATTTACTTATATTGAAAAATTAATTTTAAACGCTTTTTTAGAATTTAGAAATCGGTTTTTTAATATTGAAATGTTATTAAAAAAAGTAAATGACAACTACGAGAAGCAATTTAATTTAGATACAAAAAAATATAATATTACAAGATCAAGAGAATCAGGAGATAACACAACAGTGGATATATTTTGCATAAAAAAATATAACTAACTGTCTCGACGGACGCTCGCAAGCTCTCGCCTGTGAACTTCACGTTATGAGTTCACATATCTCTGAAAAATGTTTACTCGTCCAAGCAGAGATTATCAGGAAACATCTTCAGCAATGTTCACCGGTGATAGTTTAGCATTACCTGTACTCACCTCAAAATAATCTCCCAAATCTGTCAAGAAAGACAGGCAACAGTGGGTTGCCACCGTTGCCATGTCGTTATCTGATATACAACTCCACAAATTAAAAATCGTCAGCAAACAAGTAGTCTTCGGGTTATGAGCATCTGCCCAATCATCCATGTCGGCATCATTGTTAGGATTATTGATATCTGACCAGAGATCGAGTTCGTCCTGGGGCATGCTTGAGGTGTCTACCATGGCTTGCTCCTTTTTCTTTGAGTTCAAGGGGGCACTATAAAGCCGAGAGCCTACTGATCAATTCCTATTTTTTTATCCCATAACGCCATCAACTCCTCTTGATCCTCCAGATAGGTGATATCGTCTGTTGTAATCAGTGTCTCACTCTGGGTATTCTTTCTCAGTTCTTTCAGCTTTGCCGCCAGCAGTTCCATGTTATAGTGTCGCTGATGGTCAAGTGACTCTGAGGCCAGAAGGTTGTCAATGATATGCTCTACCGGAGATTTTTCACCAACAGCACGAGGGAGTTTGGCCCTGATCATTTCTTTGTAATAATTATTGTCTAAAAACCCCTGTATGGGAGTGTGCAGGATATGGCATTTATCATTTGTCAGATCGAAACTGATCAACCAGGGCTCAGGCAATTCCTCATGGTAATCTTCCATTTTGTCAAAATAGTCATCGCCTGCGAGATCTTGCAGCACTTCTAGGGTTGCATGCTCCAGCAGTAAATCCGCTATTGAATTCGATTCATCAGGTGAAAAATTCAAAATATTCGTGATCCCTTTCAAGATGGACATCGCCACCATTTTCAACTGCATGTATCGCCACTGTTTTTGCATCCGGACGTCGAACACCTCATCCATGAACTGTAGCCCTTTTAGCGCTCCGGAGCAGATTTCGAGTCCACGCTGATAATTGGGATTTTCTGCGACAAGGCAACGATTGAGAGCGTCCCGATACGAGTCACTGGCACTCTGCAAATGATACATTCTGATAGCTTCTCTGAACCGTTCACCCACCCTTCTGCAAAACTTGTCAACTATGGCAAACGGAAGCAGTTCATATACCACTCCCAAGCGTGCGAGATTGTTTCCTGCAGCCATTAGCAGAAGATCCTCATAGGCGACTGGAGGATTGGGATAATCACGGTAGGGTTCAGAGCACTCAACCCGCCCCATCCAACCTCTAGCCAACTCTACAGCCATTGATGCATCTGTCTTCTGTATGACGGGAAGAACGGAAGAGAGTAGCACCTCGGTATGTTCCGGGAACGTGGCGAAATAATTAAGGCTCTCACGTTTTTCCTCTAAGACCTGCTTAAACAGTGCGGCATCGAGTTTTCTATCCTGTTTGGCTGAGTCGAAGAGCTTGATGATGAGTTTATGCTCGTAAGAATACGAATTACTGATGCACATCGGATCTCTAGGCCAGTAACGCCAGGCATTAAGGAAGAAAGAGGTTGTTTTGTATCTGTTTTCTTCTGCCTTGCGCCATGCAGCTTCACGGCGCTCCTCATGATATATTTCCTCTGCACTAATTGCTATGCCACTTGTACCCAGTTCCCGCTGCAGGAAAGCTTCCTCGAAGGCCTGTTGGACACCTTGTAGCGCAAGATAGCCTTTGACCATCCAGGCATAACCACAAGTCATATCGATCTCCAACGCCTTGTTGCTAAATTCTAGTGCTTTCTCAATATGGCCTGATTCAAGATAGAGGACACCCAGTTGCGATAAGCGACTTTCTTCTGACAAGCGCTGGTCGCGTTCGATCAACTCAATTCGCTCCAGAGAGCGGAGTGCAATAACACTTGCATCCTGTTGTAGATTTTTTGTCGGTGCTGCGGTGGTCTGGTTCCGAGTTCCATTAAATTTAAAAAGATTTTCTTTCCGTGGGTCTTTATCGCTCAGTAGGCTTTCGATGCATCCCTCGGCTTTTTTGGCATAAACGACGTACTGATCAGCTCGCCAACGCAAATCTTTGATACGATCAGTTAGCTTTTTTTCATAAAGGCGCTTTCTGTCTTTGTTTTTCTGCAGGTATTCAATGGTGGCTTCCGACTCACCCCAAAATGCATCGAGTTCCAGTAGATTTCTGATGTAACAATGACTCTTGGGAGGAAAATGATACTCAGACTTTCCTTTGTCCGTCTTCTCTATCACGAGCAATTCTGACGGCCAGGCCTTTTTTTTATACCTTGAAGCATAGCTTTTCAGTTTATTAACCAAGGTCTCAGTCATTACTGCGTTTGCTTCCGGATATAACTGTTCGATAACGCTTTGTGCTCCATCCGGTGATTTTGGACGCCCCATTTTTTCTCCTTTTTATGTGGTTGATGAAACGGTTGATTATCTCTTTGTAATTTAGTGCTCAGCACGGAAAAGAAGAAAATGCAGGACGATTCTGTTTTTTTATTGGCATAATATGCAGACGTTGGCTTACCAGTTTCAATCAAACCTTTACCCCTACCGAACATCCTCCTTCAGCTCTTTCGGTTGATCTCCTTCGAGATACATGTTCTACACATCAAACGAGTGCCCACACAACACATGGGTACTATATGGTATAAATCACTACTTTTTTAGTCCCTGAGAGATACCATAGCCGAGTAGCATGATCAGATCGATTTTCTCTACGGATGGCTTGGATAACATGCAGATTGATCTTGATCAGAGACACACCCGTCCTGAGGCCGAGGCGATGCGGAACTCGTCCATGGTCAGCAGTAACTGCACCGCTATCGGTTGGATCGACTGCACCAAAGCAGCGGATAGCAATCAGCTTTGGAATCTCCACCTATCGCCACCCGAACCTTAATTATTGTCGATGAATCTAGGTTTTTTTTCTCAAAATACTCAAACAGTTACCGTCTTATGAGCGATCCTGTTGCAAGTTGCCAGAAATATTACGAAGAGACCTATCAGCACTTGTGTGCCTCCGGCCTTACTGCTGAGGCCGCAATTGAAGAGTGTGCCCACAACTATCTGGACGGAAAACCGCAGAAGGAAGGTTTTTCGAACCAGAGTCGTTCCTCTGCTTTCTGGAATTGCGGTTTCTGGGGGAATACTCAAGCTGATTGCTTCAACAAAGAAACTTTAATTCTGGCGCTGGGGCGCACTTTGCATTTCGGTGTTTCAAATCCTGCTATCATCAGCAAGGTAAGCAGGACCGCACCGAACTGTATAATGCAGGCGATGCGTCACTCACAAATATTTCTTCAGGCTGAATCCGAGTCTTGGAGGCATTTTGTGGAAGTGGCAGAATCAACGCCAGAAATTTATGGTGATTTTGTTGCGGCCTGTAATTATTTGCGAGAGACGATTGAGTCGCTTGAGCAAGTGGTCAGAGAAAAGCAAAAGCCTCTTGAAGAACTGACAGTATTCGAAATTCTTCTATATGGGAGTATTTTTACGTATAAGCTGCTTGCCGGTACCGACATTATGAGTCCCTATCCGGAAGATCACCATTCCGGCGATGAATTGCACGCAATGGCAGACATTTTAAACCAACTTCTTGCCTGGAAACTTAAAACAAGGCCAGCGAACGACCTTAAGCTATCTGAACGATTTCTTGGGCGTTCATTAAAAACACACTTCAGTTCATTCATTTACCCGATAAGTAGTGCATCGTTCAAATGCTATGAGAATTTAGTGGCTTTTGAAAGTCTCGCTCAAGCAGTTGCTGACCTCAACGACTTCAGGTCGAGAATTCTCCAGATTTTTTGTTATGATGATGACTGCCTTTGTTCATTTGAGCATGATAGGCTGGTAATCACCCCGATCGACAAAAATAAAGAGTCTGAGTGGGACAAGAATGGTCGTAAGATTATACCGTTAAACCAATACTGGGTTATACGAGCACTCATTGAGTATGAGACCTCCGGCCTGGCAGAGCTGAAATTCGGAACCGCCAAAAACGATCTCTACAATAGAGAGGCGTACTTAAAGGCAACACAGTTGTATCTCCAATTAGATGAGATATACGGCTTGGATGCTGAACTTGAGGTGAAAAATGGACAGCATGTCAATGTCTTCAGGCTCCTTCACGCCATCGAGCTTATGACTGTCTTTTTCAAAATTGAACACATTGCTGCCTATCAAAGCTATTATCAGCAATCGGGCGACTGGATTGATGCTTTACGGGAATTGTCTGAACACGGGATGATGGAAGGGCAGGTGAGATTTCCTTTAACTTGGGCAGAACCAGAAGAAAAAGCGCGAAAAATTCAGGCATGGACGGTATCTGAAGAGTATCCTGAAGGGAGAATCGAGGATGCTAGGGCTATCCTTAACTTCTGGAGCAGTGATTTGACCGAGATAGCTGAAAAATTAAAACAAGAGTCCAAAAAACCTATACCGGAACTATACGAAAAACCAATCCTGAGATTGGGGATGTATGGTTTGCAACTGCCATGGTTGATGGCTACACAGAACAATTCTACTGCTGCCATCAATAATTTGCGAAGAATTGGCGGTAATCGTTCAGAGCGCATCGGTGAAACGCATCGTATAGAATTCCGTTTAGGGGAGCTTTTTGAGGAGCGAGGCTTTACCGTTGTTGCGTCCTATCACCCTAGGGTGAAGGATCGTCTTGACCCCGGAGAAGTTGACCTGCTCTGCTTTAGAGATAACCACCTGTTGATTTTAGAAGTCAAGTCCGGCTATCAGAGAAAAACTCTTCAGGATGCCTGGATGCATAAAACGAATACCCTACGTAAGGCATCGCGGCAACTCAAGAACAAGAGAACCGCCATTGCAGAAGCGATCGTATCAGACAAGGCTCTTCGCACTAAACTCAAGATCCAGGATTCGGATGGCCCACTTAAGGTCTACGCATGGATCGTGGATACGTCCATCGAATATGATCAGTCATATATCAACGGGTATCTCAAAGTGTCACTGGAAGGGTTGAGAATTATTCTAACAGATGAGCAACAATTGCTCAGCAGCGACATACTGGAGGATGAGCCGCCTCAAAGTCTCACAATGTATCCAAACGGATTCTCTGCAGCTCGCTTCTGTCAAATTGTTGAGGGTGGTGAACTTTGGTCCTTCTTGGAAAAGCCCAAAGGACAAAATTAAGCATGGTGAAAAGAGTGACAATGGGTATTCCGCTGAAAACGGCCAGTGGCACTGCCGCGAAAGCGGCCGCCGTTGTGCTGTGAAAACAGCCACCATTCCGCTGAAAACGGCCAGGGTGTGAGAGCGAGTCACGGGGAGGTGTTTTTATCCTTTCACCGTTTCTGCTTTTTGGTCAAGCATTGATCGCTTTCGTCGCATGGATCCTCCTTTGAGTTCAAGTTTATGGGCGTTGTGCACCAGCCGATCCAGGATGGCGTCGGCCAGGGTGGGGTCCTGCATGGCAGCATGCCAGGCTTTTACCGGCAACTGGCTGGTGACGATGGTGGACTTGCGGTCATAGCGTTCTTCGACAATCTCCAGGAGTTCCCGTTGTTCTTCGTGGGTCAGCGGGGAGATGAGGAGATCGTCCAGGATCAACACCTCGCATTTGCCGATCGGTGCGATGAGTTT
>Ga0074197_1001675_pt1 | contig 17738 bp, 14 predicted proteins | sample EPASupsiteSAE305_FD_64526 | JGI IMG/M metagenome (GOLD analysis project Ga0074197, IMG submission 64526) | Bioremediated contaminated groundwater microbial communities from EPA Superfund site, New Mexico - SAE3-05 reassembly with SPADES | ecosystem: Environmental > Aquatic > Deep subsurface >...
CTTATTGCTTCCAAAAAATTATCTTTATCTTCCAACACCTCTACAATACTACTGGCTCTAACGGCATCTCTAAACTCAGGTTTCTTTAACACGTATGACACGCCCAGATAATAAGCATCTCTCTTCCATGGTAAAGTAATAAAAGACACATTTTGAGTTGTGCTGGATAATATTGATAAGGAGTCTTTCAAAAAGACCTCCATTTCTCTGTAGGTATTATCTCTGGATAAATCAAAAACAGCTCTTTGTTTTTCTTGTACAGAATTCGAAACTTCATCCATCAATTCATCTACAAAAACTCTAAATACCTTTTCCGTAGGAATACGTCCCGCTGAAATATGCGGTTGATAAATTAAACCAATCTCTTCCAAATAAGCCATATCATTTCTAATACTGGCGGAAGAAACATTAATTTTATAATTTTTTAAAATATAATTTGAACCGACAGGATCCGCCGCTTGGACAAAACTTTCAATTATTGCTTTTAAAATTAAAGATTTTCGGTCGTCAATCATATTTGTGTTTTAGCACTTGCTATTATAGAGAGCTAACACGATAAAATCCATACATCCAATTTCTAATTTTTCAATTTTACAAATCTGCAATTTTACAATGAATTTTCACTATCTTAATTTTTCAATTTGATAATTGTGTTGATGAAAATTTATTGAAAACCGAAAATTGAAAACTGGAAATTATATTAAAGCTACTGCTTTAATATTCTTATGGCTTCTTCCAACTGGATATCCACCTTGTTTTTGACGCTTTCTTCAGTTACTTTTACCTCAATGTCCGGCTCTAAACCGTCCTTGTCAACATTTTTTCCGCTCGGCGTATACCATTTTGCAACCGTAAGTTTTAAGGTGGCTTGCCCAAAATCATAGGTCATCTGAACAGACCCTTTCCCATAACTTTTTTCTCCAAGTATTCTTCCAACATGATTATCTTGAATTGCACCTGCAACTATTTCTGATGCTGAGGCGGACTCACCATTGATTAGAACAATTAATGGAATGCCACTGAAAATTGTGTCTTTCGTTGCCGAAAACACTTCCATATCTTGACCTTTCATTTTCCTTTTTACTATGACTCCATCATCGATAAATTGATCAGAAATAGATATGGCCTGATCCATCAATCCACCACCGTTGTCTCTCAAATCCAACACTATTCCTTTAGGATCTAAAGCTAAAATCTCATTACCAATATCCATTAATTCCTTCCCGACATTCTGAGTAAACTTATTTATTTCAATATGAACAATTTTGTCATTTACTTCCCAAGTCATATTCTTTATATCAATTCTGTCTCTGGTGATTGTCATCTCAAGAGTATCATCAATATCCTCTCTATAAATGCTTAGCTTAACGTCCGTTCCTTTTTTTCCTCGTATCATGCTAATAGATTGGAAAAAACCTAGATCACTGGCGAATTTATCATCAATTTTTAATATAACATCATCCGATTTAAGTCCTGAAAAGAATGCAGGCGAATCCTTCAAAACAGACAAAACATACAAATTTTTCTTCTTAAATCCAATTTCAGCTCCAATACCTTCCAACTCGCCAGAGACTTCATCAAAAAAAATTTCCGCCTCATCCGGTTTCAAAAAGACAGAATGAATATCATCCAATGAATCCACCATCCCCACAATCATACCGTCTAAAATATCTTGCTTGGAAATATTCTTCTCCAAAAGATAATTATTTCTAATAACATCCCAGACATCCCAGAGTTCACTCAAATCCAAATCACTTTTGCTCGGCAATGTATAAATCTCATTTTTGTTATCTTTACTTGTATTTTCACCATGCGATGACTGTGTATCTATTATTTTTGTAGATAATGTATCGATACTACTTTCTGTACAATCAATAATTTTGCATTGAAAATCCTTAACATGCATACCAATAAATATTCCAACAAAAAGCATTACCGTTGGGAGCAATATATAAACCGTATTTCGAAGGAATCTCTGCATTTTAATTTTTTACATTTAAAAAAGAGGCTTTGACAGCATACATCTTAGTCCCCGTCTTTATCAATACGGAGCTGAATACAGCCTCTCCGCTCTCTTGAACAACGTGGCGCGCGTCCATTCCTGAAATGAATTTATGTACAATAACATCACTGGACACTCCCAAAACTGAATTTTCTACAATTCCCGTCATGCCTACATCGGATATATAGGCCGTACCTTTTTTAGTTATATCTAAATCATTTGTTTGCACATGAGTATGAGTTCCAAATACAGCTGTCACTCTTCCATCCAAATGATATTTCATGGCTTGTTTTTCTGATGTTGCTTCAGCATGAAAATCAACGAATATATTATCGATTTTATCGCCTTGATAGGCATTCAAAATCTCATCCACTTTTCTGAAAGGACAATCTAACTTTTGTGGCATAAACACTCGGCCCATTAGATTAATTATAAGTATCTTCTTTTCTTTTACTTGGAAAACCATATGACCTCTCCCTGGAGTATTGGGAGGATAATTGGCCGGTCTTAAAATCGGATAATTGGATTCTTCATAAAGCACAATGCCATCTTTTTTAAAAGAATGATTTCCCCCTGTAAAGGCATCCACTCCAATTTCTCTCATTTCCAAAATGGTTTTTTCCGTAATTCCGTCACCATGAGCCAGGTTTTCGCCATTCATAAAAACAAAATCCAGCTTCTCACTTTTGATTAATTTTGGCAGAATATCTTTCACAACATTCCTACCTGGTTTTCCGTAAACATCGCCAATAAATAGAATATTCATTTCTTAATTATTATTTTCCTTATTATCCTCATCAATATTTACCGTGAACTTAAAGGCATTGCTGTCAACTTGAGTTTCATTCGCAAAAGTACTTTTGGATGTTTCCGAAACTGTCTGACCTGTTATTTGCTTCGGTTCCTGAGCTCTTGGTAAGTTTAATTCCTGTTCCATTCTGAGTTTATTTTCCGTATTTAATCTTTGCATTTCCGACATGAGCGTTTTCCCGATAATAGTCAGAGCATCCTGAGTGGCCTTTGCTTGATCTTGCTGTGACTCACTCTCTTTTGGTTTATCTTTAATAATTACGTCCTCATTCTTTTCATTAAGTTCAAAAAAAGTAATTACCAAAGCGATGGTCATGAATACTCCCAACATCGAAGCGGTTTTCAATAAATAATAATAAGCAGCCAAAGCACCTAATCCAACCAAAGAATAAATAATGTAAGTTGGAGTTATATAGGAAATAAAATATGTACAAAATACATAAATAAGTGCAGGAATTAAAAAGACTATCAAGAAATTAACTAATGCTCTAATAATAATCAAAACCAGTAACATCAAAATAAAAAATGTTTCTGAAATATTAAACAATACTAAATTGAAGCTTTTTTTGATTGATTCCATTACGCCTGATCTATGTATTACCAATTCGTATTTGGCATAAATCACACTTATCATGATTATTACTTCTATAACGAATAGAAACAGAGCTGGGAAAAATAATAAATCAAAAAGAGCCGTATTAAATTGATGAAGTAAAGACATGGTCAGAAAAACATAGAGAGGATTCAACGCTGAAGTCATGGCATGTAATTCGACAAGTGGCAAATAAACATTCAATCCGTATGCAATGGAAAATTGTTTCTTGACACTTTGTTCTCCACTATGAAGCATTTTTGCGACTGTACCTATTAATGCCCCCTCACAGAACGTCGGCACTAATAAATAGAGAACAATGGTTACGGCAAAAAATATTAAGAAGGTCGTTGTCTCTCCTCTATGAATTGCATACTGATGTTCTATAAGACTATATGTTCTAGAAAAAATATCCGGCATAATATACAACCCCCAACGAAGTGGGAAATATACCGAACCAATGACGAACTCTATAGCGAGAGGTACCGCTACCAACCAATTAAGATAAGTATGCTCTTTAGTAAGATCCCAAGCACGAGTAATTATATTTCTGTATTGCATAAATATTTAAGCTACTTCGTTTAAGAAACAATCTTGATAAAATCTTCTCGCGATAGAGATTCATCTTTGAGTAATTTTTCCGCCACTTGAACTAAAATTTCCTTCTTGTCCGTCAAAAGTTTCTTGGCTCTCTTATAAGCATTATCAATAATGCTGGAGACCTCTTCATCTATTACTTTGGCCTTCTCTTCAGAATAACTCCTTTGGTTTGATATCTCTCGACCTAAGAACACGGAATGACCATCGTCACCATATACTCTAAGTCCCAATTTATCTGACATACCATAAGCAGTAACCATCTTTCTGGCAATTTCCGTTGCTCTTTCCAAATCATTGGAAGCTCCGGTCGTTATTTCCTTGAAAGTTAATTCTTCAGCTGCTCTACCGGCTAATAAAGCTACCAATTCGTCTAAAAATTTACTTTTGGAATATAGATGAATATCTTTCTCCGGCATATACCAAGTAACTCCCAAAGCTTTCCCTCGGGAAATAATTGACACCTTATGAACCGGATCACAATGCAACATAAAATGTCCGCAAACGGCATGGCCTGACTCGTGATAAGCTGTAATTCTTCTCTCTTCTTCGCTTAAAACGCGAGATTTTCTCTCCGGACCAAGTAATACTTTCTCAATAGCATGTTCCAACTCTCTCATGGATACAATCTTCTTTTTTGTTCTAGCAGCCAAAATTGCTCCTTCGTTCATCAAATTAGCCAAATCGGCTCCAGAGAAACCAGGTGTTTGTCTGGCAATCTTGGAAAAATCAACATTAGTTGATAGAGGTTTACCTCGACCATGAACTCTCAAAATCTCTTCTCTGGACAAAATATCCGGTAAATCTATCGTTACTCTCCTATCAAATCTTCCCGGTCTTAAAATAGCTGGATCTAGAATGTCAGGCCTGTTTGTTGCCGCCATTACAATTACATTCGTTGTACTATCAAATCCGTCCATCTCTACCAAAATTTGGTTCAATGTCTGCTCTCTCTCATCGTGACCTCCTCCGAGACCAGCTCCTCTATGTCTACCAACAGCATCTATCTCATCTATAAATATAATACATGGGGCATTTTTTTTTGCTTTTTGAAACAAATCTCTAACACGACTTGCTCCGACTCCAACAAACATTTCCACAAACTCGGAACCGGAGATATTAAAGAATGGAACATTTGCTTCGCCAGCAACAGCTCTTGCTAATAATGTTTTACCGGTACCTGGAGGACCAAACATAATTACACCCTTAGGGATTTTGGCACCTATTTTTAAATACTTCTTCGAGTTTTTTAAAAAATCCACAATTTCTTCCAATTCTTCTTTTGCTTCTTTGACTCCGGCAACGTCTTCGAAAGTAATTCGACCGACTTTATTGTTCTCATCAAAAAGTTTCGCTTTGGATTTACCAAAACTAAAAGCGGAATTCGCACTTCCTTGAGCTTGTCTAAAAATAAATATTATAAAAACAAACAGAAGTGCTATCGGTATCATACTAACCATTAAATCAAGCCAAAAACGCCCCTTATTGGTATCGATAATTTTAATATCTGTCTTATCACCCAAAATTCCCAAATCAGCCATCGTTTGCCCATTTTCTTTAATCGAATAATGCTTGGTACCATCTTTTAGAACAAAATCCACCGTACTGTCCGATACTTCTATTTCTTGTACCAATCCTAAATCATAACTTTTTTTCAACTCGGAAATCGGAACTTCCGTTTTTGAAGCAACTAATTTTTGTCCGAAGAAAGTGTATACAGAGGCCAATACAATTGCAATGACCAAGACAACTACAATACTTCCAATCAAATCTTTATAATTTTTCTTTCCATCCATACTTTGAGTGTTACTTTTTATATAAACTTATTTTAATTATATTCTTAGTTTTCTCATCCACTTTGTATCGATCATCAATACGTAGACCGCCAACCCAGATAATATCATTATTTTCCGATTCGAAGATAGGAATTTCTTTTCTTTTCAACGTATCGATTTTCTCATCAGTAAAATAATCACTTAACTTCTTCTTGCCATCCATGCCCAAAGGTACAAAATAATCACCATTTTCCACCGATCTTACATTAACTCTGTCCCCTACTTTGTCTTTATCTAGGTAACAAAAATAACAGCTTGGCTTCTTAAAATCAACTATTTCAATTTCCTCCTTTACTTCGATAGTATAATCTTTATAATCCGCTTTCCCAGGTATATTAATAATTAATATTTCATCATTCCCCGAGTCTTTTAATTTACTTTTCAACACCAAATTAATAGTCTCATAGCTTTTTCTCAAGTTAAATTTATCACCGAATTCTTTGATACTATTGGTTTTCGATTTTTGAATAAAATCCGTAAGCTCGGTAAGAAAAGCTTCAGTCACATCTTTATTGGATTTGTAATGATGATCATATAGAGTAGCAATAATTTCTTTTTGTAAAAAAGAAGGATTTTTCAAAAATTCATCAACACTAAAAGAATCGAACTTATCCCCAAAAAAATTTTTCGACAAACTTTTCATGTAGTCAGATACCTCAATAAAACGATTGGAAAATCTAGACATGTTATCTAAGAAAGATGGAAACCTGTTTTTTAAAACTTTCAGAACCATTATCCTAAGAAAGTTTCTAGTAAAAGTAGTATCCGAATTCGTATAATCTTCATGCCATTCAATCTTACTATCTTTGGCAAATTGTAATATTTCATCTTTTGATATATCTAACATCGGCCTTAATATTTCATCCGACAAAAGTCTCATCCCAATCAATCCATGCAAAAAAGTACCTCTGGAAATATTACCCAATATCGTCTCCGCTAAATCGTCTAATGTATGAGCAGTTATAATAAATCTTAATCCCTTTGCTCTCTTTAGTTCTTTAAAAAAAAGATATCTCTCTTCCCTTCCGCATTCCTCTAATCCTATCTTTCTCTCTCTTGCCAGACCGGTGATATCAACAGACTTTAAATTAAAAGACAAATTATGTTTAAGACAAAAATTTTCCACTATTTCCACTGACTTGATTGAATCTTCTCTAATCTGATGATTCAGATGAGCGACTTCTATTTGTTCCTTACTTAATATTTGTACTAATACGTTCAAAAGAACCATAGAATCAACTCCACCTGACACAGCTACTAGAACTTTGTCCTCCGCTCCAATAAGTCTTAATTTTTCTTTAATCTTCTTTGCAAGAGTCTCTTCCATACATTATTAAAAAAACCTATTACAATTTAAGCATAAAAAAAAATAATTTCTAAATTTATTATTAACCTTTATCTTTTTGTCTCCTCTTCATCGTCTTCTTCAAATAGCCATTGTACTTCTTCCTTATCAATTACCCCCTTATTTATTAAATCCTCGGCATATTTCTCCATAGTAAACATTCCTTGTTTAGATCCGGTAGTCATGAGATTTTTTAATTGTATTGTGTCTCCCGATCTAATTAGATGAGCGACAGCGGGTGTATTTTCAAATATTTCGAATAAAGGAACTCGGCCTCCACCAATTTTGGAAACAAGTCTCTGTGACATAACTCCAACCAAAGAATCGGCCAATTTATCCAGTATTTGTTGCTGTTGAGATGGCGGAAAAGCCGTACTAATTCTGTTAATAGTTTGTCCGGCTCCACTGGTATGCAACGTTCCAAAAACTAAGTGTCCGGTTTCGGCTATACTTATGGCAGCCGAGATTGTATCAGGATCTCTCATTTCTGCTATAACGACAATATCAGGATCTTGTCTCAGAACCGACTTTAATGCGTTACCCATCGTCAAAGTATCTTCATTTAATTCTCTCTGAGAAAAAATAGACTTGGCCGGAGTAAACATAACTTCAATTGGATCTTCAATTGTAATGATATGGTAATTAAATCTTTGATTAATCCACTCAATCATAGCTGACAACGATGTAGTTTTACCTGAACCTGTTGGTCCTGTTATTAGGACTAAACCCTGTTTCTGACGGACAAATTTCTGACAGAGAGTAGGAAGAGTAAGCTCCTCCAAAGTTTTAACTTTATTTTCAATCAATCTAAGAGCTGCAGATAATTTTCCACGTTTAAAGAAAATATTCATTCTAAAAACATTTCCGTCATTATGAATATAGGACAGATCAAAATCTTTAAGTGCATAAATATGATCGGCATTCGCTTTCCCAGCCATTTTGAAAACAATATGCTCCATTTGTTCTCGTGATAACATATCAATCCCCTCTATTTTAGTCAGTTTCCCACTTAATCTATAAATAATAGGCTGTCCCTCCGCCAAATGAATGTCCGAAGCTCTTAGTTTCACGGCTAAATCCAATAATTCATTTACCTGAACAAGTTTTGCTTCAACCGGACTATCGTTCTTTTCTGTTGTTTGTTCTTGATTCATTTTATTTTTATAGTCTTTGAATTATATCATTTTTTTAGCTTCATGAATAGTCTTTATCATCAAACACAACTATCTGTCGACACAATCCTAAATATTTACTTTTTTCTCTTTTGTGTTATAATTAGCTGATGCATAATTATTAGCATGAATCTATCGCCTATATCGGATGAAATCCATTTTATATTAAAATGTCATTCCTCGGACGGAATCCTGGTCACCGAAGGGAAACTTAAGGAAGCACTATCGTTAGTCGACAAAATTGAAAGAGATGCCAATCTGAATCGCATCAAAAACAATCAAAATTCTCTATCGGTAAAGAATAATGATGATTTTATTAGCAAAAAAAATTGCCCCAAATGTAGTTATCCAATGGAACATTATGAATACATGTATTCATCTGGAATCATGATAGATAGATGCCCGAACTGCCAAGCTATTTGGTTAGACAAAGGTAAGCTTACAGCGATCAAACGATACTTGAGAGATATAGATTCATATGACCAAAAAATCCACGAATTAATGCCCAAAATAGTGGAGATTAAAAGAGAAGTAAATAATACATTTCAAAAGATTAAAGAAGACAGCAATCCTTATAAATATAAATCTTAAAGAGTATGAAAAAATTTATTAGAAGAAAAATAGAATCGCAACCTGAAAAATATATTCTTATTAAATGTGAGAATGAGGACGGATCATTATCTTATCGACTAGGTCTGAATAACGGTTTACTGATAAATCACTCTCTGCATAGAAAAGAACGGTATGAAGATGAACTGCAAGATAAACAGGAAATACACAGAATTAATAGGTACAACCTAAAAAAATCCGTTTTAGGCGACACTTTAGATGTAGATCTAAACAAAATTCAGTCTTCATTTACCACCTTTTTCGAAGAACTTTTTATCAAAATCTAATAGATTTTCTTGATAACATAACAAACCTCTCCTCCTGGTGTTCTGACCGTAAATTTATCATCAATTGATCCACCGAGAACTGCTGCACCGACTGGTGATTCATTAGAGATTTTGTTATTTAGAGGATCGGTTTCAATAGAACCAACAATCATAAACTTTTCTTTTTCATCTGTTGTTTCGTTATAGAGTTCAACCGTATTTCCAATCTGAACCACAGATCCCGTTTGTCCCTTCTTCTCTTTAAAAATTTTGGCGTTTTTGATTAGTGCTTCCACTTCCAAAATTCTACCTTCGATAAAAGCCTGATCATTTTTAGCCTCTTCATACTCGGCATTTTCAGATAAATCACCCAATGAAATAGCTGCTTTAATTTTCTCTGTTACTTCTTTTCTTCGAGAATTTTTTAGATGATCTAATTCATCAACTAATGATTGTAAACCAGCCTGAGTTAAAAACACCTCATTTTCGAGTGTGTCTACTTCAATCTTAAGTTCTTCTTTTTTCTTTCTTCCCATAATTATTTTATTAGTAATCGTTTTTTAAGTGAATTTAGCATTTTAATTAAACTCCGTCAAAGTTTAAGATGCTATAAAATCTATCACAACATATAGTTCCGAACTGGTCGTATCTTCAGTTATTCCTATCCCAACAATATTAAACTTCTTAAAAGTTGTTAAAATATTGGCCTTTTGATTTTGTTCGGAATCCGGCAAAGACATTACTGCATCAATTAAATTTTTCAAAGCATCGAATTTTGTTTTTTGACCAATTTTAATCTTAGCGACATTTTCCGAAGCCTCATTATAACTAATCCCGGCGTCCTTAAGTCTGGTAAATAGTGTTCTACCATCGGAACCAATGTAAGATGCCGTTTTTACGTTCCGAACCAAATCATCAGCATGATTTCTAGCCACAGTGGACATCTCTCCATCTATAGTAAAAGTATCAACTCCAATATCCAATCGCTTAGAATTAATTAGGCTGAGAAGATAAAGCTCTAAATTCGAACTCTCCGGAACATTTGTAACCTCTCCTTGAAGATATTTGGCTAAAATCTTAGATGCTTCAGCTCTGGTAATTGGCGCATCAGGTTTAAATGTGTTGTCACTATACCCATTGATATAGCCTTTTTTGTAAGCAGAATAAATCCACTTGGCAAAAGTATTGGTCAAATCAACATCTATAAAATATGCCTTACTGACCGGATTAGTTAAAGTGCCCTCTGTCGCTTCCATGAACATTTTAGCAAATTCTTTCCTCAGAATTTGTCTGTCCGGATAAAATTTATTATCGCCATAACCTCTTACAATATTATAAAGATAAGCTTCTTCGACATATTTCGCTAAGGGATTGTCAGGAGACAAGTCGTTAAAGGACGTTTTAGTTACTTCTTTAATATCCGTAAGTCCGGCCGCCTGCAAAATTATTTTAACAGCTTCCGCTCTGGTCAAATTCTGATTAGGTTTAAAAGCTCCATTAGCGTAACCTTTCATCACATTCCTGGATGCCAGAAATTCAATATAACCTTTAAACACATTATCTGAATTAACATCGTTGAATGTATTTGTACTAGGTAGATTTTCACCTAACTCCACTCCTGGGACAATGACCTCTTCATTAACTATCCCCGGTGACAAAACAGAACTTATTGCTCCTTTACTATAGTTCGGCACTTCATCTAAACTTACTACTTTAAAAACATATTCTTTGCCATTTTCCAAACCTGTAACAGCATAATTAATCACATTCCCTACATTTACTGCTTTATCAAATTTCAGTTCCTCGGCACTCTCAGCTGTGTACACTCTATAACCCACCAAATCATTGGCTGTATCCGCTGATTTATTCCAACTCAAAGTAATTTTTGAGTCTCCTGTTTTACCTTTCAAATTCGTTACATCTTCCGGGGCCTTAATATCGGTAAGAGCGGTGTTTGCCGGTATAACGATATTGGAAGTAACTTTATCGCTTTCTTCCAGAGCATTATTATAAGTTGTAATTGCAAACAAATATTCTTCCCCATTTATTAAAGATTTAGCTTCATACATTACAGGTGGCGGAGTACCAGGCAAAGCTGTTAATGCAGCAAAAGTGTCTCCCCTGTCTTTTGAAACATATATTCTAATTCCCATTATATCCGTTGTATCATCAGGTAAACTCCATGACAAATATACTTTCTCATCTCCAGACACCACTCTTAATTGCTCAGGTTCTGTAGGAGACAAAGCTAACGCTGTGCTATGAAAAGCAAAAAAAACCGTCATAATAAGAATAAGGCCACCTGGTATAAATTTCTTTTTCATAAATTTATTCATCAATGATATCTCTGTAATGAGTGATATTATTCTTACCAATTTTATCGACAACTCTTTTGAGAATATTCTTGTAAGGAACCGTCTCTTGAGAACCTTTCTTTAAATCTTTTAAAATAATGGCACCGTCAATTACTTCTTGATCTCCAAGAAGCAAGCAATAATCAGCTTTATAAAAAGCTGCTAATTCCAACTGACTTTTGATTGTTGATTTTCCAATGGAACCCATTGTATGTATCCCCGTATCTCTCAAATCTTCCAGAAGAGACAAACTTTTTTTCTTAGCTCTAAGTCCCAACTGCGCAACGTAAACCTGTATTTTATCTTTAAAAGGAACATCAATATTAGACCTCTTTAGAAGATCAACAATCTTATTCATATTACCAACTGCTCCACATGCCGGAGCGCTAATATCTGTAAAATCTCCCAAAGAATCATCATATCTTCCTCCTTTAACAAGTGCATTCTTGGTACCTTTCTCCGCAAAACAGAATAAAGGACCGGTGTACATCAATCTTGTATCCACATAACAAAAATCCTCGACAAAAGGAACTCTCATTTCGGTAAGGTATTCTCTCAATACTTCGTAATATTTTTTATCATCTTCCGACACATAATCCTTAGGTTTAGGAGCCATCTTAGACAATATTTCCAAATCTTCATCATCTCCGGAAAGCAATCCTAAATATTTCCCTTCATCAAACATTTTCTTATATTTTTCAGGAAGAGTTCTCAGCTTATCAAAATAATAATTACATAATTCCGTATCAATTTTCTTTCTTGAATCGCTTCCTCCAATGTTGTTAATTTTTAGTTCAATATAATCTTTTAAACCCATGTCGGTTAGAATTTTATAAGCCCTGGAAATAACCTGTGCATCTAGGGCAGCATCTCTTTCTCCTACGACTTCGAAATCAAAGACAAATTCTGATGTAAACACTCCATCTTCATCAGTATAAAAAATTGGATCCATGCTGAATAATTCACGAGGTTGCATTCCCTCATTCATTTTGTGCTTGGCATAATTTTTGAGAATACCAATGCTTAAATCATTTAAAATGAATTTCTCCCCCTCATTCGTGCCAAATGTTATCACCCTGTCTTTCAAATATGACACATTCATAACTTTTTTGACTTCATCTTTAGAAAGAATCAGTGATGTATAAATTCTCTGAAAACTTGCTTCTCTAAGCCTATATCTTATGTTCTTCTTTAGATAACTCCAATACTTCTGATCTTCTGGCAAAATGTCCATAGTCTTCCCCATATTCAAATGTTTTAAAAAGTAAAGCACCGATAAATCTTACTTTAAAAAGAGTGTATTGGCAACAAGAGCTTTTGCCAAGGAGGACGGAAACAATTTTCAATTTTTTCTTCCCCTGAACAAGTTTCAGGGTCAAAACCTTCGGCAATTTTCCAATTTTCAATAAATTTACAATGAATCAATTCTCAAATATTGAAGAAAGCTTTAGAATTCTCCATCAATATAATATCCAAATCTTCTTCACTCATCTTTAAGTTATTGGCTATATACTCAAATGTATATTTTAGATTGGATGGCTCGTTCACTGTACCTCTTTTTGGAACGGGAGCTAAATACGGAGAATCGGTTTCAATCATGATTCTATTTATGGGCAATGATTTTATGATATCCATTAAAGTTCCGGTTTTATCAAAAGTAACAATTCCCGTAAACGAAATATTAAAACCCATGGCAATGATTTTTTGAGCAAATAATTTACTACCCGTAAAACAATGAATAACTACCTTGTTACCAATGAACTTCTCCAAAATTTTTACCGTGTCCTCCTCCGCTTCTCTGGAATGCACAATCGTTGGCAAGCTAAATTCGCAAGCTATTTCTAACTGGCTTTGAAAAACCTCTCTTTGTAATTTCTTCTGTTCATCAATATCTTTATTTTTATCCAAATAATAATATTCCAATCCAATTTCACCATATGCTCTTACTTTATGATCTTTTTTTAGATACTGAATAATTTCATCCCGTAATTCTTCATTCCAATCTTCTACCTTGTGTGGACATAATCCATAAGATGTAAAAATATTTTCATATTTTTGACCAACAAGATAAGTCTTATCATAGGATCCCTTCTCACAACCGATTGTTACAATCTTTTTAACATCATTATTCTCGGCTCTTAAAACTACACCTTCCAAATCACCATACAGATTGTCACTACATAGGTGTGAATGTGTATCGATTGGCATAATATTATTTATAAGTATTCCATTGATGCTGGCTGTTCCATCCTTCTCTAATCTTGTATTTCGACCAATAAATCTTTTCTATTTCTTTTGGATTGAAAATTCCTTCCTCGGTAACTATAAAATTAACATAATTCAAAGGTACACGATCATGAGAAAATTTTATTCTTTCATATTCGATGTTATACAATTCATTAATTTTTTTATGTTTAACTTTGTGAGTATCGTGTCCCTTATGAGACTTCCATAAACTCATTTTACCCATCGACATAAACACATATATTGGCACATTATTTAGTCGAAATTCCGAAACAATTGCCGAAGTACCAGCAGCAGCTACAAACAACATTTGAGAATTTAAAGTTACAACTCCCATGAAAACTTTCGTCACATCATTTTCAATATGACTTAACATGTATTCGGGAACTACTTTTACAAAAATTCCTTTCTTCTGTAGTAATCTCAGTATCGACAAAGTTTTATCAAACTCTTGCTCTGCAACTATTACCTGGAATTTTACTCCCTCATCATAAGCATCACATAGAACTCTCATAACCGATCTACTATAACTATGAATCAGAATTACATCTCCATCTAGAACCACCTTCTTTCCGTGATTACACAATTCATTCTCCTTTTTTTCATTTGCTATAATAAAACTATCTATGGAATCACAAATATGTTTTCTAACGCTACACTCATCATTATTCTTATTAGTAAAACACTGCCTGCAATTATCATAGAGATAATCCATTATACCATTGAATTGATCAATTATGAGGCTCATCTTCGGCTCTGTCTCATAAACTGATTTAACTAATTTCTTAAAATCTCTGACTAGATTAGTCCCACTATAAACATTAACTGATTCTCGTAATGATTCCAGACAATATTTCGTCAGTTCATGAACATCCTGTTCCGCTTCTATATTCCTAAATAATTCTGACAATCTTCCACTCATATATTTTTTAAAAAAAATCTGATCGAACTAATAAATATAAAGAACAAATAATCATAGAAATAATCAATACAGGGAAACCAACTTTCATGAAATCCAAAAAACTTATATTAACCCCTTCTTTTCTTGCCAAATCAACTGCAACCACATTGGCTGAAGCTCCAATGATTGTCCCATTCCCTCCCAAACAAGCTCCCAGAGACAAACTCCACCATAACAAATCCAAATGAGGATTTCCTGAAAAAGAGGTTTGCAGGTTAACAATTACGGGAATCATAACGGCTACAAATGGTATATTATCTAGGAAAGATGAAACTAATGCAGATACCCACAATATTATAAGTAATATCAATGAAAAATTGTCGGTTAACGATAAAATGAAAGAGCTGATAAGTTCTAAAAATCCAACCTCTTTTAGTCCTCCAACCATCACAAATAATCCGGCAAAAAAGAGCAAAGTCGTCCACTCAACCTCCTTCAAAATATGATGAATTGATAAATTTTTTCGCCCAATAATTAAAAAAACAAGAGCAAAAAAAACGGCAATTATATCCACGGAAAGATGAGTGAGACTATGTGTCATAAACCCAATAAAAACCAATCCCAAAATCACTAGCGTTTTAATAATAAATACTTTATCTAGATTGGTATTAAGAAATTGGTAATTGATTTTTCTAATTAATAAGTTACTAACAAATAATTTTTCTAGATCAGCATGGACAGGCTTAATTTCTTTCCAATGAACAACAGCAATCATTGTTAGGACTGCAACACTAACAATTGATATTGGAATAATAAGATTCAAAATAAAATCATTAAAACTTAAACCCGAAGCCGAGCCTATCAAGATATTGGGGGGATCTCCTATTAGAGTTAATGAACCTCCTATATTGGAAAATATAACTTCGGCAATAACATATATGGCCGGTTTCAATCCCATTCCTTTCGTAAGCGCAAGAGTGACTGGAACGATTAATAACACTGTTGTGACATTATCTAAAAAAGCAGAGAGAAGAGCTGTCACCCCCAAGAATAAAACCAATAATAAAAAAGGGTTACCACGTGTTATCTTTGCTACTCTCACGTTAAGCCAAGAAAAAATTCCAGACCTCTTCGAAGCTTCGACCAACATCATCATACCCATCAAAAGCAATATCGTTTCGAAATCTACAGACTTAATAGCTTTTTCATGAGGAAGAACTCCAATAATTACAAATATAACAGCACCGCTCAAAGCAGCGATAGCCTTATCCACTAATTCGAAGGCAACAACTATCATCACGATAATAAAAATGGCAACAGCCAAGTACAACATCATTTTAATCAAATATTGATTCGAAATTTACTCTTTAATTACAAAATTTACAAGTTTATCCTGAATATAAATTTCTTTCATAATTGTCTTTTCTTCTAAATACTTTGCTACCAATGGGACTCTCTTTGCTTTAGTTATAGCCTCATCTTTTGAGGAATTATTTTTCGTCCTAAATTCACCTCGTAGTTTACCATTCACTTGAACGACGATTGTAATCTCGTTATCAATACAATATTCCTCATCATATTTCGGCCATATTTCATAAGAGACAGTATCTTTATGCCCAAGACTCTCCCAAATCTCTTCAGCTATATGCGGAGCATAAGGAGACAAACACTTGATAAAATCTTCCACTAAATCCAAAGGTAGAGTCTCTAAATCAGATAACTCATTCACAAAAATCATCATCTGGGAGATTGCCGTATTAAATTTAAAATTCTCCGTGTCAAAAGTCACTTTTTTAATAGTTTTATGGAGAAGTTTAAGTTCGCACTCAGTAAGTTTTCTGGTCACTATTTTTTTTTCAGCTAAAACCTTCCATGCTTTTTGAAGAAATCTATAAACTCCTTGGATACCTTTGGTACTCCACGGTTTGACAGCATCAAAAGGGCCCATAAACATTTCATATAGTCTAAGTGAATCAGCTCCGAATTCATTAACAACGTCTGTCGGATTGATAACATTTCCTCTAGATTTACTCATTTTTTCATTATCTTCACCTAAAATCATGCCTTGATTCTTCAAACAATAAAAAGGTTCTTTTTGACTCACATAACCTAGGTCATAAAGTACTTTGTGCCAAAAACGAGCATAAAGAAGATGAAGTACGGCGTGCTCAGCTCCACCGACATAAAGATCCACTCCCTTTTCTCCCAAAAAATATTTCTCCGCTTTACCGGACCAGGCTTCAGCATCGTTTTTATTATCAATGTATCGTAAATAATACCAACAACTACCCGCCCATTGAGGCATGGTATTAGTTTCTCTCTTAGCTTCTTTTCCACATTTTGGACACGTTGTATTCACCCACTCCGAAATTTCCGCCAATGGTGATTCTCCAGTTCCAGTTGGCTCGTATTTTTTTACTTCCGGCAACAATAAAGGTAGTTCTGACTCGGACAACGGCACAATTCCACAATCTTTACAATGAACAAGTGGAATCGGCTCACCCCAATATCTCTGTCTGGAAAATATCCAATCACGAAGTTTATAATTTACTTTCTTTTTGCCAATTTGCTCCTTTTCAAGGTATTGAATCATCTTGGAAATAGCATTTTCAATATTAAGTCCATTTAAAAAACCAGAATTGATCAATTTTCCCCCGGTTTTAGAAAACCTATCTTCTAAACCATCAACAACATCAATAATCTCCAGCTTATATTTATTGGCAAATTCATAATCTCTCTCATCATGTGCGGGAACAGCCATAATCGCTCCAGTCCCATAACTCATCAAAACATAATCGGCAATATAAATCAGTAATTTTTTCCCATTTACAGGGTTAATAACGTAACTTCCCAAAAACACGCCTTCTTTTTCCTTATTTAATTCCGTCCTCTCCAAATCCGATTTCGCTGATATTTTTTTCAAATATCTGGCTACTTCCTCCTCCTGATTCTTAGTTGTTATTTTCTTTACCAATGGATGTTCGGGCGATAAGACAAAATAAGTAGCTCCG
>Ga0074197_1001677_pt1 | contig 17728 bp, 18 predicted proteins | sample EPASupsiteSAE305_FD_64526 | JGI IMG/M metagenome (GOLD analysis project Ga0074197, IMG submission 64526) | Bioremediated contaminated groundwater microbial communities from EPA Superfund site, New Mexico - SAE3-05 reassembly with SPADES | ecosystem: Environmental > Aquatic > Deep subsurface >...
GGGGAGACGGGGCCAGCCACCGTCCGCCCAGCAACGCACCGACGAGTACCGCAAAGCCGAGGTTGTGCAGCGCAACGGATGCGAGCCGCAAAACGCCGAGGAAACCGTCGTTCATCACTTCACCTTGAAGGTGTATGTGCCCTTGGTCTTATGGGCATCCTTTGTCATGACGGCCCACTGCACCGAATAGGAACCGGACGACAGCTTCGGAACGGCAAGCGTCAGAACGCGCCGATTCGACGGATCGACCTTCGCTTTTTCCTTACCGACCGGTGCGCCACTTGCGTCGGTCACCTTGATCGTGCTGAAAGTGGACTCCAGGTCTTCATTGAAGGTGAGCCGCAGCGCGTCGGGTGCCACGTCAACAGTGCTGCCAGAGGCCGGGACGGCACTCTCGAGCTTGCCGTGTGCGAACGCGGCAGCCGGCACGAGCGCGATGGCGACTGCAGTGGCCAGACCCGTGAGTTGCTTGCGAGTGAATGTTTTCATGTTCTTGCGCATCCTGAATAGTCAAATTGGGTGTTGCTTGCGATTGGTCACAACACCCAGCGAATCCTTACTTCTTCTGCAGCTTCGTCACCGTCAGTGCGCCGTCCACTTCTTCGGCCACGAAATCAATCTTGTCGCCGACCTTGACCTGCGAAATCATTGCCGGGTCCTTGACCTTGAACACCATCGTCATAGCGTCCATGCCCAGGTTTTCCAGCGGACCATGCTTGATGGTCAGCTTGCCGGCAGCCGTGTCGACCTTCTTGATCTCTCCGTGCGACATGCTGTTCTTCGCGTCGCCCGCCTGTTTCGCGCTGCCTCCGCTCATGTCCGTGTTGCCCATTTCGCCAGCCGCATAGGCCGATGCCGAGATTGCCAATACGCAGCCAACTGCAATCGATACAAATGCGTTCTTCATCACTATTTCTCCGAGGGTTAAAAGACAAAACTGCACCGGACAGCGTGCCCGGCGGAATCAAAATCAGCTGTCCGGCAGCTCGCCGGTGTATTCGTAGGCGACCGTTCCCTTGGGATGCTTGAACCAGCCCGGGTCGCGATAGTCCTTGCGCCCCAATCCCTCACGAACCTTCACAACGGTGAACATGCCGCCCATTTCGAGCGCGCCAAACGGACCTTTACCGGTCATCATTGGTAGCGTGTTGTCGGGCAGTGGCATTTCCATCTCGCCCATCGCGCCACCGGTGCTGCCCATCGCCATGTAGTCAGGCACGAGCTTGTTGATGCGTTTCGCGAGGTCCTTCTGCGGCACGCCAATGAGGTTCGGTACGGAGTGCCCCATCGCATTCATCGTGTGGTGGGACTTGTGGCAGTGAAACGCCCAGTCTCCGGGCCGGTTTGCCGTGAATTCGATGGCACGCATCTGGCCGACCGCGACGTCGGCGGTCACCTCAGGCCAGCGAGCAGCCGGTGGAATCCATCCGCCGTCCGTGCCGGCGACCTCGAAGTGATAGCCGTGCAGATGGATAGGGTGATTCGTCATCGTCAGGTTGCCGAAGCGGATGCGCACACGGTCCCCGGCGCGTACCGGCAATGGGTCGATGCCCGGAAAGACCCGCGAATTCCACGTCCACATGTTGAAATCGGTCATCTCGTTGACGCGCGGCGTAAAACTGCCCGGGTCGATGTCGTACGCGGACATGATGAACACGAAGTCGCGGTCGACCTGCATGACACCGGGATCCTTCGGATGGACGATGAACGTGCCCATCATCCCCATCGCCATCTGCACCATCTCGTCGGCGTGCGGGTGATACATGAAGGTGCCGTGCTTCTCGAGCTGGAATTCGTAGACGAACGTCTTGCCCGGGGGGATATGCGGTTGCGTCAGGCCGCCGACGCCGTCCATGCCGGGCGGCAACAGCATCCCGTGCCAGTGGACCGTGGTGTGCTCCGGCAACTTGTTGGTCACGAAGATGCGAACCTTGTCGCCTTCGACCGCCTCGATGGTTGGGCCTGGGGCCTGGCCGTTGTAACCCCAGAGATTCGCGTTCATGCCCGGCGCCATTTCGCGCACGACCGGTTCGGCAATCAGGTGAAATTCCTTCCAGCCGTTTTTCATGCGCCACGGCAGCGACCAGCCATTCAATGTGGCAACGGGCGTGTATGGACGACCATTGGGAGGCGCGAGCGGCGGTTGCATCGTGGCCTTGGCCATCGTAGGCGCCTCAGGCAGCGACGCAGCACCCGCCTTGCTGACCAGGGCCGCCCCCAACAATGCGGCTCCCGAGCCGCCGAGAAAATTTCGACGTGACACCATTTCATTTACCTTCGGAATCTGTAGGCGACGCGGGTTGCATCGTGGATTGCGTCGTGGGCGCGGATGGCGCTGAAGTCATCGCGAGCGGCGGCAGGCGGCCACCGACTGCCTGCTGCAGGTCGGTCTCCGCGAGCCAATAGTCCTTCAACGCGTCGATATAGCTGTTCACAGCGCCGACCTGGTCGCGCGAATCCGACAGCAGCTCGAAGACGCTCGCGAGCATGCCGTTGTAGCGAAGCAGGAGCTCGTCCGAAATGGTTTTCCGGATTGGCACGACTTCATCGCGGTAGTGCTTCGCGACGTCGTAATCGGTCAAATAGGCCGAATACGACTCGCGAACTTCAGACCGCGCGTTAATCGCAGTCTCGGCAACACGGTTGACCGACTGCATGTAAATCGCTTCGGCGCGCGCAACCTTCGAGCCGCCCCAGTTGAAGACAGGAATCTCGACGCTGATTTCGTAGCCCTGCTCATGGCCGTCGGAGGTCGTGAAATTGTTCTGATACCCGACGTCCAGTGCGTTGATGAAACGCGTCGCCTTGCTGAGACCCAATGAGGACGCAACACTCTGCGTTTGCAACTTCGCCGCCTGGATGTCCAGGCGGTTCTGCATCGCAAAACTCTCAAGGTCGTTCAGCTCGGGACGGTTCCTGGGCAGGTCAGGCAGGCGCTCGGGAAGCGTGTACTGTGTCCCGGCACCCCACAGACCCATCGTCCGCGTAAGCTTTTCCCGCGCGGACACAGACTGCTGCCGCGTTTTCGCCAGTTGAGCCGCTGCGTCCGCATAGAATGCCTGCTCACGCGCGTAGTCGAGCTTGCTGAAGTTGCCGGCCTGTTGCATCCGCAACGCCAGTTCGGCACCAGCCTCCGCCGAATCCTTCACCTGCGCGGCATATGCCGCAGCCTGCTCGGCGGCCACCGCGTTGACATAGGCCCGTCGTGCGTCAGCGGCCACCTTAAGCATCGCGTCAGCCGCCAGGAGCTTGGTCTGCTCGAAGCGGCGACTCTCGATGCGCGTCGCCAGCGGCAGTGTGAGCACGTTCAACAATCCGAGTGTGAACGTGCGATTGATGCTCAGGTCGCTGCCCCCGTGAGTGCGGCTAAAATTGAAACCGGGGTTCGGCAGCCGGCCGGCCTGAACCAGGTCGGCCTCGGAAATGCCGAGCTCTCCGTACGAGGCCTGCAGGCCCCGGTTGTTCAGCAGCACAATCTGGACTGCGTCATCCATGCCCAGTGGCCTGGAAAGCAGTTCGTGCGTTCTCTTTGCGACAGCGTCCCGGTCTTCGTCGGTCTTCACCAGTACGGCGTCTTTTCCCAGACGCTCAGAGGCGGTGGTTGAAACGGTGTTGAAGCCACCGTCTTTCGAGACAGTCGTACAGCCTGCGAGGAAAACCATCGCGCTGGCGACCGCAAGAATGCGGCTACCCGAAAAGAAGTGCGCAGTCATTTCGCCGGTTCCTCGTGTCTGGAGCTGTGTTCGTTATTTTTGGCGTCGGTGCCGCCGCCCGGCATGCTGCCGTGGCTCATCCCTTTCATCCCTGATGAGTTCGTCACCGCCTGATTGAGCTCCTGCCAGGTGGACGCTTTCTGGTCCCGGTATGGGTGGTAGTCCGCGAAGGCAGACAGCACACTGACGCCCGGAACCGATGCGGCGGCGTCGGCCGGGTCAGGAAACGTGGTGGTGGCGTGCACAAGCGCCGGCAACAATGCCGACGCGCCCAGCAGCGCCGCGATAAACATTCGCATGGATTTTTCTCGTCGTTAGTCACCTGGATGGCCAACACGCGGCCATCAGGGTGAAATTGCGCATCGCAGCCTGAGGCCGCGACAAAGGGCTAGACGAGAAAGCCTCTGGGAGGTCGTTCGATGCCGCTAGTCAGAAACGACGCGACGCTGACAGAGGGAGGGAGTGGGACAGCAAAGTGAGCCGTGCCGGCCGGCGTTGCCACTGCAGGGACTGCGGGTAACGCAACGCCGAAGCAACAGGATGCGCACGTCGCGCAAGTGTGCGCGCGATGTCCATGCTGATGACTATGACGAATACCGTCAACCATCGCCATACCGCGCATATCATGCCCGGCAATCGACTCAGCCTCATGCGCGTGTTGCGCGGACGTCATTTCGCCCCCGGAATGCGATGTCTCGCATTTCATGGAAATGGCTGCGAACGACTGAACCGGAAGGCTCACTATCAGCAGCACAATGACGAAAAGTTTGCGCCAGTACGACATGGTTGCGAAGTCTAGCACGCAGAATAAGAAGACTGTAAGGTCGGGAGTGTGTCATTGCGTAACCCGCGCTCCCTAAGGGCGCAGCGGCTCGCCGAGTACACGCCCCGAACCTTATCGCCGTGTACGTGACGAAGGAGTGGCCGGAAAATGACCAATTTTTCAGGTTGGCCAAATATGAAAAAATTGTCATTTTCCCGTCATTTTCGATACACCTCCCCGGCACTACGCTGAGTACACTGATTTAATGCTCATAACTGGCGACGACCACCAGGCCGACCTCTCCCATGCGGATACTGATAGTCGAAGACGAGCCGAAAATGGCTTCCTACCTGCACAAGGGACTGACGGAGGCCAGCTACACGGTCGACATCGCCGATAACGGCAAAGACGGCCTCTTTCTGGCGTTACATGAAAACTTCGACCTGGTTGTGCTCGACGTGATGCTCCCTGAACTGAACGGCTTCGAGGTACTCAGGCGCCTGAGGGCGCAGAAGCAAACGCCGGTGCTGCTCCTGACGGCCAGAGACACCGTCGAAGACAAGGTGAAAGGTCTTGAGCTTGGCGCCGACGACTACCTGTCCAAACCTTTCGCCTACGCCGAATTTCTCGCACGCATTCGTTCGCTGCTGCGGCGCTCCCCCCGCGGGGTTCGAGACGTGCTGGTGATAGCCGACCTAGAAGTGGACCTCATCAAGCGCAGGGTCCGGCGAGGCGACGCCCGCATCGACCTTACCGCTCAGGAGTTCGCGCTGCTTCAGTTGCTGGCGGAGCGGCAGGGCGAGGTCCTGACCCGTACGTTCATCACGTCGCAAATCTGGGACATGAACTTCGACAGCGACACAAATGTGGTCGATGTTGCCGTCAAGCGCGTGCGCGCGAAGATTGATAACTCGTTTGACAAAAAGTTGCTGCACACGGTTCGAGGCATGGGTTACGTGCTCGAGGACCGCGCGTGACAACCGGTACGTCCTCATATTCCCTGCTCAAACGATTGACCCTGGCGTTCTCAACGGTCGCCATCCTGGTCTTCGCGCTGACAGGCGCATTCCTGTACAACGCGCTGTCGACCGAGTTGCAGCGACGCGATGACATCGAAATCAGCGGCAAACTCAGCCAGTTTCTGCAACTCGCACGAGATGCCGGTTCAACGCAGGCCGTGCACAATAAGCCTTCCGTGTTCCACGAGGTGTTGCTATCTCACCCCGGCGTCTACCTCGCCATATTCGACCGGCAAGGCACTGTGCTGCTTCAGCATTCGGACAGGTCGTCGGTCGACCTCGCGGCTACGCCGGTTGCCCACCATCCGAACGCACCGTACACCTGTGAGCCACCTGGCATTGGTCCATCCCGCTGTGTCTTTGCCGATGAAACGTTACCGTCCGGCGATTCGGTTCGGGTATTGCTCGTTCGCGCGGCGGCCGACCGCCAATCGTTGCTGGAAAGCTATCGGATAGATATCTGGCTTGCGGTAGCCGTCGGCGCGGCACTGGTCGGGGCATTGGGTTATGCGGTCGCCCGGCGCGGCTTTTTGCCGGTTAGAAGCATCGGGCGTCAGACCTCACGCATTGAAGCTCACAATCTGAGCGAACGTCTCGACATCGAGGGTGGGCCAATCGAGCTTCAGGATATCGCGTTCTCGGTCAATCGCATGCTCGACCGGCTCGAGCGTGCGTTCGTCCGCCTCTCGCAGTTTTCGTCCGACCTCGCACACGACATGCGCACGCCTCTCGCCAACGTTATCAGTTCTTCGCAGGTCACGCTGTCACGTCCCCGAACCACCGAAGAGTACGAAGCGCTCATTGACTCCAATATCGAAGAGTGTGAGCGACTCCAGCGAATGATTGAAAACATGCTGTTCCTCGCACGCACAGACAACGCGCAACAGCTCATCAAGGTCACAGAGCTCGACGCGGAAACCGAATTGCGCCGGCTCGCGTCCTATTTTCAGGGGCTGGCCGAAGAAGCGGGTGTGCACATCGCTGTAGAAGGCAATACCCGGGTAACTGCAGACGCGACGTTGTTCAGGCGCGCTGTGAGCAACCTGATGTCAAATGCGCTGGACCATGCGTTCGCTGGGTCCTCCGTCAAACTGTCCTCGTTCGATTCGCCGAAGTACTCAGTTGTCGAAGTGACGAACCGGGGGCATGCCATTGCACCGGAACACGTCAACCGGATTTTCGAACGTTTCTATCGAGTCGACGCGTCACGGCACGGTTCAGCCCGAAATGCGGGTCTCGGCCTTGCTATCGTGAAATCCATCATGGAGCTGCATCGGGGGAAGGTCGACGTCGCAAGCTATGGCGAACGGACGACTTTCACCTTGTATTTTCCGCGTTCGGTCGCGGTCTAGGCGGTTGGGATGCGAATCAGCAGCAGGTGCGTCACGCAGGAACTTGACCTTCCTGCCATGGGAAGGTTCATGCTAAGGGTGCTAATTTGCTACTGGAGGTAAAAATGGAATTTGAGGTTAAGGATATGTCATGCGGCGGGTGCGCCAACTCGATTACGCGCGCCGTCATCAACGTCGACCCGGCAGCGAAGCTCGACATCGATGTCACCACAAAAATCGTGAAAATCGATTCAGTGTTGCCACCTGAGCGCCTGGTCGCTGTGATTGAGGAAGCGGGATTCCATCCGACGGTTAACGCGTAACCACATCGTCCCACGGAGATAGCTGAAATGCGGTTCCCTTTTGGCGCCTTACTGTTGATGTTCGCGTTTCAGCTTCCCGCTCATGCTGAAAACGTCATTGTGCTGAACTCGGCCGACGCGAGCGTGAGCCTCATTGACGAGGCGACGCAGAAAGTCGTCGATACGTTCCCGGTGGGAAAGGAACCTCATCACCTGATGGCAACGCCGGACAATCAGTCGTTGATTGTCGCGAACTCCGTGGCCAACAATCTTGTCTTTCTTGACCCGAGAAGTGGCAAGATTCAGCGGTGGATGCCGGACATCGAGGACCCGTACCAGCTCGGCTTCTCGTACGACCGGAAATGGTTCGTCACGAACGGCCTTCGGCTCGACCGCGTAGACATCTACCACTACGACGGAAAGAGCTTCGCGCTGGCAAAACGTGTGCCTCTGGCAGCAATGCCCAGTCACATGGTTTTTTCTGCTGACAGCAAAATCGTGTTCGTCACGCTGCAGGTCTCCGGTGAAGTAGCAGCGATTGACCTGGCAACACAGACGGTACTGTGGAAGATGCCGGTGGGCAGAGCGCCAGCCGGCCTGTGGCTCACGCCGGGTGACAAATATCTATTGATTGGAATGACAGGCGCTGACTATGTGGCTGTCATTGACTGGCGCGCGCGCAAAATCGTAAAGACCATTCATACGGATAAGGGCGCGCATAACTTCCGCTCGCTCGTCGACGGCCAGCACATTCTGGTATCCAATCGAGTCGGCAACACCATCAGCATCCTGGACGAGAACAATCTGACCAACGTTGGGACCATCACCGGTCTGCTGCCAGGCCCCGACGACATGGAGCTGACGCCCGACAAGCGATACCTGTGGGTGACTTTCCGGTTCACCCGCTACGTCGGCATCATCGATATTAAAACGCTGAAGCTCGTCAACACCATCAAAGTCGGAAAGTCCCCTCACGGCATTTACTTCTATAACCGCGCACCGCTGGTATAAAAGTCTCCACGCAGGAGGTCGCAATGCAGATTGTCTCCGCTCTCGGTCATGCGCTGTGGATGGCCTTCACAATGTTGTGGCAGATATTCTGGGGGTTGAGTCTCGGCTTCCTGTTCTCTGCCGTGATTGAAGTCGTTGTCTCGAAGTCAGAGATGTCGAAGCTTCTACCTGACGCATCGCCTCGCTCGCTGACGGTCGCCAGCCTGCTCGGTGCGGCATCTTCCTCCTGTTCCTATGCAGCCGTCGCGATGGCACGCTCCATTGTGCGAAAAGGCGGTGACTTCACGGCCGCCATGGCGTTCCAGTTTGCAGCTACGAATCTTGTGCTTGAACTGGGCGTGCTGATGTGGGTGCTGATTTCCTGGCAGTTCGCCGCCGCTGAGTTCATCGGGGGCCCGATCATGATTGTCGTTCTGGTGCTGCTCTTCCGATTCTTTCTCAAGGACTTGCTCAAAAGCGAAGCTATCGAGCAGGCGGACAAGGGAATCGCCGGCAGCATGGAGGGTCACGCTGCCATGTCGATGGGCGAACAGCACGGGACCTGGAGGCAACGTCTCTCATCCAGGGACGGGTGGATAGCTATCAGCCATAGTTACGTGATGAACTGGGCGATGCTGTGGCGCGACATCGGGATTGGATTGCTCATCGCTGGCGCGCTCGGCGCCTGGGTGCCGGACAGCTTCTGGCAGAAATTCTTTCTCGTCAGCCATCCAACGGCCGCGATGATTTGGGGTGCATTTGTGGGCCCCCTGATTGCGGTTGCGTCTTTCACGTGCTCCGTTGGAAACGTGCCGCTCGCTGCAGTGCTGTGGAACGGCGGTATCAGTTTTGGCGGTGTGGCCTCTTTCATCTTTGGCGACCTCATCATTCTTCCCATCGTCAACATCTACAGGAAGTACTACGGCGGCAGGATGACGGTTTTCCTCGCTGTGACCTTCTATCTTGCGATGGTCTCAGCGGCACTCGTGGTCGAAGCATTGTTCCAGTCCCTCGGATGGGTCCCGACGGAGCGGCATACCGCAGTCGTGGACGCAGCGATTACCTTCAACTACACCACCGTGCTCGACATCATCTTCGGTGCAGTCTTCGTCGTCTTAACGGTTATGTTTTTCAGGACCGGCGGCCCGAAGATGATGCGCATGATGGAGGGCGGCGAGCAAGAACACGGCGCTCATGGGCATCCCTCGACACATAACGAAGCGCATCACCATCATCACGGCCCATCCAGCTGATATCACTTTTAAGGAGCCTCAACATGAAATACCTACGTTTTCTCAATGTCATCTTCGTATTTGCGGGCGTAGCCCTCTCAGGCTTGTCGCTCACGGCGCACGCGCAGCAGAGTGCGTCGATGCCGGCAATGAAAATGTCCGGGTCAACTGCCGGTGATTTGAACCCTGCGACACAAGCCTTCAAGGAGCGCGGCGACCAGATGATGAAGAACATGAGTGCGCCTCCCTACACGGGCGATACCGACAAAGACTTCGTCGCCCACATGATTCCGCATCATCAGGGCGCGGTCAGCATGGCGGAGGTCGAGCTGAAATACGGCAAGGACCCCGCGATGAAGCGCTTGGCAAGAAACATCATCAAGGCGCAGAACGAGGAGATTGCCTACATGAAAAGCTGGCAGGCAAAGCATGGCAAGTAACGTCGTGTGACGCAGTCACCTGGCAGGACGCGGTGAAGACCGGCGCCGCTATACTCGTGGCTGCGCATTTAGCGACGTGTATCGAAGCGCTCGTCGTCAACCAGGTCGTGTTGAGGCTCGCGCTCCCGTTCTCATGACGGCGTTGGTTCGGTGCAACTGCTGGCAAGGTATCATGGGCCTTTAGGCGAACCGTACTTTCTCCACCATTCTCGCCACGGTTGCGGCGGCCGCGTCCTGTCAATCAAATCTTGCGTGGGTAGCTATGATTGGCTATGGTTGCCTGACCAACTGGGTCACGATTGGACCGGAAGGCATGTCGCTTGGCGAATTGGCTAGATGCTTTGCTACCTTGGTATTGGTCGGTACACCACTATCGTTCGTGATGCTGATTATGTTGCGCCACGTCGCTCGATTGTCGCCGGGTCCAGTCACGATGGTAAGCAGTCTCGCGGCCGCTGCAATAACTGCGGCAGTGCTACTTCACCCGCTCGATGCTTCGGCGATGATAGTGCGGTGGACCTTGGTGCAGCCGCGCTTTCTCTGTCGTTGAGCGGCCGCCATAGCCAGCGACTTTTGGGTTGGGTCGCGCTGCGCTGAAGCCCGGGTACTTCGCATTAGCGCCGAAGAAAAGTCCTCAAGACGAAGTGCGGCGTTTAAGGATGGAATATGGACAGCAAGAATCACTGGGAAGACGTTTACCGGTCCAAAGCTCAGGATGCAGTCAGTTGGTATCGTCCGCACCTTGACATCTCCCTGACGCTGATTTCCGAAGCCGTGTCGGACCGGAGCGCAGCCATTATTGATGTGGGTGGAGGAGAATCGACGCTGGTCGATGATTTACTTCAGCGTGGATACCGAAACCTGACCGTGCTCGATATGTCCGTCGTCGCTCTCAACGCAACGAAACAGCGTTTAGGCTCCGTCGCCGAGCAGATAACGTGGGTCGAATCCGATATTACGATGGTTGACCTACCTCAGCATCGATACGACGTGTGGCATGACCGCGCCGTCTTCCACTTCCTGACGGAGCGACCGCAACGAAACGCCTACACCCATGCGTTGACGAGAGCACTCAAGCCGGGTGGCCGCGTTGTAATTGCCACATTCGGACTGCTGGGACCAAACCGGTGCAGCGGGCTGGACGTAAGGCGATACGACGCTCAACAGCTCTCCGACGAATTCGGACCAGGTTTTGAATTAATCACAAGCACACTCGAAGACCACCACACGCCGGCTGGCTCCAGCCAGCAGTTTCTTTACTGCAGTTTCCGGAAACTGTGACTGCCAAGTCTACCCGCCTCGGCGTTGCGCCTACCCAATTACCTGAACATGGTCAGGCGCAGCAGGAGGCAGACCGCTGCATAGGCGGGCACCTGTTGGTGCCATACGAGCAATACACGCAGCAATCCCCGGGTTTCGGTCCGAGCACTGTCTTGCAAGTCTCGCATTCGTAAAACCACACACAGACATCGGTGGGCATCGTCTGTTGATGTTCACGCAGAATTGACCCACTAAGGGGTGTAATTTTCATCGAATTTTGACCCACGTGATTGAATGTCCTGCTCAATCTTTGAGCAGGAGATACAGAGGTGATCACGGTGGGCATATTGGCCAAGATCAGGCGGATGTATTTCCGCGAGAAGGTCCCGCTGCGCGAGATTGCGAGGCGTACGGGCCTGCCCCGAAACACGGTGCGCAGCTGGCTGCGGCAGACCGATGCTGTCGAGCCGAAGTATCCAAAGCGCGTCAGTCCGAGCGTTGTTGACGAGTGGGCCGCACAGCTGACGGGCTGGCTGCGGGCGGACAGTCATCGCCCGAAGCGCGACCGGCGCACCGCGCGATTCATGTTCGAGGCGATCCGCGGCGAGGGTTACGCGGGCAGCTACGGCCGCGTCAGCGCGTTCGTGAGGCGCTGGCATAAGGAACAGGCCGATGCGCCGCGCAGAAAGGCCTACGTGCCGCTCGCCTTCGAGCCCGGCGAAGCCTTCCAGTTCGACTGGAGTTGCGAATACGCCTTCATTGGCGGCCTGCGGCGGCGCCTGGAGGTTGCCCACGTCAAGCTCAACGCCAGCCGCGCGTTCTGGCTCGTCGCCTATCCCACCCAGAGTCACGAGATGCTGTTCGACGCGCACGCTCGTGCATTCGCCGCATTTGGCGGAGTGCCCAGGCGCGGCATCTACGACAACATGAAGGCCGCCGTGGACAAGGTCGGTCGCGGCAAGGAGCGTGCGGTCAACGCGCGCTTCGAAGCGATGTGCAGCCACTACCTGTTCGAGCCGGAGTTCTGTAACCGGGCGGCAGGCTGGGAGAAAGGCATCGTCGAGAAGAACGTTCAGGACCGCCGACGGCAGATCTGGCACGAAGCAGCGCTACGGCGCTGGGAGACGCTGGAGATCCTGAACGAATGGGTTGCCGGCCAGTGTCGCGAAGCCTGGCACATGCGACACCCGCAATGGCCAGAGCTGACAGTCGAGGACGTGTTGCAGGACGAGCGCACCCGGCTGATGCCCAATCCACGGCCATTCGACGGCTACGTCGAGCAGACCCTGCGAGTCTCGTCGACCAGCCTGATCCACGTCCAGCGCAACCGCTACAGCGTGCCCACCGAGTACACGAACCAGCTGGTGAGCGTGCGCTGCTATCCGGCGTATCTCAGCGTCGTCGCCGACGCGCACGAGATCGCCCGCCACGAACGCAGCTTCGAGCGGCACATGACCTTTTACGACTGGCGACACTACATCACGCTGGTCGAGCGCAAACCCGGCGCACTGCGCAACGGTGCGCCCTTCATCACGATGCCGCAACCGCTCCAGCTATTGCAGCGGCACCTGCTCAAACACCCGGGCGGCGATCGCATCATGACGCAGGTGCTCGCCGCGGTGCGGGAACACGGACTCGATGCTGTGCTGCTCGCTGTGCAGGCTGCGCTGGATTCAGGGCGTCCAAGTGGCGAGCATGTCCTGAACGTGCTGAGCCGGCTGAAGGCGCCCGTCACGAGTGCCAGTCTCGCCACCACGAAACTCCAGCTCAAGGAAGAACCGGCGGCTGACGTGAATCGCTACGAGACGCTACGCACCAACCCACCGGAGGATCGTCATGTCTAACGACATCATTGCCCAGCTCAAGGGTCTCAAACTGCACGGCATGGCGAGCACCTGGCCGGAGCTACTGGCACAGGCGCGTCACACTGACTTCGAGCCGGAGCGCTTCATGAAGCAGCTGTTGATGGCGGAGACCGCCGAACGGCAGGTACGCTCGATCGCCTACCAGATGACCGCTGCACGCTTCCCGGCTCACCGCGACCTGAAAGGCTTCGACTTCGCACAGGCACAAGTTGATGAAGCGCTGGTTCGGGAACTCAGCGAACTGTCGTTTCTCGCGAGCGCATACAACGTCGTGTTCATCGGCGGCCCGGGCACCGGCAAGACGCACCTTGCCTCGGCAATCGGAATCGAGGCCGTACAGCGCCACGGAAAGCGTGTGCGTTACTTCTCAACTGTCGAGCTGACCAACGCCCTGGAGCAGGAGAAATCGACGGGCAAACAAGGCCAGATCGCACACAAGCTGATGTACGTCGATCTGCTCATTCTCGATGAACTCGGCTATCTGCCGTTCAGCCAGACCGGCGGCGCATTGCTGTTCCATCTGCTATCCAAACTATACGAGCACACGAGTGTCGCGATCACGACCAATCTCAGCTTCGGCGAATGGGCGACCGATTTCGGGGATGCAAAGATGACGACAGCGCTGCTGGACCGGGTTACGCATCACTGCCACATCGTCGAGACCGGCAATGAATCGTGGCGTTTCAGGACCAGCTCTGCACAGGCAAAGGCAAAGGCAACAAGAAAAAGAGCAGCAAAACCGACCGGAAACGAAGAGTTATCCACACCGGAATAGATGTACTACGCTGTCTCGAGGTGGGTCAAATCTAGATGAAAACGGTGGGTTAAGACTCCATGAAAATCAACACGGTGGGCGTGAAAGTGTCGGGGCGCGCCTGGACGGGCGCGATGTTAACCATTGGAACCAGTGACGATTCCGGTGCCGGGATGGCGGGTGATGCGCCGAAGCCCGTGTCGGTCGAACTTGATGGTCCAATCGCGCAGGAGGCCAGTGGCAAAACCATTGAAATGGCCAGACGGTTCAGGAGGCGCATGTGGGTCCCGAAGGAAGAGCGTTAATTGAAGATGCAACGGACCGACAGCAAGAAACCGGCCCGTGGCGTTGCCTGCTAACGCCCAAACCATTCCTGTCATTCAGGTAGAAAACCTCGCCCTTCCAGTTCCGTGGATGAGTTGCCCCACGTTGGCGGATGGGCGGGAATAGTAGCGGGACGAGCATCCGGACCGCCCTTCCGGGCGTCAGGCGCCCTTAAGGTAAGGTCGCTATCGTCGAGCGGATTTGTGCAGTGCTTTTTGGGCGGTCAGTTCGAAACCCGCAGGCTGCGCGCCTCGTCAACTCATCGAAATCATGACATCCCGAGGAGCAGGAATGACCAGGTTCTACGAAATGCGCCAGCCGGCCTATGACACAGTCGCACGCATGCTGCACTGGTTAACCGTCCTGCTGGTCGCACTTCAATTTGTGATCGGCTGGACGATGCCGGATGTCCACAAAGACACCCAGCCGGTAAATCTCATCGCATGGCATCTTGGGGTGGGCGCGACACTCGTCGCGGTGATGGTAATCCGGGTGATCTGGCGACTGACGCATCAGCCAACGCCGGACGAGTTGCCGCCTCTGCTTGGCAACGTCTCGCGTATTACGCATGTTCTCCTCTACGCCGCCCTCGTGATAGTGCCGCTGCTCGGATGGATCAACGCGTCCTCACGTGGCTGGACGGTCCGCCTGCTGGGCGTGGTGCCCTATCCTGCACTCAGCGAACCGGGCTCGGCTTTCGGCCACGAGATGGGTGACGTGCACGGCATCCTCGCATGGGTGCTCTTCGCATTGATCGGTCTGCATGTCGCCGCGGCGCTGTTCCACCGCTTTGTTCTGAAAGACCACGTGTTGCAGCGGATGCTGCCTCAGGCGGGGCCGTCGCGCGATCAGGGTCGGGAGCGATAGGGTCTGCCAATGCCAGAAGCTCACGGGGAACCGCATCGAATCAAGGCGATTGGCTGGCTACGCGCTGCGGTGCTTGGCGCAAACGACGGTATCATTTCGACGGCAAGTCTGATAATTGGCGTCGCGTCCGCGCACGCCGAGCATGGCCATCTGGTGTTGACCGGCGTGGCTGGGTTGGTTGCCGGCGCGATGTCGATGGCGACAGGCGAATACGTATCGGTCTCGTCGCAGGCGGATACCGAAACTGCGGCGCTCGCCGAAGAGCAGGCGGAGCTCGATGCGGATGGCGCGCGCGAGCATCGGGAGCTGGCTGCGATCTACGTACGGCGGGGCCTCGATATGGCGCTTGCGAAACAGGTCGCGCAGGCTCTCATGGCTCACGACGCACTGGGCGCGCATGCCCGGGACGAATTGGGTATTTCGGAAACGACCCGGGCAAATCCGTTGCAGGCCGCGCTAGCGTCAGCCAGCAGCTTTTCGGTGGGGGCTGCTTTGCCGCTCATCGTTACGGCGCTCGCCCCGCAGCGATGGGTGGCCCCGAGCATCGCGGTGACGGCGCTGTTTTCCCTGGCGATCCTTGGCGGACTTGCCGCTCGCGTCGGCGGGGCGAAAATGGGGCCTGGTGTATTGCGGGTCACTTTCTGGAGCGCTCTGTCGATGGGGATTGCATCCGCGGTCGGTGCTATATTCGGCGCGAGCTGAGCCGTGGCACCTTCCCGCAATAGAGCCACTTACACCACTTACTGTTCCGCTACGGCTGTCATCTGCCTGCCCGGCTCGTGTTTTCGGAATGTCCAACAGCCAAAGCCGCCGTTATTACCCTGCCCATTGCCGTTTTGATGGTCGTCCTGACCCCGCCGAATCGGAGCGCATCGACGAGATCACCGATGGCTCGCGCATTGACAGGGGCATGCATGCTGCCTGAGAGCTGCAGCGGATTCCGCGAATGTTTGCGCTCGCGTGATCAGAGGAAGCTATTGGTTGCGATCGATTAATTTGCCAATCAAAGCGAGATCCGAATTTATGGACCACCGCCGCTGAGAGAATATGGTAATACCGCGATCACCGAAATCCGCAGACTGTCACCCAAGCAATTGATAGGCTGGATATTGTGCAAATTCCAGTAGTTGACGCTTTCGTCGGCAATGGTCAGGATCTTCGTCGAAGCCTGTGATTGTCGGGCTGGACAGGATCGAAGTTGATTGCACGAAAGACGGCGATCCATGGCAGGGGCTTGTGAACGTCGGGTTATGTTTTCGCAGCGGACGGTTGCGAAAGTGGGTCGAACGGCGACAGTGGGTGGCGCCAATTCGCTCTTCAAATTGATCGCCGGAAACCGGCCATTGAGCGGGGGCGGACTAGGCCTTGGCTATTCAAATTGAATGGCGATCTCGAACGGCGGCTTGTGGCCCGACAACGGAAGTTAGCAGACACGCAGTGGCCGACTAGCCCGATGTTTTCTCGAACTGCTGAAATCGACCCTGACCGGCCGGACGCGTCACGCGAGCGAATGTCCGTTATTCAACTGGATAATCGCCCGGCTACTTTTCTAGGAACCTACTCAGCCATCCGCTCCGACGTCGATAGTGATGGTTACTGCAGCACTTATCGGCGCACTTCGTTGATATAAAAGTGCATTGAGATTTTCGTCTTGTAAGCCGTCGAATGACCGGCCCTGACGGCATCGAAGTACCTCATCGGCTACAAATTTTTCCAACCTCCATCCGTGGACAGATGTCTGATCGTTAGCATCGAATGGCTGGGCTGCGACCAAGTTTGTGATGCTGGGGGCCGTTCCTTGAGCCAGAATAGCGATCGCGTCGTGAACGTGTGCCGCTGGCATAACACGACAACCTAGCTCGTTTCGCACCTCATGGATTGCCCCGTCTAACGACGACATCGGCGTGGCTTATCTTCATATTGCCTAAGCCAATTGGGACGATGCCCCCGACATGCCCGCAGCGTTCAAGGAGGCGCTACGGCTCATCTTCGGCGGCACACTGATCTATGCGGGCAAATACACTCTGGAACAAGCAGAGGCCGCTCTGCATAATGGCTGGGCGATCTGATCGGCTTTGGTCGGCCGTTCGTCGCTAACCCTGATGTACCTGCTCGTCTGCGTTACGGCTCGCCGCTCGCTACGCCCGATTTGAGCTGCTTCTTCGGCGGCGCAGCCACTGGTTACACCGGCTATCCGATCGCAGCACAAGGTAGCGAGGCACGCGCAAAAAGGGCGGGCACTTCGTGAGCCGGTGCAACAGCGTCCATTCACGCATCTGGGCACTACTGTCACAGCGCCTGAGATCGGCGCCGGCAAAAAAGTAGGGGGCGCGCGATCCCAATCTGGACGAGCTTTAGAATACCTACCGTTGTGTAAAGAGCGCTTACTCCGACTTGGCAGCGGCGCCATGCGTCGCGCCGAAGGGCTGTAGTTTGTTCCAAAGCGGGCGTCCGATCGTCTGCCCAATGAAAGCGCCAACGCCCGCTTCTGGCCGAGAGTTGCCCGATGCGGTCGGCATACGTTGGCCACAATCTTTCTTGGCTCCCGTCGACGGGCGTCGGTCGAGGGCCTAATTTTAAGAGCGAATTGACGAATTTATTTCGCGCCCGGCAACCCCATACTGAGTATGGATCGCCACGCTATTGGGGCGCACGAAGCCCCGAGTTGACAACTTTATAGTCGCAACGTTGACACCTTTAATGCGTTCTACGCGAGTCCGACCTGAAACCGCCGCCTTCAATGAACGCGCAACCCGGCGCGGCAAAAAATACGACGCCGGTTTCGTGGCTGCCAGTAGGGGCCGACGTGACCGTAACCGATGACTTTTCCGCAAAGCCGGCCAAGAGCCACGCCGTTGCATCTCCAAC
>Ga0074197_1001680_pt1 | contig 17712 bp, 19 predicted proteins | sample EPASupsiteSAE305_FD_64526 | JGI IMG/M metagenome (GOLD analysis project Ga0074197, IMG submission 64526) | Bioremediated contaminated groundwater microbial communities from EPA Superfund site, New Mexico - SAE3-05 reassembly with SPADES | ecosystem: Environmental > Aquatic > Deep subsurface >...
TGTGTAATCTTGCAAGTCGTCTCATCATGACTTTTCCCCTCCTTAGGGTGTGGTTAAAAAGGTGCTTTGTTCCTGAACAGTCTGTTCATCGACTGTCAATTACCGTTTCCCGTAATTATCCACAAACCATGCCGTTTTTAGAAAATATCATCTGAACCAATCAAAACCGTTACGCCGGAAGTTGAAATTAGTGCCTCTTTCGTACAGAGGCGAGTCCATAACCAATTGAAAGGAATGAATTACATCCCTTCGCGAGAATGGAAACAAAATGAAATTTCGATTTTTCAAAAAGCGGGACGAAATTGCCGCGTCGCTGCGCTCCTCGCAAAGACGGGCTGACTGCTCATTCTTCCCTGGCTCTCCCATGGCGCGGCATTTCCCATGGGTCCCATGCGCCGCATGGGAACCAGAGGAAATGAGCCATTCCTCCCTGACTTGAAACAAAACAGGGCCGAACCGGTGACGTAAAACGCCAAGAGTGACAAAAAATGTCAGTCCGACTGGACTCAAGAGAAAAAGTAGTTGTAGCCCGGATGCAGTGCAACGGAATCCGGGGATGTTCCCCTGGTTCCCATACGCCGCATGGGAACCAGATAAAATGGAATTTCGACTTTTCAAAAAGCGGGACGAGATTGCCGCGTCGCTGCGCTCCTCGCAAAGACAGGCTGACTGCTCATTCTTCTCTGGCTCTCCATGGCGCGGCATTTCCCCTGGGTCCCATGCACCGCATGGGGCCTCACTTTGCCTGCGTTGCAGGCATACTCGGGAGCAACGGCATGGACAGGACCTGTTAAAACCGAATGAGGCGCAGACAAGGTCCCTGTTTAGCGGGAGCTATAACTCTTTATAAGGGATGCGGCGTATCCGGAGCGCCGTTCCCATGCGGCGCATGGGAACCAGATAAAACAGGGGTTGTGCTGTACGCACTGTTCTCTTATTCCGGTGCGCACGGCGCACCCTACAATAAGTGCCGACTTGATGATATCTATCCGAGCGGACTTCTTTGATCCAGAGCTTCCTGGATCTCTTTCTGGATGGCGAGCACGGTTTCGAGAGGCTTGTCCGAGGTGCTGATCGGCCTGCCGATGACGACGTAATCGGCTCCGCTCCTGATCGCATCCTTGGCGGTGGCCACCCGTTTCTGGTCGTCGTTCTGAATCACATCACGGTTGACGCCAGGTCGAATCCCGGGGGTGACGATAACAAAATTCGGTCCCAGCTCATCGCGCAAACCGCTTGCCTCCAGAGCGGAAGAAACCACCCCGTCGCAGCCGAGACTGATGGCCTTGCGGGCGCGGATCAGGACAAGGTCGTCGATGTTCCCCGTGAACCCCATTTCCTTCATGTCCGACTCATCGAAACTGGTCAGAACGGTAACCGCGAGGATTTTAAGCCCTTTTTTATGCTGAACCGCAGCCTCGATGATCGGTCGGTTGCCGTGGATAGTGGCAAAGGTGACGTTCTTGTTTGTCAGTTGTTGCACCGCCAGACCGACCGTCTCCGGAATGTCGAAAAATTTGAGATCAACCATGACCTTATTGCCACGGCCGACAATATGATCGATAACCGGCCACCAACCGGCCAGGAAAAGCTGCAGTCCCACCTTGTAAAACTTGATGTTGCCGTCGAGCTTTTCCACCCACTCTTTGGCCGTTTGCGGGTCGGAAAAATCCAATGCAAAAATAATTCGTTCGTTCAGGGGGATACTCTTCATTGCAACTTCACTTTTTTTATTGTTTTCGCGCTCTTTTATCGCCGAGAGCACAGGGAGGCATTCGGTGGTCATCTAGTAAAATTTTGCCCCCTTGTAAACTCAAAAAATCGGCGGCCTTTCGGTGAGTCGCTCGGTTTACCCGAGGGAAACGGCTTAACTCCAGACCCCGGCGATCGGCTGCCCGCAGGCACCGCAGCAACCGTCGGTCAAGGCAACCTGCCGACTGCTGAAACCGGAACGATGAATGAGCAGACCACCGCAGCCGGGGCAGCGGGTGTCCTCGCCGCCGGATCCGGGGACATTGCCCTCGTAGACATACAGCAGTCCCTCGGCCAGACCGATCTCCCGCGCCCTGTGCAGGGTTGCCACCGGGGTTGAGGGACGGTCCAGCATCTTGTGAGTCGGATGAAAACCGGATACATGCCAGGGCATATCGGCCGAGACGCCACGAATGAAACGGGCGATGGACCGCAGCTCGTCCTCGCTGTCATTGAGTCCCGGAATGATCAGGGTGGTGACCTCAACCCAGACCCCGAGTTCATGGAAGAGCCGGATGTTGTCCAAGACCGGTTCAAGGCGGGCCTTGCAGATTTTTTGATAAAACCCTTCGCTGAAGGCCTTGAGGTCAATGTTGATCCCATCGAGAACAGGGGCAAGGTGCCGGGTAACCTCAGGGGTCATGTAGCCGTTGCTGACAAAGACGTTCCTGATCCCCTGCGCACGGGCCAGCTGCGCGCAGTCATAGGCAAATTCATAAAAAATGGTGGGCTCGACATAGGTGTAACTGATGCTGGCGCAATCGGAACGGACCGCCGCCTCCACCACCGAACCCGGACTGGAGGCCGTGCCGGTGATCTCGCCGTGATGGAGGAACGGATACTGCGAAATCTGGTAATTCTGGCAGTGCCGGCATTGAAAATTGCACCCCACCGTTGCAATCGACAACGATTTGCTGCCGGGGAGGAAATGAAACAGCGGCTTCTTTTCGATGGGATCGATATTCCGGGTCACCAACCTGCCGTACACCAGGCTGATCAATTGGCCGTCCTTATTTTCACGAACCCCGCAACGGCCGCGTTTACCCAGGATTATGTGACAGCGATGGCAGCAGAGATCGCAATCGACCGCGTCATTGTCGGAACGTCGATAAAAAAGTGCCTCATGCATTGGCCTATCCCCCTTTCCTTCCCGGCTGTCGGCCGGATGATTATTCTGCTGCCATGGAGGCGTTTTCCGCCTCCAAACAGATGCAGCCGGAAAGCAACTCCGTCATCGCCCGGTCGCTGTACGCTGGTGCATTTTTGCTTCCGTTTTTCCGGGATTTTTTGCAAGATGCTTGTAGCGGTTGAGCGCAAGATCCGCAAAACGGCCAACGATCTGTGGCAGATCCGAGGCGCTCCAAGCCTCGATAAATTCCTCGCGGGACTTAAGCTTTTCACTGAGCACAAAGGGTGGTTCCCTTTCCGGCAGTAATTCGACATCCTCAAACTGGAGCTCCAACTGCCCGTCGAAAGCATTGCTGAACAATTCCTGCATGCAGTAGATAAAAAACTTCTGCACCTCTACAGTGGATTCGGCCTCATTGGTCATTTTTCTGAATTTGGGCAGCAGTTCGTTTTCCATTTTGGTAAAAGATAGCTGACGAGTCATAATTCCTCCCTGTAGTTATCGGGATGCGGCTGTCACTTCCTTGATAGCCGCGCAAGCACATCTGCCGCTTGATTACGGCAGACTTTCCCTCTTCTTGCCTTTGCCCACTACTGTGGACAGATCGGCAGGAAAAGACAAGAGAAGGATTTCAGACAGAAAATGGAGAGAAAAAGTATCCAGCACGGGTCGTATGTCATGCTCCCAGGCAGTACACTGCTCAATCTCTGCAAGGCCGGTCGACATAGCGGGAATAAAGAAACCGTCCATATTCGTCGTAATAGTCATAGGTGTCGCGGCAGATCCGCTGCGGCGGCAGCGGAGGAGGCGGGGTGGACATCTGCGACAGGGCTATCACCCCGAGGACCCCGCCGACTATTGCCAGCGGCACAATCCAGCCGTCATCATGGTGGTGGTGACTGTGATAGTAATGAGGTCGCGGTCCATGATGGTAGCCCCCGTAGCTGTCGCCAAGACTGATCGTCGGGCAAAGCAGCAGGAACAGGACAACAGCAATCATTTTACGCATGGCGAAACCTCTTCGTAAATCTTAATTATCTGGCACCTAACTACAAAATATATAATAAATTCTTCCCGCATGATAAGCTAGATCCCGACCGTTTAAAAATTTGCACTATTTCGCCACAGTCGGTCGCCACTGTTCACTATACCGGACAACGAGGGAACCATCGCAATGAACCTTTTGACTTTGTTATACAATCTTGCCATCAGCTGCTGGCTGGGCGGAGCGGCGCTGTTCACCTTTCTCCTCACCCCCATCCTCTTCGCCTCCTACTCACGGGATATCGCCGGCGGCATCGTCGGTGCCCTCTTCCCCGGATATTTCCGTTGGGGTCTGGCCTGCGGCGTGGTGGCCCTCATCTGTCAGGTCTGCAATCGGGGCCGCTTCGCCCTTGCTTCCCTGCTCATCATCACCGGCCTGCTGGCACTGACGGCGATGCAGGCCTTTGTCATCGAACCGCGTGCCGCCGCGTTGAAACAAACCATTGTTTCCTTCGACACCACCCCCGCTGACCACCCGCTCCGCCTCCAGTTCCGGAAGCTGCACGGACTCTCCATGGCCGCCAACCTCGCGGTTATAGCCGGCGGGGTCGTTCTGGTGATCCTTGCCACGACGCTGCCCTCCCCGCCTTCAGGGCGGACAACGGATCCGGGCAAATCCGCCCTTCCAACCACGACGCAAGCCCAATGACCATCGCCCTGCTCTCCATCTTTGCCTCGTCGTTCATGATCGCCCTCTCAGGCGCCCTGATGCCGGGGCCGCTCTTGACCGTCACCATCAGTGAAAGCTCGCGAAGAGGGGCAACAGCCGGCCCTTTGATGATCTTTGGCCACGGCTTGCTTGAGCTGCTGCTGGTGGTCGCCCTGCTCTCCGGATTTGGCGCTGTCCTCCATCGCGACGAGGTTTTCATCGGCATTTCCCTGCTCGGCGGAGCCACGCTTTTCTGGATGGCAGCCTCTATGTTAAAAAACCTCGGCGCCCTGCGCTTACCCGGCGAGGTCACGGTTGAAAAACAGCAAAACCTGATTCTTGCCGGTGTTGTCTTAAGCGCCGTCAACCCTTATTGGCTGATCTGGTGGGCCTCCATCGGCCTGGGCTACATCATGCACTCGGCGCGTTTCGGGCTGCTGGGCGTGGCCGCATTTTTCGTCGGCCATCTGCTGGCCGACCTGATGTGGTATTCCCTGGTCTCCTTCGGCATTGCCAGGGGAAAACGCCTGTTCAACGAAAACATCTATCGGCGGCTTATCGGCGGCTGTGCGGTGTTCCTGATTCTTTTCTCCTGCTATTTTTTCTATAGCGGCATCGAAAAACTTACTTAACCCGGGCAAACAGCCTGGAGATGTTTATCCTGACATCCAACGGGACGGCAGTCTCACAGATTCAACCACCTGAGGCGTCACATGGAATACAGAAACCGGATGCGCTGCATTCCAGCCTGCACAGGGAACAATCACGATGCAGCGGGGCTCGCTGCCTGATACCCAGCGCCGGGAAGGTGGCAATCGTCAACTCTTGAACACAAGGAGATCCCACAAATGCTTAATTTTGATTTCTATAACCCGACACGGATCATTTTCGGAAAGGACCGGCTCAAGGAACTCGACAAACATATTTCCATTGACGCAAAAGTCCTGGTCCTCTACGGCGGAGGCAGCGTCAAAAAATTCGGCACGCTGAACAAGGTGCTTAAAGCCCTGGCCGGCCGCCAAGTCTTCCAATTCGGCGGTATTGAACCCAATCCTCAATTCACCACCCTGATGCGGGCGGTGGAGGTGGTGCATCACGAAAAGATCGACTTCCTGCTGGCGGTCGGCGGCGGGTCGGTCATGGACGGCACCAAGTTCATTGCCCTTGCCGCCAACTACACCGGCAATGCCAAGGATCTGCTGCGCAGCGGCTTCAAACCGGTGCCCGTGCTCTCGGCCCATCCGATCGGCACGGTCGTCACCCTGCCGGCCACCGGCTCGGAGATGAATTCAGGCGGGGTGATCAGCTATCAAGGCGGTAAATTCGTTATCTCCAGCCCACTGGTTTTTCCCCGGTTTTCCATCCTGGACCCCACCCTGACCTACACCCTGCCGTCCACCCAAGTAGCCAACGGCATTATCGACACCTTCATCCACACGGTGGAACAGTATGTCACCCTGCCGGTTGACGGCCGCTTCCAGGACAGAACCGCGGAAGGCATCCTGCGAACCCTGATCGAAATCGGTAAAACAACTATCGACAACCCCACCGACTACGATGCCCGCGCCAATCTGATGTGGTGCGCCACCAATGCCCTTAATGGGCTGATCGGCGCCGGCGTTCCCCAGGACTGGACGACCCACATGATCGGCCATGAGCTCACCGCGATGTTCGGCATCGATCACGCCAAGACCCTGGCCATTCTCCAGCCGGCTGTGTGGAAGGTGAGAAAAGAGCAGAAGCGGGCCAAGCTGGCGCAGTACGCCGAACGCGTATGGGATATCACCGAGGGAGACGAAGACAACCGCATCGATCAGGCCATTGAAAAGACAAGGGGGTTCTTCGAGGAACTCGGCGTGTCCACCCGTCTCGACACCTACGGCGTGACTGCGGACAAGATCGACGAGCTCATCGGCGCCCTGGAAAAACACCGCATGACCGCCTTGGGTGAGTCAAAGGAAGTAACGCTGGCCGTAAGCCGGAACATCCTGGAAGAGGCGATGGGGAAATAGCTTTTGCTCCATCCGGCTGCGAAGATCTGTGCACGGAGAACCACAGGTTTTCGCAGCACCAAAAAAATGAATAAACAAGCGCAAGCCGACAGCCCGTCTCCAGTGAATTTAGTTTTTGTATACCGGTCTATTCGTGATTATAGTGGTATAATCCCGCAATTGTGACAGCGTCAATCCCGGACCCAACATCCGGCAGACCAGGAATCAACCGATAAACCGGCAACTTTTGCCCACCCCATACGCCTATGAAATTCCTTTTCGACTTTTTCCCGATCCTGTTTTTTTTCATCGCCTATAAATTTTTTGATATCTACGTCGCCACCGCAGTCGCCATTGCCTCCACCTTTCTCCAGATCGCCATCTCCTGGTTCAAGACCCGGACCGTGGCGTCCATGCAACTGGTCACCCTGGCGGTCATCCTCATTTTCGGCGGCCTGACGCTCTATCTGCACGACGAGCAGTTCATTATGTGGAAGCCCACGGTCATCAACTGGCTCTTCGGAGGCGCCTTTCTGGTCACCCACCTGGTCGGCCAAAAGACCGCCATCGAGCGCATGCTCGGCACCAACCTGACCTTGCCCAACCCGGTGTGGCGGCGCCTGAATCTCGGATGGGTGATCTTTTTCCTGTGCATGGGCGCGGCCAACCTCTATGTCATGAGCCATTTTGACCGCGACACCTGGGTCAACTTCAAGCTTTTCGGCATGCTCGGTTTAACTTTGGTTTTTGTAGTGCTCCAGTCCCTGTACCTCTCCCGCTACATGGCGGAACCGAACCCGAAGGGATAGAGCCGTCTCCTTATTCGCATCTACATTCAAGATGGCACTTTTTTCCGTAGGGTGCGCTGCGCGCACCAGAAAAAGCTGAACAGTGCGCACGGCGCACCTACGGCAAGCGCCAACTTGAAAACTAACTGGAATTATCTCCAATCCTGATTCCCGAAAAAACCAGGGGGGATGCTCACATCGAACGTCGGTACTGTCCCCCCACCTCGTACAGGGCTTCGGTGATCTGACCCAGGGAGCAGACCCGGACCGCATCGATCAGCACCGCAAAGACATTGCCGTTGTTGATCACCGTCTGCTTGAGCTGGGCGAGCATCGGTCCGGCGGCTTCGGCATTCCTCGATTGAAACTCGCGCAGCCGCTTGATCTGCCCCGCCTTTTCCTCCTCGGTCGAACGGGCCAGCTCGATCTCGACGGGAGCTTCGCCCATGGGATTACGGAAGGTGTTGACCCCGATAATCGGCAGCGAGCCGTCGTGTTTCTTGTATTCGTAGGAGAGGGATTCCTCCTGGATCCGGCTGCGCTGATAGCCGGTTTCCATCGCACCCAACACCCCGCCCCGCGAAGCAATCGCTTCAAACTCCTTCAGCACCGCTTCCTCCACCAGATCGGTCAGTTCGTCGATGATAAAGGCCCCTTGATTGGGATTTTCGTTCAGGGCCAGGCCCCATTCGCGATTGATGATCAGCTGGATCGCCAGGGCCCGGCGCACCGATTCCTCGGTCGGGGTGGTGACCGCCTCGTCATAGGCATTGGTGTGGAGACTGTTGCAGTTGTCGTAAATGGCGATCAAGGCCTGGAGCGTGGTGCGGATATCGTTGAAGGTCATGTCCTGGGCGTGGAGCGAGCGGCCCGAGGTCTGGATATGATATTTCAGTTTCTGTGAACGTTCGTTGGCCCCGTACTTGTGCTTCATGGCCACGGCCCAGATACGGCGGGCCACCCGGCCGATCACCGCATACTCGGGGTCCATGCCGTTGGAGAAAAAGAAGGAGAGATTAGGGGCAAAGTCATCGATCTGCATGCCGCGCGCCAGGTAGGCCTCGACATAGGTAAAGCCGTTGGCCAGGGTAAAGGCCAGCTGGGAGATCGGGTTGGCCCCGGCCTCGGCGATATGGTAGCCGGAGATGGAGACCGAATAGAAATTCCTGACCTGGTTGTGGACAAAGTATTCCTGGATATCGCCCATCATCTTCAGGGCGAATTCGGTGGAGAAGATGCAGGTGTTCTGCCCCTGGTCCTCCTTAAGGATGTCGGCCTGGACCGTGCCGCGCACCACCGAAAAGACCCAGGCGCGGATCTTGAGGATCTCGTCCTCGGTCGGTTGACGGTTGTTGTCGGCAATGAATTTTTCGATCTGCTGATCCAAAGCGGTGTTGAAGAAACAGGCCAGCAGGATCGGCGCCGGACCGTTGACCGTCATCGACACCGAGGTGGTCGGCGCGCACAGATCAAAACCGGAATACAACACCTTCATGTCGTCCAGAGTGGCGATCGACACCCCGGCATTGCCGATTTTTCCATAGATATCCGGGCGTTCGTCGGGGTCGCAGCCGTAGAGGGTCACCGAGTCAAAGGCAGTGGAGAGACGGTGGGCCGGCATGCCTTCGCTGACCTTCTTGAAGCGTCGGTTGGTGCGAAAGGCATCGCCCTCGCCGGCGAACATTCGGGTCGGATCCTCGTTCTCCCGTTTAAAGGCAAAAACCCCGGCGGTGAAGGGAAAGCTGCCGGGAACGTTCTCCTTCATCAAAAACCGCAGGACCTCGCCGTCATCGTCGTAGCGCGGCAGCGACACCTTGCGGATACGCGAACCGGAGAGCGAGGTGCTGGTCAGCCGGCTGCGGATCTCCTGGTCGCGGATCTTGACCACATACTCGTCCTGGCTGTAAAGCGAAACGATCTTGGGCCAGAGGTCGAGCAGCTTCTTGGCGCGACTGTCGAGTTCACCGTCCTTCCAGGCTATCAATTCGTCAAAGTCAACGGCCGGTTTGTTGCAAGCGGCAAACAGATCCCTGGCCATGCGCAAGGCCTGCCGCTCGCGGGCTGTCCGCACCTGGGTGCTCACCTGGGCGTGATAGCCGCGCACGCAGTCGGCGATCTCCGCCAGATAACGAATGCGCTCTGCCGGCACAATGGCCCGCTGACCGGCCGACCTGGGTACCGTCACCCGCGGCAGCAGGCCCGGCTTGAGCGCCAGCCCCAGTTCCAGCAGTTTGGGCACCATCGCCTGAAAGAGCGCGGTCACCCCCTCATCGTTGAAACGGGCGGCGATAGTGGGGAAGACCGGCATGCTCTCGACCGGGGAAGCAAAGGCCTCGTGATTGCGCTGATATTGTTTGCGAACATCGCGCAGGGCGTCTTCGGCGCCGCTGCGATCAAATTTGTTGATGGCCACGAAATCGGCGAAATCGAGCATGTCGATCTTCTCCAGCTGCGAGGCTGCGCCGAATTCCGGGGTCATGACATAGAGAGACAGATCGACATGCGGCACAATGGCGGCATTGCCCTGGCCGATGCCCGAGGTCTCGACCAGGATCAGGTCAAAGCCCGAGAGGCGGCAGGCGGCGATCACCTCCGGCAGGGCGGCGGAAATCTCCGAGCCGGTGTCGCGGGTGGCGAGCGAGCGCATGAAGATGTTGGGGTGTTCAATGGCGTTCATGCGGATACGGTCGCCGAGCAGAGCACCGCCGGTCCGCTTGCGGGAAGGATCGATGCTGATAATCGCCAGCTTGAGGGCATCCTCCTGGTCGAGGCGGAAACGGCGGACCAGCTCATCGGTGAGCGATGATTTCCCCGCGCCGCCGGTGCCGGTAATGCCGAGAACCGGGGTCTTGCCCTCTGCTGTCGACGTGGTCAGGATCAGCTGCCGCAGCGCTTCCGGGTACGCCCCATTTTCAAGGGCGGTGATAACCTTTGCCAGCACACGTCGGTCACCGCTTTTCAGGCCGGTCAACACCTCGTCCGGTTCCCACGGAGCACGGGGGGAAAGATCAACGTCCGCCGTTTCGACCACTTCGTTGATCATCCCCTGCAAACCCATCTTCTGGCCGTCCTCCGGAGTATAGATACGACTCACCCCATAGGCTCTGAGATCATTGAGTTCATCGGCCGAAATCACACCGCCGCCACCGCCGAACACCTTGATGTTGGCGCCTTCTCCGGCCTTGAGCAGATCGAGCATGTATTTGAAATATTCGACATGCCCGCCCTGATACGAAGTGACCGCGATCCCCTGTACATCCTCCTGCAGGGCGGCGTTGACGATTTCCCGCACCGAACGGTTATGGCCGAGATGGATGACCTCCACGCCGGTGGCTTGCAGGATGCGTCGCATGATGTTGATCGTGGCGTCATGACCGTCAAACAGTGAAGCCGCGGTGACCATGCGAACCTTGTGCTGGGGTTTGTACGGAGCCTGTTTACCGGCAAGAGGAGAATCGATCATAGGGTCTCCTTGGAGAGAGGGTTTGAATTTTGTTGAGGGGCGATGCGGAACCTCATTCGCCGTTTACCCCTCGCAATATACTGTTAGGAAATCGATCCGGTCAAAGATATTCCGCAACTTTCGGAGTCGGTTTAATCCGCTGAATTTTCGTTACAACAAAAAGATCCGCCAATCGCTGATTTTCCAACAGCTCACAGGCTGGATCTTTGGTGAGTATCCGCCGGCTTTGAGGAGCCTGCCGACGGGCAAGGACTTTAAGACTGAACTGAGTGCAGCAACTTTCTCTCTTGCCGTGCTTCGGGATGGCAGGTAATTTTCATTCGACCTCTTCCTTTTCGACAACCAAGGAGCAGCTATGACGGTTCCGGATGTATTGACCTCAAAAGTATTCACCGAAGGACTGCCGCCCAATATTGCCCCCTTCTTTTTAGTAGATACCATCGCTTTCCCTGGCCCAACATTCTTCCCCGTTGCAGAAGCCTTCTGGGAGGCCGTGGGAATCATCGCACCCACCGTACGAACGTTCAGGCAGATCAATATTATTTTCGGAACGAATAATTTCACCATCAACCTGCCTGCTGGAAGCATCACCTACATGAAAAATGAAGAAGTGATAAACGCGTGTTTCAATGACATGATATTTATCGATTGCGAAAGATTGATCGTCGAAGACCACAGAGAGCGAGTGGTGTGCATATTGGAAGAACTCGTCCATATTTTCTACAATGTCATCGACGAGGCCGTAACCGCGAAGATTGTATCCATTCTCTTTCCCGAGATGAAAGAAGAATCCGGAAAATATTGCAACGATGAGTAACCGGATTGTCCGGTGATTCTTGAAGGGGTCCTGGCGGACGGTGGGAAGGTGCAAAAAAGGCAGGGAAACAACGGTGCCGCGGAGCCCCGTGACACCGCACATATCGAGCATCCCGGGACGACACGGCCGATTACCTGCCGGACCTTGCAGAACAGGGAGTCCGGAGAACTGCAGGATCAGCGTTGATAGGTGCCCATCAGTTCCGTATCCGCAAGAACATGTCCCTGCATGGCCTTTTCCAGTGCTGCCTTGGCAGGTTTGCCAAGATCCGGCAAGATCGTATCCAGCGCAAGGAGTTTGAAGAAATAGCGATGGCGGCCGATGGGCGGACAAGGGCCGCCATAACCGGTACGGTGCCAGTCGTTGACGCCCTCCCTGGTTCCGGCGGGAAGGTTGGCGCCGGCAATGCCCTGTTGCAGGCCGGTGGAATCGACGGGCAGATTGTACAGCACCCAGTGGACCCAGGTCATTTTCGGTGCGGCCGGATCCGGTGCATCGGGATCAGAGACGATCAGTGCCAGACTTTTCGTCCCCAACGGCACCCCGGTCCACTCCAGAGGCGGTGATACATCCCGGCCATCGCAGGTATGCAGCGTAGGGATGGGACCAAGATGGGAAAAAGCAGTGGATGTGAGTTTCAGCGTCATGGCAATGCTCCTTGCATGTTGTCCGCATCAACGACAGAGGTCAAAGAGGGTCAGTTCCCACTGATCTGCGGCCACATCGTGACGGATGATGTAGAGAGCCCCGTCATCACCCCGAACCTTGAAGTAGCGATGATCAGGGGCCAGCCACCGGTCAAGGATTTCAACCACTCCGATTGCCCTGCTCTTCAGAAAAAATCGGCGTGGCGACTCCTCGCCCCGGTATCCGGAATAACATTCAACCCGGAGACTCAATACCGGTTCGGATTCACTCATTATTCGATAACCTTGACACTACTTGCCTGGGGTCCTTTATCCCCATCTTCTTCGCGAAAATCAACGCTTGTGCCGATGGTCAGTTTATCGAAATTCGCGTTGAGCACGCTGTTGCGGTGAAAGTAGATCTCCCGGTCGTCCGGAGTAGTGATGGTGCCGTAATCTTCCATGGGGGAGAGATACGCTATTTTTCCGTGCAGCGCCTCTTCGTGGTTCTTGACCTCTCTCTTGCGTCGGCTCCTGTGTTCTTCCAACTGGCGTTCAGCGGCAAGAAAGGCGTCACGCAGGGCCACATAGGGATCCTGGTGCGCATGATTCCTGGAGTCCGGGTCCCGGTTGACTTCAAGCTTACCCTCGGGACAGGTGATGTCGATGCGCACCTTGAAGAGGCCGCCTTTCTGGTGACGCGCAAGGGGGGCCTCAACAACAACCCGGCAGCTGATCATGCCCAGATGATAACGATTCAGCTTATCGACCCGTTTCCTTATTTCTGCCTCAAGGGCCTCGGAACTCTCCGTATTGCGAAAAGTGATCTGTAAGGGTACTTGCATGGCATTTCTCCTCTAGGTAACCAATGTCTTCTTTTTACCGAGATTGAACACGTCGGTCATCAGTGCAACAAGAGATGACAGGAAAATTGTCCGGCCATTGCTGATGGGCAATCGGTTGTTATTCCGCAACAGGGCATTGTCTTGCCCTTGGCCTAAAAGAATCAAATTATCCGCTGGTCTTTTTCCAGAATCAACAGTTTGTTTTGAAATGCGGCGAGCATTCTGTCAGCCTCAAGCTCATCAACATCATTCCAGTGCCGGTAGGCAGCGGCAACGGCAAATTGCAGTCCTCTACGTATGTTTGCACAGTAAACCGCATTGACCCCGTCCATTATCCGGGCAAGGGATTCCTCATGGGCAGTAGGCACGGCAATGATTATCTCCGCGGCACCGGTGTTACGCAAGGCCTGAACGGCGACACGCATGGTTGAACCGGCGGCTATGCCATCATCCACAACGATGACAGGCCGGTCCCGCAGATCTGGCCACGGCCTCTCACCACGAAAGAGCTTGACCCGTCGCTGAACTTTATTCAGAGCTGCCCGGGTTTGCTGCTCAACAGTCGGCTGGTCCAGTTTATAATAGGCCACAGATTCCGGATTGATCCATACTGACTCATCAAAACCCACGGCGCCGAAACCGGCCTCCGTATTCCAAGGCAATAAAATTTTACTGACCACAGCTACATCAAGAGACAGATTAAGAGCCCCGGCAACCTCTACAGCAACGGGTATACCCCCCGAAGGAACAGCAAGAACCATTGCCGTGCCGTCCTTCCATTCCCGCAGCATCTCCGCCAATACCTGTCCGGCATGTCTTCGCCCCGAAAATACGCCTGTTTTCTGGCGTAACTTGCTTATATAGTGGAGTTTGTTGTTCATGCTTCAATTATAAACATGATGCAAGGTTTCGTACAGGGACAAGGCAATCCTGTCTCGATCGCTGCGCAAATCGCCAAGGAAAAAAACATTCGCCGGCGGGCTGTTGCTGACCGGGATTTTTTGTTCAGAGGATCAAAACGAAATCAGCCGCTTGGCAGAAAGCTACCAACCGGCTGATATTATAAACAAACGAGGCTCATTTGAAATAATAGCCTGCGATTATGTCGGCGTGAAAATGAAAGGCCCGCTTTTTTACCCGGGCAAACGCCCGGCAGCGGACCCTTTTGAAGAGGGACAACCTATCCCTCTGCCTTAAAAATAAATATCGAAGTTCCGCCTGTCAATCTTCCATCAAATTTTATTCCCTGCCCGACCGCATGAGCAACCAAGCCGCCCGGTTTGTCTTCCCAGTCTAACAGAGCCTTTGGGCCTCCCCCTAATCATTTTTCAAAGCTCAGAAAAATAAACCAGGGGACAGATGTGGGACAAAATACCATGGAAACAAAGAAAGCACTTACCGAATTAACGATAAGCGCTTGAATTTACTTTGCTTAAATTCACTTGGCTGGGGGACAGGGATTCGAACCCCGATAAGCGGAGTCAGAGTCCGTTCAAAACGGTTTCACGTAACATCACATAAAATAACGAACTATTTACTTTCAGCTAGTTACCTGTTACAATCCTTCACACAGTTTCACCTTATATCACGAAAAAGGTTGTACAGGGGTTGTACAAACCTGATAAACGGATTCAGTGGAGGATTCGAAATGCCTGAATGGATCAAGTCAAAACACCCCGGCCTTCGATACCGTGAACACGAAACGCGAACCACAGGTGCGGGTCGATCAAAAAGAGCCTTACGCTACTACGTCATGACCTACAAATGGGAAGGGAAAACCATTTCTGAAGCTTTCGGCTGGGAAGGTGATTTTGTAAAAACTGAAGATGAGGCCTATCAAATTTTCCTTGAACTGAAACAGAACCGAAAAGACCGCACCCCGCCTTTCACATTAAAGGACCGAGCCGAATCAAGAGAGGCTGTCCTGGTTAAAGCCCGACAGCAGGAACAGGAAGAGGAGGTCAAAAACCTTTCCTTTGGCGACGTGTTCACCAAATACCTGATTTATTCCCAGCACAACAAGAGGTCTGAAAAAAGCTGGAAGCGAGAAGAGCAGCTAACCCGGCTCCATATTCTGCCGGTGTTCAAGAATCTGCCGTTAGGGAAAATCGCACAGATCCAACTGGAGCGATTGAAAAAGAACATGGCCGACGCTGGACTGACACCGCGCACAGTTCGCTATGCGCTCGCCGTGGTGCGGCAGGTTTTCAATTATGCAATTCGTGAAGGCCTTTTTGCAGGCCAGAACCCGGCAGCCGGTGGAAAAGTGACCAGGCCGCAAGAGGACAACCGGAAAGACCGTTACCTGTCACGCGATGAAGCCGCCCTGCTGCTCTCAGAACTCGCAAAGCATAGCCAGGAAGTGCACGATATGAGCATGTTGTCATTGTTCACCGGGATGAGGTTTGGAGAAGTTGCAAATCTCAAATGGTCCGACGTGGATCTTTTCCAAGGTATCATTATGCTCAGAAATACCAAGAGCAACAAAAACCGGGCGGCGTTCATGACACCTGACATTAAAAAAATGCTTGCCCGACGCGGACCGGGAGAACCGGACAATCTTGTTTTCCCTGCTCGTGGCGCTGACAACAAGCCCCATGCCATGATAGGAAACACTTATTACCAAGTGGTCAAGGAAATGTTCAACCAGGGGATAACCGACAAGAAACAGCATGTTGATTTTCACACCCTGCGGCACACCTTCGCCTCCTGGCTTGTGGAGAGCGATACCAACATCTACTTGGTCAAAGAACTCCTTGGACACAGTGACCTGAAGCTTACCGAACGATATTCCCATATCGGCGAGAATCAACTAAAGCAGGCGGTTATGAAATTACAGAATAGCTGAACCGGTCCATAAATTTCACCGGGATAAGCTGCAACTGATCATTGCAGCCGAAAAGCCGTAAACCCTGCGGCCCTGCCCGGTGGATCTTTTCAGGGGGATATTCTGAGGGTAGAATAACATGCACACAGAATGGATTACCTTTACCGAAACAGATAACCCCAACTTTACCTGCAGGTATGAGGTTAATGGCCAATGGGTTACTGAACCCCTTGGGGAATATTCCTTACCTTTTGAACGATTTGACAAAGAGGAGAAGGACGAATTTTTATTTATCCTGAACCAGTACCAGTTGCCCGAGAACTCAATATCTCAATTCCTCGATAATCTTGCTGAAATCTGCTATGAACGCAAACATTTAGACGAGCCAGGGGCACGGGAGGACAAGAAGCAGTATGCAAACCGCATTCTTAACCATCTTGAAAAAACACTTCAAATTTTAAATGATTTATCGGTCTGCAAGCTGTCAACCAAGGACGATATTCTTCTATTCCACATGTCTAAAATTTCTGGCAATATAGAAAATTCTATCAATACAGAAGAAGAACTTTATACCGGAGAAACAAATTCAATTCGGCTAGCCGGTGAGATATCAAGAAGTGCGCAGAAAGCGCGCCCACACATCCAAGACCTAACCGATAATTTAAAGAAATTCGTTGCTACAACAAAAAAACATTGCCGTCCAAAAGCCAACAGCAACCTATTCTATTCCGCGATAGGCGAATCATTTCTAAAGCATTTTCATGAAACACCAACGAAAAATCCTGACGGCCCGTTTTACAAAATTGTAAAACAGTCGCTAGAAATAATCGGCCTTCCTTCCATAGACCCTTCACGCGGTGTCGAGCAGGCGATTGAAGCGATGAATAAATCAAAAAACGATTTAACCGTCACCCCACAATTGACACAACCCCACAAGTAAAGGACGAAACCCCTATAATTTTATTAGGGTTTCGTCCCTCCTACCCAAAAACCCCATATGTTTTAACTCATTCATCAGCCGAAACCATCACGGCAAGGCACAAATGAATGAGGTTAAAAAATGGGGAATCCCGCAAGTAAAAAGCCAGACCAAGAAAGAGCGGCTGAGACCATCAAAAAAGCCGGTGAACGCTGGCCGTCAAGTTTTGTTCCAAGATCCCAAGTTCCAAAATTCACCGGCGGCCTTATCGCTGTTGGCACAATCGCGAACGCCGACAGTTTAGGCCGTGGCCCTGAAGACAGTTTTCGTATCGGCAGGCAGAAATGCTATCCGGTCGACGCGCTCTGCAATTGGCTTATTGGCAGGCTGGAGGCGTAAACCATGCCCGCCAAAAAAGAAAACGCCGACAAGTGCATCCTGGGGAGGGAGCTTGACGACGTTTCAAAACAACGTAACCACAATACACAATCCCCGCCTGCAGTTCAAGCGATACCCCGCCATAAACCCAACAATTACCGTCAACGGCTGAAACAGTATGTCGTCTGTGCGGCCTGTCTGGGGATGATTCCGATATCATGGGCTGAGTGGTTGATTGCCCGCTTGAGGTTATGCCATGATTGATAGCCTTCAAGCGTTCAAAGCTTCCATGCAGGCCTTCGGTCTGGAACCACCGGAGCATATCGAGCCAGGAGGACGGATCCACCGGTTCCCCGGAATTGGCAAACTCAATGGAGACAAGGCCGGGTGGTGCCAACTTTTCCCCGATGGTACCGGTGGCACCTTTGGCGACTGGTCAACTGGCCTTTCCGAGAATTGGCAAGCAGAACGGGAACAACCTTTC
>Ga0074197_1001683_pt1 | contig 17666 bp, 18 predicted proteins | sample EPASupsiteSAE305_FD_64526 | JGI IMG/M metagenome (GOLD analysis project Ga0074197, IMG submission 64526) | Bioremediated contaminated groundwater microbial communities from EPA Superfund site, New Mexico - SAE3-05 reassembly with SPADES | ecosystem: Environmental > Aquatic > Deep subsurface >...
AAAACAGACCGGACTATTATGCGAAAAGCACTTGAACCGATGGGTATTACCCTTGTCGAAGCAACGGATGGGGTAGAAGCTCTCAACATCCTCAAGCAGGGTGATCATATGTTTGACGGTATGCTGGTCGATATTGAAATGCCGCGAATGGATGGATACACATTGGCAGCAGAGATTAAAAAGTACAATAAGTACAAAAATCTTCCGCTCATCGCCGTTACGTCGCGTACCGGCAAAGCGGATCGGATGCGCGGGGTAGAATCAGGAATGGTAGAATACATCACAAAACCGTATTCACCGGAATATCTGATGAATGTCGTCAAACGCAATATCAAGTTTAATGAGGGGCTATAACTATGAGCGAAAAACTTCAACAAATTATTAATAAGCAGCATAAAACCCTCTCCGGAGACGATGTTAAAATCGATGAAGTGATCCAATTGGTCGGATTCATCGTCGGAGATGAGGAATTTTCGGTACCCATTTTAAGTATTCAAGAGATCATTAAACCGATCTCTTGGACGCGTGTTCCACAAACACCGGAGTATATCTTGGGTGTATTTAATCTTCGCGGTTCTGTTATCCCGTTGATTGATTTGCGTTCACGTTTCGGATTGGAGATGATGAAACATACCGAAGAGACCCGATTTATTGTTATGAAAAACGGTGATGATGTTGCGGGATTTGTAATCGATCGCCTTACAGAAGCAATACGTCTGCCAAAAAGAGATGTCGGTCCGGCACCGGATACGATTGCGGAAGAAGAGAGTATGATTGACGGCGTCGGTAAACAGGCGGATCGCATCATTACCATCCTCAAAGTAGGAAAACTTCTAGAGAGAAATTTCTAAATCCGACTCATTTATGGCACAATATCGCCATGAATGAAACACACTTTTTAAATTGTCGCCATAATCTTCTTCAGTTGATGGAAGAGGGTGTGGCGATTATTACTTCAGCACCTGCTAAAATCCGATCAAACGATACCGAATATTCCTACCGTCAAAACAGTGACTTTTATTATCTTTGCGGATTTAATGAGGACAATTCTATTTTAGTACTGATTAAAACTCATGAATTCACCAAAACAATTTTATTCGTCGAAGCGTACAATGAAGATCATGCCCTTTGGAATGGGGCTCGTTTGGGAGTAGAGGGATCACGAGAGCGTTTTAGCGTTGATGAAGTGTATGCGTCTGCTGAATACAGCGGTATGATAAAAGAGCTTTTACGGGAACATGTGAACCTTTATATCGATTTGTACTGTGATTCTCCCCGAATAGTCGAAGCCAAAAGTGCCACACAAGCACTTCACAGTATGCGCGGCATAAAACGCCATGTTCGCTCCATTCGTGACATTACCTACCTGATCCGCTCCTTACGCCTTATCAAATCCGATGAAGAGATTGCAACGATACGCCAAGCGGTAGCGATTACCGCTGAAGCACATCATGAAGCAATGCGGGTGTGTCAAGCACACATGAAAGAATATCAGCTTCAAGCCGCGATGAGTTATATTTTTCTCAACAGCGGTGCCGTGAGTGAAGCTTATGGTGCGATTGTAGCGGGGGGAAATAATGCCAATACGCTTCATTACGTCGATAACCGTGATGAGCTTCATGAGGGTGATTTAGTCCTCATTGATGCGGCATGCGAATGGGAACTTTATGCCAGCGACATCACCCGAACCTTCCCGGTCAACGGGAAATTTAGTAATGCTCAGCGTGAAATATACGAAAAAGTACTTGAGGTGCAGTTACGGGTTATTGATGCGATCAAACCGGGAATAAAGAGAGATTACCTTCAAACCTACAGCGAAGAACTTCTTTGTGATGCTCTTATTGCATTAGGAATTTTGAGTGGTGAACGAGAAGCACTGATGGAAGCGAAAGCACATAAAAAATATGCACCGCACGGGATAGGTCATTGGATGGGATTGGACGTTCATGATCCGTGTCCGTATGTAGATGAATCGGGAGAATCGCTCACTTTTGTATCGGGTATGGTGATGACGATTGAGCCGGGGCTTTACTTCCGCGCCGATGATGAGTCTGTCCCTGAACGCTATCGCGGCATCGGCATCCGCATTGAGGATAATATCCTCGTTACACAAGAGGGGCATGAGAACCTCTCGGAGATGATTGTAAAAACAGTCGATGATATTGAAGCAGTTTGTAGAAGTTAATTCGTCATTCCTGACCTGATCGGGAATCCAGCATTCCCCGTTCGTCCTGAGCTTGTCGAAGGGCGCATTCATGGTTCGACAAGCTCACCACGATCGGGAAAGAGGCTATTAGGAAGATGTTTGATGTTGATTATGGTTTGGCTATAATGTAATAAAATTTATGGGCTAAGGAATTTAGAGTGATAGAAATGCTATCTAATAATTTTGGTTATATTATTTTCACAATCATTATAATGACTCTTTTAATAACTCAACAAAAAGCTATTGCTAATTTAATTACACGATTAACAAAATTGTCATATAAAAATGGAAACTCAGAACTTGGGTTGGAAGCAAAGTCCGAAAATAACGAAAATATCAAAGAGATGGTACTAACTCAGTCAATCGAACCTGTTATAGAAAAAGATGAAGATAAAAAACGAATTGAACAGTTAGAAACAGAAGATGCAGATAATTTTAATAATATGATGCTTGCTTTTAATAAAGGGGATATTGATGAAGCTAAAATAGAATTTCAAAAATACTCTATTCAAGAAGAAGATCCAAAAAAATTGGCTGAAAATAAAGCTATTTATTTATATAGAGTCTTTGAAAAAGGGCAAGACAATGATGCAATAAAGCAATTGGAGCAATTGGCTAGTACGGTTGAAGATGAAGAAGTTAAATATAAAGTATTGCTTTGGCTATCATTTTGTCTTAACGATAGTTCTCAATATGCTGATGAAATAAAATTATGGGAAAATGCTTTAAGCTTATTTAGTGTAGAAATTATCATTACAAAATCTACCATTAATTTAGCATATTCATTAAATCGTACTGATAAAACAGAAGAAGCTAGAAAGTTATTAATTAGCAGATTACAAGTTGTAGTTAGCAATGAAGAGAAATCAAAAATTTATAGAGCACTAGCTACTATTGAAACTTCTTTGGGTAATGCAGAAATGTCAATATTCTGTAGAGATAAATCTTTAGAATATGACCCTAATGATAGGGATGAGCTATTTAATACAGCTTATGAAGCCGGAGAAAAAAAGTTTACAGCACTAACTTTAGGTAATTATACTGCATTATTGCGAATAGACCGTGATAACTCCATAGCATTAAACAATCTGGGAGTACAAGCTCAAGAGGCTGAATTGAAAATTTTGGCAGTGAATAATTATAAAAAATCTGCTGAACATAAAAATACATTAGCCATGGCAAATCAAGGTTATTTACTTCTTGAGGCTGGTTTTATAGATGAAGCTGAAAAAATTGCTTTAGAAGCAGTAAAAATGGAAGATACTCATAAAAATATTTATAGTTTACTTACAAAGATTAACAATACTAGAAATGAAGAAGAAAGTAAGTGGAGTACATTGATATTGGATGCTCAAAAGCGACAAAAATATATAAGAGATTATACTTTTGCATACTACATCGAAACTTCTAATATTTTTGTGGGCACTTGGGTATTACCAAATAAAAATAGCATAGAGATAAATGTTATAAATGATAGGTTGCAAGTAAATTGGAGTGAAACAGGATTTGGCCTTTCTGAAAATAAATATAATTTTGAAATAACTGCTATTGTAAATAACTCAAGTTTTATAGGTCAATATAAAAAAGTACTGGATGGCAAGGATAATTCGAGAGGTTTATTGTCTTTATCATTAGATGAAAATATAAAGTGCTTAGGAGTAATGTCTGAAGATGGTAAATCAGTGCAAATAGTTGCTGAAGATTATAAAAATAAATTTTCTTTACTATTAAGAAGAGCTTGATTTCCAGCTTCGTGGGCGAAGTGCCCTTTAAGGTAAATGACGAAAAACTACAAAACCTCATACCTCTCTTCAACCACCCCTCTAAACTCCTCAGAAGAACTACAATAATTCAGTAGATACACGAAAATCAAAATGCGTTATAATATGAGCAATGAAATAGCGGGGTGAGCCATGCCGACGTTGCTGAGAGTGGATGGTTACCGATTTTTCTTTTTTAGTGATGAGCATTTGCCGAAACATATACATATCGAAAAATCGGATAAGTATATGAGAATAGAGTTAGAGACATTAAAAGTCACCGACAATTATAAAATGACATCCAAAGAGATACGAGAAGCTATACAGATTGTTGAAAAACACAAACAAGATTTTATGGAGGCGTGGAATGAATACTTTAATCAATAAGATTGAATTTGACACAAAAATTTTAGTTCATCTCGATAGTGGTGATGTTTTAAGCCTGCCATACTCTTACACAAAACGCATTGAACAAAGTAGTGTGTCGCAACTCTTAAATTACCATCTTATAGGTGGGGGAAGAGGTATCCATTTTGATGATATTGATGAGGATATATCATTAGAAGGGATAATTGACTACAAACTCAAGCACGAGCTTGTTTTGTCACATTGCGCGTAGTAAATAATCTACTCCCACTTAATTATAGCTATAACTCCATCCGCTGAGGCCGTCTTTTGCCTCTTTGAACCCTTCCGAATCCCCTAAAAAATCGATAATATGTAGTAACGTCCACGGGATAGTATTCGCTTCGGCATCATCAATGATATGTTTGGGCATCGGGGTTTCTTGGGTTGTGAGGGCAAAGGCGATCCGTTCACGGTTGCTTAACACATGAGAGGTTGCGGTGATCCCTAGTTCACGGCAAAATTTTTCCAAGATAAGAGGTTTTACCTCTTCAGGAATCATTTCGGCAGTGTTTAAAATAATACTAAAATGGATTGGGTACTCATCAACCATCATAGAGGGTGATGCCATTAGAATATAATCGACATTTTCAAGAAGTGTACCAATCTCTCCTGATGAGAGATAACTGTTGATTTTAAGTGCTTGCATCTCTTGCATTAACATTTTCCTTCAAGAATTTTAGTAATCAAAGAGGTCATTCCGATATGGAGATTATAGTTTGTTATCGGAAAATCGACCCACTCATCATTGAGATTGACGGTATAGCCGCTCAAATAGGTTCCCAACACCTCTAAGTCAATCGGCGTATACGCGCTACAACGCTCGGGTGGGAGTTTGGTACGTACCAACTTTCCCTCCTGATTACTTTGTGCGAGGGTAAAAGCGAGCGTTTTGAGACTGAGGAGATCGCACCAGCGGATAAAGAGTGTAGAAGAGAGTTCCGACTGTCCATTTCCTTCGGGATCAAATAAGAGATTTTGTTCTCGCAATGGAATTAAAACACTTAAAATAGCTTCACAAAAAGGGAGACTTTTTTGTCGCCAAAACGGAGCTTCGTCACTTCGATCAAGTGCTACGGAAAGGGCGCCTAAAATTTCAGAACGTTCACCGTTACGAAGCAGAGTTTCCATACTATTAAGAATCATAGTAGCGCTCCTTTTTTGGGTGTAACTTTAACCTTTTTTGTATAATACACGTATTAACGATAGGAGTTTTGAAAATGGATAAAGGATGGATAACCAACGGAGTCTCTTTAGGGGTTGTAGGCGTTTCATATATGGTTGAGGGAGCATTAGGCTCAGCATTACGAAGTGCAGGGTTGTTTGCCCTATCCGGTGCGATAACCAATCAGCTGGCAATCCATATGCTGTTTGAAAAAGTACCCTTTTTATACGGTTCAGGGATTATTATAGATCGCTTTGAGTCGATACGTACGGCGCTCAAAATACTGATAATGGAACAATTTTTTACCCCTGAAAAAATCGAGAGTTTCGTCCGAAGCCAAGAGCGGACGATTAATTTAGCTCCCATTATCGAAGAGACCGATTTTACCCCCGCCTACAATGCTTTGGTTCGAAGCGTTATGGATTCACCTTTAGGAGGAATGTTGGGAATGTTTGGCGGTGAAGCGATTATCGGTAAACTCAAAGAGCCGTTTTTAGAGAAGATCAAAGCATCAACTATCGAAATAGCGCAAAGTGAATCTTTTATGAATGCCTTAAATACACATTTGCATCAAGGAGGTAGCCATTTGAGTGGATCAATTGAAGAGATCGTTGAATCGCGTCTTGCTGAACTTACTCCTGAAATGGTGAAAGAGATGTTACATGCATTAATGAAAGAGCATTTGGGATGGCTCGTGGTATGGGGTGGAGTGTTTGGAGGCGCTATTGGATTAGTCTCTTCATTTTTACTTTAAGTAATTTTACTTAAAAGACTTGACAACAAGTGACTCAAAGTATTATAATGTTTGCAACTAAATTATAAGGATTTAACAATGCAAAATATTTTTGAAAAACTAACCCACCAAATGACTGAGATGATCGAATCCTCGATCTCTTTAGCACTACACAATAAAAACAGCGAAGTCGAACCGATCCATTTTTTATGGGGCTTGCTCGCCAATAGTAATTCACCGCTTAATCAGATGCTTGCCAAAATGAACATAGATAAAACGGCGATTGAACTCGATGTCAAAAGTGCGGCATCCAAACTCCCGAGTGCCTCGCACGTCACCAAAGAGAGCATCCGACTTTCTCGAAATTTTGCCCATTCGCTTGAAGTGAGTACGGGGGAAATGGCAAAAAACGGAGACAGCTTTTTAGCAATCGATACTTATATCGTAGCTAACCTCCAAAACGATCCGTTTAAAGCGATTTTAGGTAAATACATCGATCTCAGAGAACTCGCCAAAACTTTCGAAGCCTCCCGAGCAGGGCAAAAAATTGAGTCACAAACCGCGGATGAAAATCTCGAATCGCTTTCAAAATACGGGATAGATTTGACCCGTGAAGCTGCTGAGGGGAAACTCTCACCGGTGATCGGCAGAGATGAAGAGATCGGACGGATGATGCAAATTTTGATCCGTAAAACTAAAAATAACCCGATTCTCCTAGGAGAGCCTGGCGTCGGTAAAACAGCTCTTGTTGAGGGATTAGCACAACGTATCTATAATAAGGAAGTACCGCTTAGTCTCCAAAATAAAAAAGTGATTGCCCTAGATATGAGTGCATTGATTGCGGGGGCAAAATATCGCGGTGAGTTTGAGGATCGTCTCAAAGCGGTGATTGACGAGGTAAAAAAATCGGCCAACGTTATCCTCTTTATTGATGAGATTCACACGATCGTCGGAGCAGGTGCATCGGAGGGATCGATGGATGCGGCGAATATCCTTAAACCGGCATTAGCTCGTGGGGAACTGCATACGATCGGAGCGACAACACTCAAAGAGTACCGTAAATATTTTGAAAAAGATGCGGCATTGCAACGCCGTTTTCAGCCGGTTAATGTGGATGAGCCGAGTGTCAACCAATCATTACAAATTCTCCGAGGGTTAAAAGAACGCCTTGAAGCTCACCATAATGTTACCATTACCGATGCGGCACTGGTCGCGGCGGCGAAGCTTTCGGATCGTTATATTAATGATCGATTTTTACCGGACAAAGCGATCGATTTGATTGACGAAGCGGCGGCAGAGCTGAAAATGCAGATTGAATCGGAACCGAATGCTCTAGCCGGTGTCAAACGTAAATTAACCAATTTACAAGTCGAAAAAGAGGCTCTTAAAATGGAAGAGAGTACGGCGAATACGAAACGTCTCGAAGAGATCGAGCGGGAACTTGCTGACACAGGTGAAGAGCGTCGAAGTTTGGAATCACAGTTTGCCCATGAAAAAGAGGTGTTCGAGAGGGTTGCAAAGATTAAAGCGGAGATTGAATCCAAACGCCGTGAAGCCGAAAGTGCGAAACAAGCGGCCGATTTTAACAAAGCGGCTGAGATTGAATATGGACAAATCCCTAAACTTTTTGAGGAAGAAAAAGCACTTCAAGAGCGTTGGAAAGTGATGGTCTCTGAGGGGACGCTCCTTAAAAATAGTGTCGATGAAGCTTCTATTGCCGGAATCGTGAGCCGCTGGACAAAAATTCCGGTGAATAAAATGCTCCAAAGTGAAAAAGAGAAGATTCTCCATATTGAAGAGGAACTTAACCGTGATGTCGTAGGGCAAATAGAAGCGACCCATGCCGTAGCCCGTGCAATTAAGCGGAACAAAGCGGGACTCTCCGATAAAAGCCGTCCGATAGGATCATTCCTATTCTTAGGCCCTACGGGAGTAGGAAAAACACAGACGGCGAAAACATTGGCGAAATTTCTCTTTGATAGCTCCGAGTCAATGATCCGTATCGATATGTCCGAATACATGGAAAAACATGCCGTTTCCCGTCTCGTCGGTGCCCCTCCCGGATACGTGGGCTTTGATGAGGGGGGACAGCTTACCGAAGCGGTACGCCGCAAGCCATACAGCGTTATTTTGTTCGATGAGGTCGAAAAAGCACATCCCGATGTCTTTAATGTCCTCTTACAAGTGCTCGATGATGGTCGTCTCACCGATAACAAAGGGGTGGTGGTCGATTTTACGAATACCATCATCATCTTGACCTCGAACATCGCGAGTGATAAGATCATGGCACATCACGGTGATGATGGGTTACAAGCTATGGTACTCGGTGAGTTGAAACAGCACTTTAAACCCGAATTTTTGAACCGTCTGGATGATGTGGTGGTCTTTAATCCGTTGGGTGAAGCGCAAATACTCAGTATTGTTGATCTTTTCTTTAGAGATATTGCGGCAAAAGTGGAAGAGCGTGACATTACCCTCACCCTCACAGATAGTGCCAAACGCTATATTGCGAGTGCAGGGTTCGATCCGGTTTACGGTGCGCGTCCACTGAAGAGGGCACTCTATGAGATCGTAGAAGATCGCCTTGCTGATTTGATTTTAGGCGGCGAAGTGGATGAGGGTTCATCGGTCACTTTTGATACCGTAGGAGATGAGATTACCGTTTCTGTGGCATAATTTGCGTCATGAAAATAATTGCCTTACTCTTTGTTTTATTATTGCAGCTTTTGGGGTGTACGGGGGATTGTATGACCTGTCATCCCGCACTCCTTAAAAATATCGATAACGATCACCGTCATAAACCGATGACGACCTGCATCAAATGTCACAGTGCTGATCCGGCTAAAATGGCCGATTGCGGGTCTGATTGTTTTTCTTGTCATCCGGTGGCAAAGATTGAAGGTGTACGGGTTGCGGAGCATGCAGTGATTCGTGAGTGCCGCGATTGTCATATGAAACTCAAAACGCGACTCGATTTGAACAATGTTCCGACGGGGCAGTCGGTCATGCCGACTTTACGCGATTTTTTAAAGCCTTAAGCGTATATCGGCTCAAACATTTTGTCAAATCCGTCGATGATTTTCTGCATTAATTTTTGAGCCTCTTCAATCATTTTATCCATAGATTTTGTCTCTTTAGCGGCATTATCAAATAGATCTACTACCCCTTTTTTGGCATGATTCTTAACATTATCATCGCTATTTTTGAGATTTCCGATGAGCTTTGTCACATCCGAAGCGATTTTGTTGATCGGTGAGGTTTGATTCTCCTCTTCGAGTTCTTTCATAAATTTATCGATATAGGGTTGTGCTTTTTCCATAAAGGCATTGATCTCTTCTTGATCTTGTTCGCTGATCCCGTTGCTATCGAGATTAAAAGAAAACGCCTGCATGGAAGAGAAAGAAAATGATTGTTCTTTGCTATTGGAGGTTGTTTTTTCATTCAGGGAAAGAGATTGTTCATTCTCAAAGTTTAGGGAGAGTATATCACCTGAACTTGTTTTCATCTGAATGTTCAGTTCATGTGAGCGGTAAGCATCATAAGAGGTAGAAGTTGTCATAAGGGAACCTTTAAGGGTTGAATCTTAGTGAGTATATCGGACATATTACAGATTTTTTTAACAAGCTTTTGTGAAGCTTAATCGACCTTTAAGTAAGAATTGTCTATTATTGCGTGCTAAAAATTTCTAAAGGGAATGGCTTATGAAAAGAACATACCAACCGCATAATACGCCACGTAAACGTACTCACGGTTTCCGTGCACGTATGGCGACAAAAAACGGCCGTCGAGTATTGAACGCTCGTCGTGCTAAAGGTAGAAAACGATTGGCTGTCTAAATAGCTTCTCGATGCTAAAGCTCCACAGTGAGTTTCAGCGTGTTTATCAACGCGGAAAGAATGCGCACAGCACATCGATCGCGTTGTTTTATCTCCCTTTAACGGGAGAAAAAAAAGTTGGATATACGGCCAGTAAAAAAGTTGGAAATGCAGTAGTGAGAAATCGATGTAAAAGACGTCTACGGGCTCTTTTTGATGAGTTTTCATCTAATGCGCAAGACGGATGGTACGTTTTTGTCGCCAAGAAAGGGTTATTTGACAACTCTTTCGACACTGTGCGACGCGACTGCAAATATGTTTTAAAACGGACGGGTGCCATGGCTGGAGCAGGTGATGATAAGAATATTCTTTCTTAAGCTCCTGTGGCTCTATCGGCACTCTTTCTCTTTGGTGACACGCGGTGCGTGTCGTCACTATCCCTCATGCTCCGAATATGCCCTCTGGCAGTTTGAACGCAATACTCTCCCACGTGCATTTTTATCCACTTTTTTGCGAATTTTACGATGCAACCAGCTTTTTTCAGGCGGTATTGATTATCCAATTATCAACAAACCGAAATTAAAACCCTCCGAACTCTCCATAAATACGATAAAATACTGGTTTGTTCCATATCAACAGAATTATTTTCTGATTAAAAATTTTAAGTTTAAAGGGTCCCAGTGCTAGAAAAGTTTACCCCAAATCAGCGACTTCTCGTTGCCGTCGCTTTATCTTTTGTCTTTTTTATAGGCTATACCACTATTTTTCCTCCTCAAGCACCTAATAGTGACAATAATATTACTGAAGCCAGTACAGCCCAAGAGGTTGCAGTTAAACCGACTGCTACAACGGAAATGTCGACAGAATCTAATACGTCGTCGATTTCTGATATCAAAACAGTAACTACGGATACACTTACGACGATTAGTGCAAAAGAGTTTACCTTGAAAATCGATACGCTCGGTCGAGTAGGATCGGTTATTTTAAGCAATGCAAAACATAACGGTAAAGATGGGAAACTTTCAGAACTGATTGCTTCCAGCGGAGCAAAACCGCTTCAGATCCGTTTTATGGACGAAGCGTTAAATACGGCGGCGGCGAAAACTCCTTACACAACGAATATTAGCAATATCACATTGGGAGAGAACGGCAAATCAACGGTTGTTCTGAGCCAAAATCTTCCTGAACTAACCGTGACGAAAACGATCACTTTTTACGCTGACGGTCATTATGATGCAAAAATTGCCCTTTCAAAAGAAAAGCGTTATTCACTCTATTTAGGTCAACATCCTGAAATTATTGAGCAAATGATGACGGTTGTAGGGGGAATGGTTTATTCAGGCGATAACCTGACCACTATTTTTGAAGACGGTGATGTTGAAGGACGTTCTATTTTTAGCGATGTCCATTTGGTATCTGCTTTCGATCAATATTATGCGACTATTTTTTACGGGTTCGATAAAGCAACTCAAGTAACGGTTGAACGTGATATGAACAGTAACCCTGTTACTTATTTGGAAGGGACGCAGAATTTTACGTTTAACGGTTATATTGGACCGAAAGAGTATAAAACGCTTGAATCTATCAACCCTGTTTTGGTTAATGCAATTGAATTCGGATGGTTTACTTTCGTCGCAACACCGATTTTTAAAGTATTAATGTGGTTGCACGGATTACTCGGTAACTGGGGTTGGGCGATTATAGGTCTAACTATTCTCATCCGTATTTTCCTTTACCCTTTGACCCACAAAGGGATGGTATCGATGCAAAAGATCAAAGACATTGCACCGCGTATCAAAGAGGTACAAGAAAAATACAAAGGTGACCCTGCACGTATGAATGCGGCAGTGATGGAGATGTATAAAAAACACGGCGCAAATCCATTGGGCGGATGTCTTCCGTTGATCCTCCAAATCCCTGTATTTTTTGCAATTTACCGTGTATTGCTTAATGCTGTCGAACTTCAAGGGGCTCCATGGCTATTATGGGTTACCGATCTTTCGCGTATGGACCCGTACTACATCCTTCCGATTTTGATGGGTGCGACGATGTATTATCAACAAAAGATTACTCCGAGCAACTTTACGGATCCGTTGCAGGAAAAAATCTTTAAATTTTTACCGGTCATTTTCACGTTCTTTTTCTTTACATTCCCTGCGGGACTCGTATTGTACTGGTTCGTGAATAACCTTTTCTCTATTGCACAACAGTATTTAGTGAACAAACAGTTCGAAGCGGCACGTGCAGTACGCCACGAAGCTCATCTTGCGGAAAAGCATCATGAAAAAGATTGAATCTCCTACGTTAGAAGAAGCGTACGCTAAAGCGGCTTCGGAGTTCGGATGCTCCGTTACCGCACTTCAAGTTGAGATCGTCCAATTTCCTTCCAAAGGGGTATTGGGCCTTTTTAAAAAGTCGGCGATTATTATTGCCAATCTTCCCCATTCTGCAGTCCAAAAAACTGAGAAGCCTGTGGTGGTAAAAGAAGAAGCGGCTATCGAAACTCCACCTTATTCTGAACCGGAAGAGTTAGTGCTAGGGGATGAGTTTTACGAACAAGCTGATGATTTTGAGGAAGCCTCCGAGATGGAGGGAGATTTTTATGAACTCTCTGCACAAGAGTGTGCGGATGAAGTGAAAGAACAGATTAATATCCTCTTTAAAGATATATGCTTTGATATCAACCACATTGATGTCAGTGTTTATGATGAAAATACGCTTCTTGTTGAATTTACCGGTGTCGATGCGGCATTGATGATCGGCAAAGAGGGGTACCGTTATAAAGCGCTCTCGTATATGCTGTTCAACTGGATTAATGCAGTATACGGAATGCAGTTACGTTTGGAAATTGCTGAGTTTCTAAAAAACCAAGAAGAGTCAATCTCCCGTTATCTGGTTAACGTATGTGATGTTATTGATCAAGACGGACGTGCTCAAACCAAAGTTTTGGACGGAGTATTAGTACAAATTGCCCTTAAGCAGCTACGTGATCGTTATCCGGATCGTTACGTTGCTATTCGTTCGACTCGTGATGGCGGTAAATTTATCATCATCAACAGTTACCACGAATATTGATGTCTGACACCATTGCTGCTATTGCCACGGCAAATGGCATCGGCTCCATATCGATTCTCCGGCTGAGCGGAGATCGGTCTCTCTCCATTGCTTTAAAGCTAACCCAAAAACAACATCTTCAGCCCCGTTACGCTACGTTGACTTCTTTGCATCAGAATGACGGAACCTTGATTGATGAGGCGATTGTTATCTATTTTCAAGCGCCGCGAAGTTTTACCGGAGAAGAGGTAATAGAGTTTCAGTGTCACGGCGGCTATGTAGTTGCTGAATCGTTACTTCGAGCGGTATTATCCGAGGGGGCGCGTTTAGCCGAGCCGGGTGAGTTTAGTAAGCGTGCTTTTTTAAACGGACGGCTCGATTTGACGCAAGCGGAAGCAACTGCGGCATTGATTGAGGCTAAAAGTGACGATGCCGCACGGATATTAGCGCGTCAGATGAAGGGGGAGCTGCGTGGATACATCGAAGGTATCCGCGATTCGCTTCTCGAAATCTTGGCCTATTCCGAAGTTGTCATCGATTATGCAGAAGAGGACTTACCTCAGAACGTGGTAGAGCAGATCGAAGCAAAACTTTTACGTATTAAACAGACCCTTTCACGAACCCTCGAATCAAGCCGCAGACGCTCAGGTCTGATGCAGGGATTTCGGGTTGCTATTATCGGTAAGCCTAACGTCGGCAAAAGTTCACTCCTGAATGCACTTCTTGATTACGAACGTGCCATTGTCAGCGATATTGCAGGGACGACTCGTGACACGATCGAAGAGCAGGTACGCATCGGTACCCATTTGATCCGTCTTGTCGATACGGCAGGGATACGCAACGCACATGATGAGATTGAGCGGATCGGGATTGAGCGTTCTATCGCCGCAATCGAAAATGCCGATGTTGTGATTGCATTGTTCGACTCTTCACGCGAATTAGATGAAGAAGACCGTGCGATTATCGATTTAATCGAGCGTTACCAAGATGAGAAGCCGTTTGTGTCAATCTTGAACAAATCGGATCTGCCTCCGTCATTTGATAGCGTAACAATAGAACAGTATAAACCGATTCGTCTAAGCTGTAAAGAAGAGACGCACGTTTTAGTCGATACATTGAGTGCATTGATGGATCATGAGAATGACGGTGAAGAGATGATGCTTATATCAGCACGTCAAATTAGTGCTACCGAAAGGGCAGTACACTCAATTGATGAAGCACATGAGCCGCTTCGAGACGGTGAATTAGAGTTTTTCTCTTTTCATATTAATGATGCTATACGTGCTATTGCTTCTATCAGTCGGCCGTATGAGCTTGATGAGATGTTCGATAAGATGTTCGGCCAGTTTTGTTTGGGAAAATAATGGGGACGATTATCGCGATTGATTTAGGGCTGAAGCGGATAGGATTGGCTCTGAGTTCAGGTGCAGGAATCGTTACCCCCCTTCCGGCGGTAGAGCGCCGCAACCGCAACCAAGCGGCAAATGATGTTAAAAAAGTGCTAGATGAATACGAAGCAACCACAGTTGTAGTCGGTATCCCGATGGGAAGCACGACCGAGGATGAGATGCGCCGCAGAGTGGCTCATTTTATGAATCTGGTTGAATTTAGCGGAGAAGTTGTGTATCAAGACGAATCCCACAGCTCCCAAGAAGCCGAAGCGCTAATGCGAGGTGAAATCCGCTACAAGCGCGATGGTCGGATCGACTCCCTCTCGGCTAAGATTATTTTAGAGCGGTATTTGAAAATATAGTGCCGCTTCGGCTTCATCATCGGTGAGGGTTGTAAAATCAGGATCGTTGGCTAACTTTTCTTTAATTATTGAAGCACAATATTCGAACGCAATGGCTCTGGCGTGATCTAGCTCCTTCACAAATCCCATCCCGCTAAACTGATAGGGTTCTTCTTGCTCGATGCATAGGAGAATACCTTCACATTTTTCTTCGAACTGTTCGACGATGTCACGATAACCGATAGAAAATTCGGTAGCATGCCATCCAATATCTTCTAATACGTTATCCGAAAACTCAGCAATTCCATCTCCCGTCGTATCATCGTACAAAGCTCTTTTTTGATTATATCCAATGATACTTTGCCACGCACCGGAGGCTTTGATAAGGAGTCGATCATCATCTTCGACGATTCGGTAGCTATCTCCGAGCATCGAACTGATGGGACGGGATAAATTTGTAGAAAGGGGGGATATCGGGGAAATCAAACCCTCATAAATAGTGATCTGATCTGCTTTAAACGGCTCAAATACGATCTTCCCGTCATAACCGATTGCGAATCGTTTGGCTGAATTAGCGGCATGTAAAAAATCATCTTTGGCAATGATAATAATCTCTTTAAAAAGGTTGAATTTTTTCATAAAGGTGCCCTCTTTTTTGGGTGAATTGTAGCATGGGATCGTTGCACCATCCTTAGCAGAGGATTTAGCATAAGGATATAAGGGTGCGCTAATTTATTTTTATGCAAAAGTGGAGTATAATTCGCCAAATTTTAAGCCTATGAGCTTACTCTAAGGATACCTTTATGGCATTGAGCGTCTACTACGATAAAGATTGTAATATCGAATTAATCAAAAGCAAAAAAGTGGCAATGATCGGTTTTGGATCACAAGGTCACGCACACGCGGAAAACCTTCGCGATAGCGGTGTCGAAGTTGTTGTCGGTCTCCGTAAAGAGGGAAGTTCATGGGCAAAAGCGGAAGCTAAAGGGTTCAAAGTTATGACCGTTGCAGACGCATCTGCTTACGCTGATGTGGTTATGATCCTCCTTCCGGATGAGAACCAAGCGGAAATCTACAAAAACGAGATTGAGCCGAATTTGAAAAACGGTGCAACCATCGCATTCGGTCACGGGTTCAACATTCACTACGGACGTATCCATCCACGTGCCGACATCAACGTAACGATGATCGCTCCTAAAGCACCGGGTCACACTGTACGTTCTGAATTCGTTCGCGGCGGCGGGATTCCCGATTTGATCGCAGTGGGACAAAACCCGAGCGGTACAACCAAAGAATTGGCCCTTTCATACGCATCGGCTATCGGTGGCGGACGTACGGCGATTATCGAAACCACGTTTAAAGACGAAACCGAAACAGACCTTTTCGGAGAACAAGCGGTTCTTTGCGGCGGTGCGGCATCTCTCGTTCAAGCGGGATTCGAAACATTGACAGAAGCGGGTTACGCACCTGAGCTTGCGTACTTCGAGTGTCTTCACGAATTGAAACTCATTGTTGACTTGATGTTCGAGGGCGGGATCGCGGATATGCGTTACTCTATCTCTAACACAGCGGAATACGGTGACTACGTAAGCGGTAAACGTGTTATCAACGCGGAATCAAAAGCGGCAATGAAAGAAATTTTACGTGAAATTCAAGACGGACGTTTTGCAAAAGATTTCATTCTAGAAGGTCAATCGGGTTATCCTCGTATGAATGCTGAACGTGCAAATGCTCGTGCATCATTGATCGAGCAAACGGGTGTGAAATTACGCTCTATGATGCCGTGGATCTCTAAAAATAAAATCGTTAACCAAGCTACAAACTAATTCCCTTTTTCAGAGCAATGGGCTCTGAAAACTTCTATCGAAAGAGGTACCTTCTTTTATGGACACCCCCCCTCTTTATCAAAAATATCTCTCTTTAAAATATTTAGGTTGGGGACTTTTTGGTCTCGTTATCTTTCTTAGTGCTCTGTTGATCGGATATTTTATCGGATTTAATCAGGCAGAAGATGAACTCGCACGTGAGCGTCAACAAACGCAAAAACTCATTCAACAAATAGAGCAGATTGCTTCAATTGATGAGCATTACTCACCGGCGGCTAAAACCAAAGAGACGTTGTATAACACTGAAATAAAGCGTTTGCAAAAAGAGCTTCAACTTCTTTTGGAAGAAGAACATCGACGTGAACCGATAAAGCCGCAACATGAATACGCTCCGAAAGAGCCGAAAGCTCCACCTCCCCCTGCGGCTATACGTCCTAAACGTCTCGATGGAACCCATGCAAAATTGGTGATAATCATCGATGATGTTTCGTATGAAAGAGATGTTAAAGCAATTCAATCGACAGGCTTACCGTTAGTGATGTCTTTTTTACCTCCTAGTCCGCGACATCCTGAATCAGGGCGGTTGGCACAGCAGCAAAACCGGTCTATGGTTCATTTGCCTTTAGAAGCAATTGATTTTAATGATGAAGAGCCCTTTACGCTTCATGTAGGTGATTCAGAAGAGACGATTGAAAAACGGGTAGATGTTCTTAAACAGCTGTTCCCGAATGCCCGTTACTTCAACAATCATACCGGATCAAAATTTACAGGTGATCGCGATTCGATGGAGAAATTGATTCGTGTACTAAAAAAAGAGGGGATTCAGTTTGTTGACAGCCGTACTATCGGAAAAACCAAAGTTCCTGAGGTTTCTACTCTCTTAGGGATGCGTTATATCGGGCGGGATGTTTTCCTCGATCACAAAGATGGGGTACGCAATGTGAAGCGGCAAATCAAAGAGGCGGTAGAG
>Ga0074197_1001684_pt1 | contig 17639 bp, 12 predicted proteins | sample EPASupsiteSAE305_FD_64526 | JGI IMG/M metagenome (GOLD analysis project Ga0074197, IMG submission 64526) | Bioremediated contaminated groundwater microbial communities from EPA Superfund site, New Mexico - SAE3-05 reassembly with SPADES | ecosystem: Environmental > Aquatic > Deep subsurface >...
AAAGATGGCCAGCTCTTCCTCGGTCATGCTCTCCCGGACATGGCGTTCCTGCTCTTCGTCGAGGGCCCTGCTCAGTTTTACCAGTTCCTCGAAGAGCTCCTCGATACTCCTTGAGCCGGCATTGTAGCTATCAATGAGCGCCGCGAATCGTTCGGCGAAGTTCACTCGTGTGCTGTTCAGTCGGACAAGTTTTTCCAGGTGAGCCTGGATCGCCACCTTCAGCACCTCCAGGTCGGTATTTTTATGCCTGGACTTTTCAAATCTTTTCCTAAGCGCCTCGAAATCGATTTTGGAAAGATCGAGGGATGGCGGGCCCGCCTCACTGATCGTCATGCCGGCGATTGAGCCGTCGAGCAGCGCGTTGATATCGCCCATAACACCAGAAATATCCGGACGATCCGGATTCAGCTTCGCCTTGATCGCATCCGCGAGGGCAGAGAGACAGGAGACATGGCTCGTAAACTGTACAACAACGGGGTCCGGCTTGACCGCGCTATACAGATTTGCGACCAGTCGCTCGTGAGCAAAAAATTCCTGGCGCAAAGTATCGGGCGAAATGAGCGCGTTTATGCCATCTTCCATGAACTGAAGCCGCATCATGGTGGCGGGAGGCGACTCCTCGATATCTTCCAGTGGAACGCGATGAAGCGTGCAAAAAGCCAATGCGTCTTCGACGGCCTTCCGCAGTTCACCGATGAGTTCTCGCTTATCCCTGACAGGACTTTTGCCATTCGTCCCCGCGCCGTAGATGGCCAGCGCCTTTTCGAGCGATGCGAATACATTCGCGTAGTCTACGATAAGGCCGGCCTGTTTGCCGGGGAAGACGCGGTTTGCCCGCGCGATGGTCTGCATGAGCGTGTGGTTCCGCATCGGCTTGTCAAGGTAAATGGTGGAACAGCTCGGCGCGTCGAAGCCGGTAAGCCACATGGCGCACACGAAAACCAGCCTGAGCGGATCTTTCGTGTCCTTGAAGCGCTCGTCGAGGGGCGGCTGCGACTCGTTCATTCGCCTGCGGTGGGGCTCAATGTCGAGGCCGAGCTTTTTCATCCAGGGAATCTCATTCTGGCCCGGCGAGACGATGACCGCCATGTCCGCCGTCCGCAGTAGTTCCAGGCGTTTTAGAAGATCGGAGGGCACCTGTTGCTCTCTGTCAGCAAATTCCTCTCCATCGATCTTATACCCTAACCGGCCAAGCTCCTCCTCGGCGCGCCGGGCCTCTTCGGCCCAATACTTACGCACCTTGTCGTACATTCTGAGCGCGGTGGCCTTGTCGATGGACACCACCATCGCTTTGCCCGGGAAGCCGCGCCCGAGGAAATGTGCCACGATATCCTTGGCAATCGTTTCAAGACGGTCGTCGCGCGTGATGATGTGGTACTGCCGGTTGAGCTCCCGCTCCAGCAATGTCTCTTCGTCCTGGTCGAGGTCCGCCTCTTCGATGATGCGGTACATGTCGTCGTTCAGATCGGGATTGACGAGCTTGAGTTCGGGTGTACGGTTCTCATAGAAGAGCGGCAGCGTCGCCTTGTCTTCGATCGACTGCTGAAAGTCATAGATCGAGACATAATCGCCGAAGACTTCCTTGGTGCGCTCCTCACCCGCGATGAGCGGCGTGCCCGTAAAAGCCAGAAACAGCGCCCTCGGAAGACTTGAGCGCATGTTCAGCGCAAGCGTGTCGTACTGGCTGCGGTGCGCCTCGTCTGTGAGCACGACGATGTCACGCCGGTCAGAGAGCAGCTCCGGTGTCTGAAATTTCTGTATGAGCGTAAAGATATAGCGGTGATTGCCCCGCAACAGTTCACGCAGATGAGCGCAACTCGAAGCGTGGCACTGGTCGCCCTCGGCTTCGCTCACGGCACCCGCGGCCTTGAAAGTGCCAGCGATCTGCCTGTCGAGCTCGACACGGTCGGTCACTACCACGAAGGTCCAGTTGCCCGGCAGCCTGCGCAGCACTTTCTGAGAGAAAAAGACCATCGCGAAGCTCTTGCCCGATCCTTGTGTCTGCCAGAAGACTCCGGCACGGCCGTCGCCCCGCCTGCGCGCCTCAAGCATAGACGAGATGGCGTTGTTCACGCCGAGGTACTGGTGGTTCTGGCCTATGATCTTAACGAGCCCGGACTTGTGCTCGGAGAAGAGTGTGAAGTTCTCGACGATGTCGATGAGGCGCGTTCGGTCACAGGTGCCGCGCAGCATCCTCTCAAGTGAGACACGACGGGGCTCGTTTTCCGACTCGACGCGTTTCCACTCGAAAAATCTATCCCAGTCGGCAGAGACCGAGCCGACACGACTCTCGGTTCCGTTCGAGGCGATAAGAAAGGCGTTGTACCACAGGAGTGCCGGAATCTGCTCTTTGTAATGGCTCAGATTCTCATCGAAAGCCACGCGTGCGGGTACACCTGGGTTCTTGAATTCGATAACGACAAGGGGCAAACCATTGACGAATCCGACAAGGTCGGGACGGCATGTGTAGAGAGGCCCCGTCACACTGAACTGGCTCGCGAGAAGAAAATCGTTGTTTCCAGGAACATCCCAGTCCACGACTCGTATCCGTTCAGGCTTCTGCCCCCCGCGCTCGTGGTCGGGTACGGAAACCACAATGCCATCTTTGAGCAGTCGATACACGTCGCGGTTGGCCGCCTCGAGGCTCATGGTGGAACGATCGCGTGTCAGTTCGTCGACTGCCGTGCCGATGGCAGTCTCCGTCAGCAGAGGATTGAGTCGCGCGAGCGCCGCGCGCAACCGCGAAAGAAGCACAACCTCGCCCCGCGTTTCGCGCCGCAAGGTTCCGGTTTCCCCGAATTTCTCGTCCATGGTCGAGACTGTCTGCCACCCCAGCTCGGCAAAAAGAGCGACAGCGGGCCGCTCGACGAGCTGATCTTCGGTGTAGGGATTAGACATTGAAGCCTCGCATCAAGCCCAAAAATTTTTGAACGAGCTCATAAGCACGTCTTGCCTGCATGGAACGCGTCTCGCCATCCGGGCTGGAATAAAATTCTACCACCTGGCGTGGTCCAAAAGAATCCACAGTCTGGAACTTTTCGGCAAGAATATCGATAGCTCGCATTACCTCGGCCTCTCCCTCTCTCTTTCTCCAGTCATCGGCTACTGACTCAAGCCCGTCGGGAGCAAAGTCGAGGCAATAACACAAGTCGTAACAATCCTTTGGTTTATCGCGTCCCGCGATAGCGTGGGCTTTCATTATAAGAAAGTCCGAAAGAGAAATAACGCGTAAAAGTACGGTGTTCGTATCTCCTCTGACATTGCGGCCAGGTACTCTGAGCTCCACCGGTGCCCGGAAAGCCGCGTCGCATCCATCGGCTCGTATAATCCGAAAATCCTCAATGAGTTTCGGCCTATGTTTCACGAGTTTGACATCTTTTGGAGCAAGGAAATCGATGGTGATCGAAACCGGTTCACCACCATCGTGCAAATCTACATCCACCGACAGTTGAAAATCCCGCTCACCCCGGCGATAGCGTCGTGTCGCGAGTAGCGATTTCAGAATGTGGGCATAGCGTCCATCGTTCAGCTTGGCGGCGTCAAGGGCGAGATCCACATCAATGCTCCCAACATGGGGTTCCTCCGCATCCGGCATGAGCAGATCCGGTGTCCATCCGCCGACCACCACGATACAGTCTCTCCACGAGGCAAGTATTTGACCAAGATCGACCAATACTCTGTGGGCGGCTTCCACCTGCCTCTCGCCGTAGTCGCTGGAATAGCGAGGTTCCTGATTCATTGTACGAGTCTCTGGCGTCGCCACGCCGGTTTGAGTCGCTGGTTCAATACAGCCTCCGCTGCCTCGGCCCCGCGCCCTCCACAGTGACACAAATCCACATAAGTCTGAACGGGATTCGTACAGGGGAGTCCAAGAGCTTTGACGCTCCCCTCGTCGTATCGGGAAAAGACTCCTTCGTCGGAAGGAAGAAGCAGAACCAGATTTTCACCAGAATCCACAGGCTTGGCGTCGAGGCGTAAACGAAGCTCATCTTCCAGCGCGGGCGAAAGGAAAAGCCACGTTTTGGCCTGCCGAACCGAGGGGGCCTGAAAGTCCGCGGCCGAGAACGCGGCGTACACCGCTTTCCCTTTCGATGATCCCCCTAAATCAGCCAGGGCTTCGCGCAGCCTGTTTCCCGTCAGCAGCGTAAAATATCCGCGCCGCTCATGCCGGTCAAAGCGATACTCGTCGCGCCACGCATACAGGAGTTTTTCCGGATCCTTCAGGACAAGACCACTATTCCCTTCGGTGCTAAGGTATGAATTTTCAACAAGAGCACGAACAACTTTGTTCACAAGTCCGAGGCTCACGCCGGGTTGGCTCTCCCTCTGAATCTTCCTCTGAGTCCAAATGGTTGCCGCTTCCTCGGGCATAAGCAAAAGTCGGACTATCCTCCCCGCCTCGTTGCTCTCAAGGGTCGCACGCGCCTTGCGCCTTTCATGTACTGGCTTGTTCCCCGTCCGTTCGACATGCAAAACGCTGGGGATGTCAATGAAACAGTTGCCGGCCAGGTCGAACCAACCCCAACCCGCCTCCCTGCACAGTTCAGCCATCCGAGGGCTTATCCAAGGCATGGCTAGGAGGCGCACAGTGAAAGCGAAGCTTTTCTCCGATGGGTACGTCCTGCCCGAGATAGACGGAAACACGCTTGGCCGCAAATCCTTCTTGCATTCAACGCAGAGGACCGCACTGTCGCCGCCGGGGAGAGGGAGGTCGATCACGATGTCCCATCTGGGGTCATCAGTGCGCGCATTGCTTTCTAGACTCCTCCCCTCCAGCCAGTCCACATTCGCCAGGATCGACTTCAGACTGGCAAGAAGCTCACGCACGAAAGAGGATTCAGAGACTTCATCAATGTTCACGATTTCCATAGTGTTCACGTATACATGAACATACCACATTTCGTGAACGGACGCAAGAGAATTTAATATAGTTAAGAAAATGGATGAGGTTTGGAAGTGGATGATTTGATTCTGAATTTTATAAGCGGCATACACACGCAGATAAGCCAACACACTGCGCTCACGATAATCGCGGGCCGTGTCAGGATCGGGCATCACTCAAGTTTCTTCCATGCGGGCAACAGTTTCTGCTGGAGCAGAAAGTCGGCCGCCTCGGTGCCGCGTTCGCCGGCGACGCCAAGATCGAGCCAAGTCTGGATCAGCCCCGCGCACCAGATGCCCGGTACGACTTCCACCCTGCCGGTAAATACATCATCCTCCCGAGGCTCGATCACAACGACATTGCCGCCGGCCTCAATTGGCTTCAAGCCGAGATTCCGCTTCAAAATTTCCTTCCCCTCCGCATCCGCGTACACATAGAGAGTCCCTTGACGGACATAGGGAGCGTACCACCGAGCCGCGGAATAGGAAGCCAGCACCGCGTGAGCCCCCTTGGACGACTCTTCGAGCGCCTTCCGCAACGACGTGTCGAACTCCTCGCCGCTCAGCGGCGTATAGAAAGTCTCTTCCGACAGGTACACTCCCTCATAGGATTCGCGCCAGGCACGCAGCAGCGCTTCAGGTTTTTTGATCTGAATGCCTTCCCGCGACACTTCCGCCCATTCGCGATCCATAAGGAGCTTGCGGACATTGCTCACCTCGCCGAGGCTCACGCCCGACGCGAGCCGCAGATCTTTCACCTTCCACGACCGCAGCGGCGGCGTCAGCAGCACACGCAGGACTCTGCCCGACTTCGCGGAGAAGAGAGAACGCAGGGAACGCTTTTCCTTGAAAGGATTGTCCTGAGCCTTCACATCGATGAAAACCTGATCAAAGCTCACATGCACGTTGCCGGCCAGGTCCACATAGCCGAGCCCCGCCTCCGCACAGATCCTCCGGGATTCCTCCGAAAGGAAGGGCGCGGCGAACAGGGCATAGCTGTTCCCCTTGCCCGATTCCGCGAGCATGCTCTTCATCAAGGGAATGACGCCGCGGAGCTCCCTGGGCTGACCGTTCAGCCTGCACTCCACAAGCCACTCCCAATGCTGGTCGCCAACATTCATACTAAGAACAATGTCCGGCCGGTAACCGCTGGATATCTTCTCCTGGCGCCAGGACCGCAGGGTGAGGAAGGGCACGGATGAACACAAATCTTTCAACGCGAAAAGAATTTTGTCCTCGAGGTCGCGCAATTTCAATTTTTTAGCCAGTTTCATCATTTGTTGAAATTATATTATTCAATGAAATATGTCAATGATTTCAGAATTTCTCCGTGTTTCAACGGATGGGGAAAGGATGAGTCAACATGAAATCGCCAAAAATGAACATGGCAATGTATGAAATACAATACATTCTATTGAAATAAATCTAGAGGTCTATTTGTACTATTTAAAATTATCCACAGGCCCATTTTGTATCATGGCCGTTCGGCGGCCCTAAGCCACTTTTCAATGTCGTAGACTCCAAGACTCAGCATATTATCTTGCAAGGCGACTACCCGTTTTAACAGTTCGCCGTGATCAGATTCTTCCCAGCATCACCACTACCCCCATCGCCACCAGCGCGCAGCCCAGCACGGCGAGCTCGAAGGCGTCGGGCTTGATGGTCACGGGGCGGGTCCTGGAGTCGGGGCTGAAGCCGCGGGCTTCGAGGGAGAGGGCGAGGGAGTCGACGTCGCGGACGCAGGTGACGAGGAGGGGCAGCGAGAGGCGGAGGATCATGCCGATTTTGCGAAAGGGGTTGGCGGTATCGGCACGGTAGCCGCGACAGGCTTCGGCCTCGAGGACTTTGCCCATACGCTCGCCGAAGGTGGGGATGAAGCGCAGGGCGGTGATGAGGACGCAGGTGTAGGCGGGCGAGAGCCGGAAGGTGCCCGACACGAGGGAGACGATCTGGGTGGAGGGAGTGAGGGCCACGACGAGGGAGATGACGCCCACGGAGGAGACCATGCGCAGGGACATGAGGAGGCTCATCTGGAGGCCTTTGTCCGTCACGCGGCCGAAGCCGAGGGGCGGAATGAGTGTGAAGACAGTCGCACCTTCAGAAATACTGAATATCTGAAAAAGTGTCAGGGTGATGGCCCCCACGGCGAGGGCAAGGAGCGTTGTCCTGTAGACTCTGCCCGCCCCGCTTGTCCATGCGACGATTCCCTGGAGGACGATGAGGCCCGCGATGAGGATGAGCCTGTCCGTCAGGTACGTGCAGGCGATGACGGCGAGCATGAGGATGAACTTGCCGAGCGGGGAGAAGTCCCGCAGCCGCTTTGCGTTTTTCATGGTGTTCACGCGCATGGCCGCGCCTCCGAGAGCCGCCGCTCCACGGCTTCCACCATCGAGGTGGGGACGAACTGCCGCCCTTCCTCGGGTTCGATGCCGAGCGCCGCGGCGAGGCGATAGGCCCCGGGCATCGACAGGCCGGCGGCATTCAGCGGCTGTGTATCGCGGAACAGGGCGTGGACGCTCCGGTCAGCGAGAATGCGGCCGTCGACCAGCACGAGGGCGCGCCTGGCATAGCGGGCGACAAGCTCCATGTCGTGGCTGACGAAGATTACCGTGGTTCCGCCGGCATTGAGCTCGCGCGCTATCTCCATAACCATGGTGGCGCCGCGCTCATCCTGGGACGAGGTGGGCTCATCGAGCACGAGCACCTTAGGGCGCAGGGCGAGGACCGAGGCGAGGGCCACGCGCTGACGGAGCGCCCTGGGCAGAGTGAAGGGGTCGGCGTTCAAAAGCCCCTCAAGGCCCAGGATCGCCGCCGCCTCGCGCACGCGTTCGCCGCGCTCCGGCTCGGGTATGCCGGTCTGTTTGAGGCCGAAGGCGATCTCGTCGTCGATCCGGTTCGAGATGATCTGGTGGTCGGGGTTCTGGAACAAAAAGCCCACCGAACGGGCGAGGCGGCTCGTCTTCACGCGCCGGGTGTCCATGCCGTCGACCATCACCGAACCCGCGCTGGGCACACGCAGCCCGTTGAAGTGCTTGATGAGCGTGGTCTTGCCCGCGCCGTTGGGCCCCAGGAGGGCGACGAACTCCCCCGCGCCGATGTCGAGGTCGATGCCTTTGAGAATCTCGAACGCGCCGGCGCGCGCGACAAGTCCTTCGATGTGGATCATGCCGGCAGCTCTCTTTCGGCCAGGCTCTCCGCCAAGTTTTCCTCCATGTTTCCCGTCAGGGAGCCCCCCGTCGGAGCGGGCGAGATGGTGGGCGGAATAGCATGGGGGTGCGTTGTACGCGCCTTGCTCTCAACCAGCAACTCCACGATACGCGCAGCCGCCTCGGCCTCCGTCGCGGGGAGAGGCGCCGAAAGAAGACCGGAAGCCCCGAGCGCGTCGACGGTTTCGATCCAGGCGGGAAGCCGTACGCCGATTCGCTTCAGGAGGCGGGAGTTCGGCGCGATGTCCCGACGCCCCGCGTCCATGACGACGCGTCCGGATTCCATGGCCACCACGCGGTCCGCGTATTCCATGAGGAGCTCGAGGTCGCGCTCCACCGCGACGACGGCGAGTCCCTTTTTCTGGCACTTCGCGCGGAGCAAACTGTAGAGCCCGCGCGCGCCCCGAGGATCCAGCGACGCCGTACTCTCGTCGAGGAGCACGAGTTTTGGCTCCAGCGCGAGGGCCGAGGCGGTCACGAGCCGCTGCTTCTGCCCTCCGGAGAGAGAGGATGTAGCCCTCCGCTCCAGGCCGGAAAGGCCCACGGCAGCCAAGGCCTCTTTCATGCGCGCCGCGACGATGTCCGACGGAAGTCCCCTCTGGACGAGGGCGAAGCACACTTCCTCCTCGACCGTGAGGCTGACGATCTGCGCGTCGGGGTCGTCGAAGATCGATGCCACGAAGACGCCGAGCTCGGCGTGTCCCACCTCGCACGCGTCGAGCCCCCCGACCTCGGCAATTCCGCTCCAGGTACCCCGGAAATGCCTGGGCGCGCTCCCGTTCAAAACCCTGAACAGCGTCGTCCGGCCCGAACCTTCGGCCCCCACGACGCCCACAAACTCGCCCGGCCTGACCTCGAAGTCGAGATCGGCCAGAGCGGGCCGCGCCGCCCCTTCGTAGGTGAAGCTGAAGTGCTTCAGCCGGACAATGGGCGCGGCCGGGGCGGCTCGCGGCGAGAAGGACGAAGCTGAGGAGACGACGTTTTCATCCGCCACCCGCCCCTGTTTTTCTGAAAAAAGAGCGTTCACGCGACAACCTTCGCCGGCTCTTCATCCTTTATGTTGAGCACCTTGCGCAGCGGTGCATAGCAGAGCGTCGTGATCACCATGTTGGCCACCGCCGTAGGCAGGACGACAGAGTAGATCATGACGTACTTGGCGCTCGATCCCCGGGCCAAAAGCACGAATGAGAGGATGAGCACGAAGATCGTGCCCGACACGAAGGTCGTGATGAAGCTCACCACCGCCGGGCGGACGATGTTGGACGCCGTGCCCTTCGGAAAAGAAATCCTGCAGAGGAAGTAGCACACCACGATGGCGATGGGCTCCGAGGCGAAGTTGATGAAAGGCACCGCCGCTCCCGTCGTGAGCTGCGCGAGGATCGCCGACACGACGCCGATGCCGATCGTCTCGGCGAGGTTGGGACGGACAAGCAGCACCGCGAGGCAGTACATCGAAATGATGAAGTTGGGCGTAACGGGCAGCTTGGGAAATACCGCCTTTATCACCGTGCCCGCGGCCAACAGTATGCCGATGAGCACGAGATCCCGGGTCGTCATTCCTTTCTTTGTGGTAGCCATGATCGAACACTCCTTGATATGTGCTGGGAATCCCGCGATATGGCAAGGCATCCTTCCAGTCACGCGGTGATTCTATATATAGATACGGAGTGTGGCAGAAAGGAGCGTTCTTGTCAATAGAAACATAGAAAATTTTGATACAAAACACCGTTCAGGGCTTGGCAGAGAACGAAAAGGCATATACAGGAATATTATTGTTTTTACTCATTACGGTCTCTGTGGCGAATTCTCAACAGCTTACAGGATTCCTTGGCATAAACCTTGGTGCGACAATGGATGATAAAAAAGGAATCGTGTCCATCATCACTCTTTGTCTTCCCTCATCCTCGTGGCCTCTCCCCCGTCGAACACATCGGGGTTTCTCAGCACATCCCGCGGCTTCGATCCCTGGGCGGGGCCGACGATGCCTTTTTCCTCCATCATTTCGACGAGGCGGGCCGCGCGGTTGAAGCCGATTTTGAGGCGGCGCTGGATGTAACTGACGGAAGCCTTGCCCTGCTGGAGGACGATCTCGAGGGCTTTCTGGAAGAGGGGGTCGCTCCCGTCCTCGTCGAAGAGGGTGGGCTCGTCGGAGTCTTCCTCGTCGATGAAGATTTCCTCGTCGATGTACTCGGGTTCGCCGAGGGTTTTGACGTGGGCGACGACGCGCTCGACTTCTTCTTCGGAGACGAAGGCTCCCTGCATGCGGACGGGGAAGGGATCCTGGGCGCCGGAGAAGAGCATGTCGCCGCGGCCGAGGAGTTTTTCGGCGCCGACCATGTCGATGATGGTGCGACTGTCGAATTTGCTGGCGACCATGAAGGCGATGCGCGAGGGGATGTTGGCCTTGATGAGGCCGGTGATGACGTCGATGCTGGGGCGTTGGGTGGCGAGGACGAGGTGGATGCCGACGGCGCGGGACATGGCGGCGAGGCGCGCGAGGGTGGCTTCGAGTTCCTTGCCGGTGATCTGCATGAGGTCGGCGAATTCGTCGATGATGACGACGATGTAGGGCAGTTTTTCCTGGGCGAGGTTGCGCTCGCGGACGCGGCGGTTATAGGAGCGTATGTCCCGTACGCCGAGGCTGTCGAGCATGGAGTAGCGGCGTTCCATTTCGCAGATGCAGTACTGGAGCGCCTGGAAGGCTTTCTTCGCCTCGGTGACGACGGGCGTCATGAGGTGGGGTATGTCGTTGTAGAGTTTGAGCTCGACGATCTTGGGGTCGATGAGCATGAGTTTGACTTCCTCGGGCGTGCGCTTGTACAGGATCGAGAGGATGATCGAGTTGACGCACACGGACTTGCCGGAGCCTGTGGCGCCCGCGATTAAAAGGTGGGGCATCTGGGTGAGGTCGACGAGCTGCACTTCGCCGGTGATGTCCTTGCCGAGGGCGACGGGAATTTCCATTTTCGTCTGACGGAAGAGTTCACTCTCGATGAGTTCGCGCAGGGAGACGATGGAGCGGCGCTCGTTCGGCACTTCGATGCCCACGGCGTGCTTGCCGGGGATGGGCGCGACGATGCGCACGCTGGAGGCGGCGAGCCGGAGGGCGATGTTGTCGCCCAGGTTGGTGATCTTCGAAATTTTGACGCCGTGAGCGGGCAGGATTTCGAACATGGTGATGACGGGGCCCTTGCGGATGCCGGTCACCTCGGCTTCGATGCCGAATTCGGCGAGCGTCTCCTTGAGGACACCCGCGCTGGCGCGGGTCTTGTCGTCGATAATCCAGTACTGGCCGTCGGGGTAGGTATTCAAAAGTCCATCGATGGGCACGTGATAGGTCTTGGCCGCCTTGCGCTCGAGGATGCGCTCGACAATAGCGCGCTTGGGCTCTTCGCCTGGCAGGGCGGGCCGCGCGGGCGGGACGGAGGTGAAGGAGATGCCCGCGGTACCGAGGGCGGGCTCCGGCATAGCCTGCGCGTCCGCCACGGCGACTGCGGCGGTCTTTTCCTCAGACTTGAGCGGACCGGGCGGCGGCACATCGGGGATATTGAGCGAAATATTCTTCTCCGCGAGGGCTTCCGCGCGCGCCAGGCGGGCCTCTTCCTTGCGCTTGCGCCGTTCTTCCCGCTTCATCGAGACATTTCTCAGAAATGTCGTCAATTTCTGACCAAAGCTCTGCGCTGTTCCATTCTTTTTCTTTTCGGCGCGCGTCTTGATGTAGCCATTCTCCTTGAGCCACTCCGAAAGCTTTATATAGCCCGCGATCACCACCACAAAACTCGCGGCGAGCAAAAACCCCAGAGCCGCATACAGCGAGGAGAGCCCCACCTTCGCCATCGAGGGGTGGCTCTCAAAAAATGCTCCCGGATTGCTCGAAAGGCGGGCGAAACCAGTCACCACCACAAAAGGCAGGGCGGAGATACCCAGAAGATAGGTCGATCTCGGGCAGAACTTGGGCACGAACGCGAGCACCCCGGCCCAGACCAGCCACAGAGGCAGGTAGTATGCCGCCCACGAAAACACGCTCAGCAGGACTTGGCCAGGCACTACAAGCGGCTTCCAGATCGAAGGAAAGTGCGTCCACAGAAGCATGGAGAGAAGCGCAAACGCGCCGGCGGCCGTAAACAAGAGGGCCACAATGCCCCGGGCGCTTTTCAAGGGCGGGCGCGAGGCCGGAGCGTGGCGCACTGTTTTTTTTGCCACGACGACCGAGGCTTTGGGGTGAGATTTCTTTTTTGCTTCCATGAACATTCCAATCCTGTGTAATTATCGGCATTTTCAGGCCCGGGCGTTACGGAGATTGTGCGCCCTGAGCAACAGAATCGACGACATCAGGCCAATTTTATGTATTTTGTCCGATTGGCTTCACTACTCCATTGCCGCGCAAGAGAATAATCCATTATACTTGTCCAGCCGGAAGGATGTCCGCGACTGCGGCCTCATCCTCAATCTATGAATAAGGAATGAATATGGAAATCAAGAAAGACCGTGTCGTCACCATCGATTATTCGCTTCGTGACGATACAGGAAGGCTTATCGACTCATCCGCGGAAGCCGAGCCTCTCGTATATCTCCATGGAAATGAAAACATTATCCCGGGCCTCGAAAAAGAGCTCGAAGGCAAAAACCCCGGCGAGTCGATCGCGTGCAGCATCGCGCCGGAAGATGCCTACGGCGATCGCGATGAGGCTCTTGTATTCAAAGTTCAGAAAAAAGACTTTGGCGAGAACGTGGAAGTCGCGCCCGGCATGCAGTTCGAAGCGCACGGCGAAAACGGCGTGCAGATCGTCACGGTCGTAAAAATCGAGGGCGAGGATGTCACGCTCGACGCGAATCACCCGCTTGCCGGTGAAACCCTCCACTTCGATGTGAAGGTCGTCGATGTCCGCGAAGCGACCTCGGAAGAACTCGAGCATGGCCATGTGCACGGCGATCATGGCGATGGGGAATGTGACGACGACTGCGATTGTGGCTGCGAAGACGATTGCGACTGCGATGAAGGCTGCTGTAACTAATCGAAGCCTCTTTTCGTAATCTTTGCCATATCGACAGGCATGTATGAAATTTTCTTCAAAAGTGCGTGTCCGGTTTCTTGATATTGTGATCTTTGGTCTGGCTGCCGCTCTGGTGGTGGGAACCTCGTTGCTGGTTCTGAATCGCCAGAGCGGTACTCGTTATGTCCAGATGACAGGAGAAACCGGCGAATGGATCGCTCCTCTCGACAAGGACGCCGAATACGAGATTCCTGGCCCGCTCGGCATCACCGTCGTACACATCCACGACGGAAAAGCGGCGATAGAGGAATCCCCCTGTAAAAACAAGCTCTGCATTCTCGCGGGCGCGATTTCCGAGCCGAATCAGTGGGTAGCCTGTCTCCCGAATAAGGTGTTCGTGCGCATTACGAGCAGCAGTAGCAAGGATGATGGAGGTGTCGATGCAGGTGCCTACTAGTCCTTCGTGCGGGAATGTGCGCTCGCGCTTCGCGAATCGGGCAGATGTGACGGCACTTCTGGCGGCATTCTGCTTTTTTCTGTCCGCAATCGAATACATGTTGCCAAAGCCTCTGCCCTTCATGCGGCTCGGCATAGCGAATCTGCCGATATTGCTGGCCATCGATCTTCTGCCATTCAAGTGGTTCCTTGTGCTGGCCGCCGCGAAAGTGGTCGGCATGAGCATCGTGTCCGGCACCCTCTTTTCCTATGTAGCGCTGTTCAGCCTGGCGGGGACGATGATCGCGGCGCTTGTGATGCGCGGGGTCCGGCGCGCGGGCAAGGGCGCAATATCGCTCATCGGGGTTTCGATCGCGGGTGCCGTGACTTCAAATGCAACGCAGATGCTGATCGCGCGTTTTGTCATTTTTGGAGAAGTGGCGTGGCTGATCGCGCCGCTCTTTCTGTTGACGGGGCTCATCACCGGCACGTTGATGGGCTTCTTCGCCGAATATTTCGTCGCGCATTCAAACTGGTATTCGTGTGCGATGGGCGAGTCGGATGTTCTGATTGCCGAAGGAGGAACCGGCGCGGATACCGCGGATACTGGCCCGTCGGCCACGATGGCCACAAATCCGGCGGGCAGGGGTAGTGGAGTGGAACCTCAGGACGCAAAAAAAGTCCATCGCTCGCGGACTGAAAAAAACGCGGGCCGATTCGCGCGGCGCCAACGCTACGAATCCCTGATGGAGCCCTGGGTGGCAGCCATTCTGGGTGTGGCGATCGCCCTATTGTTCCTGCTACAGCAAGGGCTGCTTATAAAAACGCTCTATCTTCTTCTGTTTATTCTCTGGACCTGGCTTGCTGGCAAACGATTCTCTCTGGTTTCGACATTGGTCGTGATGGCGGGAATCGTCGCGGCAAACTTGCTCATACCCTCGGGGCGTGTGCTCTTCAAGCTTGGCCCGCTTGTTGTTACCGAATTCGCGCTCACGGAAGGACTCGCCAAAGCGCTCACCTTCGAGGGACTCATGTATCTTTCAAAAGCAGCTATTATGCAGGGGCTTCATTTCCCCGGGAGGTTCGGCACCATCATCGCGCAGGCTTTCCAGTATTACGACCGGATCATCGAGTATCGCGGCAAAGTGCACGCGAAGACTGCGGTGCGCGACATCGATGTTCTGCTGCAGGAAGTATGGTTATACGCATGGCTCGCACCTGGTGTAGACAAAGCCGACGCGGGCGGCGCTCCCGCGAGCGCTACAGCCCCGAGGGCCACCACGGCGGAGAGCAGAAGCCGGATTCTCCGGTCACTCCTGTTCGCCGCAGTCATCACGGCGGTCGCGGCGCTCCTGCCGTTCGCCTCGGCCCTCATCGCAAAATAGCCTCAGACAGAACAGCTTCTGGGAACCCTTCCTGAAAGGGGCGCAACATTCGCGAATCTGCGCGCGGCAAAAGAAAAGGGGATTGCCCAAAATTGTGGACAATCCCCGCCTCCTTGAATTACACGCCCTCCCGGAAAAGTCGGGACATAGAATCTCGGCGCGTTATTCGGTGAAATATTTTAGTACTGAATTTAGCCCTTGGCAAGCATTTTTTTATTAATACAGGCCTTTTAGAGGCTTATCCGGTCGCCCCCGTCGCGCTTCGCCCGATACAGCGCACTATCCGCCTTGCTGATCAAGCCTTCGATCTCGTCAAAGCTGGCAATTCGTGCGGCTGAAATGCCAAGGCTGATATGAATTTGTTTTTCAAGACACTGCGGAGGCCGCATCGAAGCAACCGCCAATCTTAGCCGCTCCCCTGCTTTCTGCGCTTTTGCGATGTCCGCATCAGGCATGAATACGAGGAATTCATCCCCCCCAAAACGGCAGAGGATATCCTGCGTTCCTATGGTGGCCGCCATGGTGCGCGCGCAGAAACGCAGCACCTCATCTCCAAGCGCATGGCCATGGACATCGTTCACGTTCTTGAAATCATCGACATCGATCATAATGAGCCCGACTGCCATGCCATTTCGTATGCTTTTTTCAACCTCCGGACGTATCGCTTTAAAAAAATGACGGCGGTTGTTCAACCCTGTCAGATCATCCAGCGTCGCATATCTCTCCAATTCCGCAATCATCTGATACCGTTCAGTTGTATCTTCGAAAACGATCAGGTATCCGGAATTTTGCTTCGATTCATCTTTTATCAATGATATTTTGGCTATGAGCCGCTCGGGACCGCCTACTGAGGAAGCATCAAATTCAACCACTTTTTCTTCCTGCCGGACAATCGCCCGCGCAAGCGGAGGGAACATGGAAAGAACATCACTGGCAGATCTTCCGATGACAGCAGCATTCAAAATTGGCAGGATTTCTTTCGCGCGCGGATTCATGTCCACGATGCGTCCATTTTCGTCGGCAATGATGCAGCTCTCGCCCATCGACATGAAGACCCTCTCTCGTGCGACAGGGGCAAAGTTGAACATGCCGGTTCCGAATAGGGCAACGGTTGTCATGACACTCACCACGACAAAAGAAAAGGGATTGACATCATAAGGGACCGAAAACACGGATGTGACATAGAGCACAAACACGACAAGAGGAAAACAGAAACCGACAGAGGCCAGCAAAAGCTGCTTTCTCAGAAGACCATCAGCTTTGCTGACCGCGCGTATGAAGAGCGTTGCGGCTGATGCAACCGACATGCCCAGAATTGCTGTCCAGAGAATGTATACGGGGCCTTTCCCGAAGTGGATGACCTGCAGATCGCCGTAGGCCTCGAGATGAGGGTTGATGTATACCAGACCATGACGCAGCGTGGTCCACTGGGACAGCATGACAATAAAGCCAATAATGCCGACCGTGACCACCAGGGGTCTTCTGTGCGGGAATTCCACATCGAGAAATTCAAACGCAAAGGAAAGCATCAGTGCCGGCATGGCGGCAAGCCCGATATACTCCAGGTGAGTGAAGAAGAGAACCTGGTCTATGCCGGTGCTCATGAGCTCAAACGCTGCGAAAAATGAGTACCACGCTATCGCGATATTGAAAAGAGCAAATGTTTTCGAGCCTCTCGTTCCGCTGCGGGACCAACTAATCCATGCATTGAACAACACAACGACCGCACTCACCATCCAGATGACGCTGATTGCATTGAAGTTCAATTTCATTATAAAGACACCTTCCTCTTATTATAATTTCGGAAGCGCCAGTGGTATAATTTCATTACATAGAAAAATTATCTCGCTATTTCAACACAAAACTGACAAGCTTGTCCTGCACGGCGATCACTTTGACAATCTCCTTTCCGGCGAGCCATTCGGCAATTTTCTCCGCGCGCCACGCCATCTCGATGAGGTCTTCTTTGGAAGTGCCCGCGGGCGCGATAAATTTGCTGCGCACCTTACCGTTTACCTGGACAACAATTTCCTTTTCTTCGTCATGGGTGAGCTCTTCGCGGTAGGCAGGCCAGGGAGCTTTCGAAACTGAGCCTTCGTGACCAAGCTTGACCCAGAGTTCCTCGCCGAGGTGCGGCGCATAGGGAGCGACGAGGAGCACAAAGGGCTCCCAGGCCGCTCGGGGCAGGCTTTCGAGTTTCGCGAGTTCGTTCGAGCAGATCATCATCTGCGAAATGGCCGTGTTGAAATTCAGGGTCGCCGTGTCGTTCGTCACCTTCTTGACGGTCTTGTGCAGGAGCTTTTCGAGCTCGGGGCCGAGCGGTTCTTCGACGATGGGGCGTTCGGAAAGCGCCCAAACGCGCTCAAGAAAACGCGAAACGCCGACGAGGCCTGCCGTCGACCAGGGCTTGGAAACTTCGAGCGGGCCCATGAACATCTCGTAGACGCGCATGGCGTCCGCTCCGTAGCTTTCGACGATGTCGTCGGGGTTGATGACGTTGCCGCGACTCTTGGACATCTTCTGGTTGTCCTCGCCCAGGATCATGCCCTGGTTCACGAGGCGCACGAAGGGCTCGTCGGTGTTCACGAGACCGAGGTCGTAGAGCACCTTGTGCCAGAACCGACTGTAGAGAAGATGCAGTACCGCGTGCTCGGCGCCACCAACATAGAGATCGACGGGCATCCAGTAGTCGATTTTGGAACGGTCGGCGAATGCGTTTGGGTTTTTGGGATCGAGGT
>Ga0074197_1001686_pt1 | contig 17605 bp, 15 predicted proteins | sample EPASupsiteSAE305_FD_64526 | JGI IMG/M metagenome (GOLD analysis project Ga0074197, IMG submission 64526) | Bioremediated contaminated groundwater microbial communities from EPA Superfund site, New Mexico - SAE3-05 reassembly with SPADES | ecosystem: Environmental > Aquatic > Deep subsurface >...
AAACTGCCCCCTCCCTCCCTCCGAGAAGGAAACCGCGAGAACATCCCCCCGTAAGGAAATCGCCCTTTGGGGGCCCCTCCCCCCGCCTTAAATGGTGGCAGGACTACACGCTCGCCGACCGCAGGGAGGCGGAAAGAGTGGTCTCCATGCTGGGACTCGGTCCCCTTGCCGGACGAAGCGTGAATTCCCTATCAAGCGGAGAAAAGCAGAAGGCGTTCATCGCGCAGTGCGTCTGCCAGCGCCCCTCGGTACTTCTGCTGGATGAACCCACCGCCCATCTGGACCCGGCCTCGCAGGCCGCGCTGATGGAAACCCTGAAAGCGCTCCGTTCCCAGGAGGGGATATCGGTAGTGGCGGTATCGCACGACATAAACCTCATGGCAAGGGCGGCCGATTCCATCTACTTCATGCATGAAGGGACACTCTCCGGAGGAGGCACTCCCGATAAGGAAATAACATCCGCCAGGGTTTCCTCCATATACGGTAAGCCGGCCTCTGTAGGACCCGGCCCGGACGGCCATCCCTGCGCTTTTTTCTAAAAAGCGCGCAGACACGACAACAAGCCCGCGCAATCGCAAATCCCGTCATAAAAACCGCAACGGCGTTTGACAATCTTGCCGCAAACAAGTTATACTTACCGGTAGGCAACTTAAACGGCAACCCATGCGAACACCAGACAACACAGAACACAGCGATATGCGAAAACGCCTTATGGACGCGGCGTTCCAGTTATTTGCCGAAAAAGGCGTGGACAAGGTATCGGTACGCGAGATAGTGGAGAAGGTAGGCGCCACCAAGCCCGTGTTGTATTACTATTTCAAGGACAAGGAAGACCTGGTGGACCAGCTTTTCCAGATACATACGGACCAGTTCCGTGAAATACTGGAAACCTCCTCGGCCCAGGACATTCCTCTCGAAGACATGATTACGCGGCTCTTCGAGCACGTTATCGGTCATTACAAGACAAGCCCGAACCATTGCCGGTTCGGCATGAGGGTAATGGTCGCCGCGGCGGAAAACGAGAAGATAGCCCGCACGCTGGACGACATGATGCGCTCCCATCACAGCATGCTGCACGGCGCGCTGGTGAAGGCGCAGCTAAAAGGAGAAATTCCCCCCGAGGCCAGCGACGATTTGGTCCACCTCATTGAAGCCGTTTTCGGGCATCTGGCTTTCATCATGTCATCGCCGAAGATAGGTGTGGCAGGCCTTGACAAGGATCTCCCCCGCAGGATGGCGCACACCATAGTGCGGGGCGTAAAGGCGGCAGCGCTGGAACATAAAAAAGGAAACAGGAAATGAGAACCATATTAATACTAGCCGGTCTGCTTTCGGCCGCGCCCCTGGCGGCGCAGGAGAAAGCGCCGCGCGTCATAACCACGGAAGACGCGGTCCAGATAGCACTGAAGGACAGCATAACCGTTAAAAACGCGGAAAAAGCGTCGCAGATATACGACGCCAAGGTCAGCGAATACTGGGGCAATGTCTACCCCTCGCTGGACGTCAGCGGCCAGTACGCCCGGAATTTCTACGTCCCCGGCTACCTTACAAGTTCCACGAAAGACAACAGCTACGCCCTCGGGGCGCAGGTCAACCAGGTGCTGTGGGCCGGCGGCAAGGTAAGAACCGGCATCAATATCGCCAACATACTCGCCAAGTCTACCGCCGAGCAGCTTCAGCAGACCCGCATGGAAGTGGCCCGTCAGACCCGCGTAACCTGTTACGACATAATACTGGCCTCCATGACGGTCGGCATACAGGAATTCAACCTTGAGCTTACCCAACAGCACCTTGACCAGGTAGTGGAATCCTTCCGCAAGGGCATTTCGAGCGACCTTACGGTCCTACAGCAGAAGGTCGAAGTCCTCAACGCCCAGCCGGCGGTCATCAACGCCAAGAACGCCTATGAGGTCCAGCTTCTCAGCCTGAAAAGAATACTCTCGCTGGACCCGGAAGACAGGATATTGCTGGACCAGAGCGCCGTGCCCGACATAATCAACCTGCCGAACTTGGAAGAACTGTACGCGCAGGCCATGGCGCACCGTCCCGAGGTCAACATAGCCCGCTATAACGTGGACAACATGGAACAGCAGATGAACCTCTACAAGAGCGAGTTCTATCCTTCATTCTACGGTTTCGCCAACCAGCAGTATGCCGGCACGGGGAACAACACTTCGGGACCGACCACCGGAGGATGGAAAACCTCCGCCGGTGTCACAATGTCGATCAACCTTTTCACTGGCGGCTCGAGCATATCGCGCATAAAGCAGTCCCGCTACGAACTTGAGCAGTACAGGAACATATATGAGGACACCCGCCGCCTGGTGCGAATACAGGTGAAGGAATACTGGCTGGACCTGAAGGAAGCGACCGAGCGCGTGAACGCGCAGAAAGGCGCGACGGAGTCGGCCAGACAAGCCCTCCGCGCGGTGGAAATCAGATTCAAGAACGGCCTTTCGGGCCTGCTGGACATGAAAGACTCGTCACAGGCGCTGAACAAGGCCCAGCTGCAGTATGTGACGGCTTTACGGGACGCGTTCGTGGCAATGGCGCGGCTCAAGTGGGCGACGGGGCAGTAAGCAAACTGAAAAAGGAACATTTATGAAAAAGATAACGATACTCTCGCTGGCGGCAATCGCTTTAGGCGGTTCCATGATGCTTTCCGGCTGCAAGAAAAACAAGCAGGCCGAACTCGATGCCCTTGAGAAGGACCGCTTCATGGTCCAGGCCGACACGGCGAAGCCGCGCGTGCTTGAAGAGGAATTCATGATAGTAGGCTCGGTAAAGGCCAAGGACGAGGCGGTGCTGTTCCCCCGCGTGTCCGGCAAACTCCGCGCCAACGTTCTTACCGAAGGCGACAAGGTGACAAAGGACCAGACCGTCGCCATCATCGAGCGCGACGAGGTAGGCGTGGTTTACGAGCCCGCCCCCGTGCCCTCCACCCTTAACGGCGTAGTGGGCCGCACATACCTCGACGTCGGCGCCAACGTAACGCCTCAGACGGCAGTCGCGCTGGTGGTGGACCAGAGCCAGGTAAGGGTCCGCGTGGACGTCCCTGAGCGCTACCTCGGCAAGATAAGCCTCGGACAGAACGCAAAGACGACTGTCGAAGCCTTCCCCGGGCAGATGTTTTACGGAAAGGTAAGCAAGGTCAGCCCCGTTCTCGACCTCGCCAACCGGACTGTCCCCGTGGAAATACTTATTGATAACCCCTCAGGCAAGCTTAAATCCGGCATGTTCGCGGAAGTCCATCTTATAGTGGGCAGCAGCAACGCCCCCATTACGGTGCCGGCATCCGCCCTCGTGGAGGAGACCAAGAACAACTACGTGGTCTTCGTGCCTACGGCTGACGACAGGGCGGTCCGCAAGCCCGTGACGATAGGCCTCAAAAATCTGGAATACGCCGAAATACGCTCCGGCCTCACCCCGAACCAGAGAATAATAGTTTCGGGCCTTTACGGACTCAAGGACGGCAGCAAAATAAAGGTTAACAGATAGCCCTCAGCGGCCAAAGGTGATACCTAATGAAAATTGTTGAATTATGCGTGCGCCGCCCCATCATGACGTTCATGATGGTGTCGTGTATACTGGTGCTGGGAGCGGTTTCCTACACCAGGCTGGGCGTGGACCTTTTCCCGAACATAGACTTCCCTTTCGTCAGCATACAGACCACGCTGAAGGGCTCAAGCCCCGAGGAAATAGAAACCTCCATCACGAAGCCGATAGAGGAGTCCGTCAACACCATCTCCGGCATCGAGGACCTCAACTCCACCAGCTATGAAGGCCTTTCAGTGGTCTTCATCAAGTTCGTGCTGGAAAAGAACGTGGACGTGGCGGCCCAGGAAGCCCGCGACAAGGTGAACGCCGTCATAAAGAACCTTCCGCAGGGCACGGATCAGCCCGTCGTGGGGAAATGGGACGTCAGCGCCTCCGCCATACTTAACGTGGTCGTAAGCGGAGAACGGGACCTCATAGACCTGACCGAAATAACCAAGAAGAAGATAAAGGAAAATATCGAAACGGTAAACGGCGTGGGCTCGGTAACGCTGGTCGGCGGACGGGAACGCGAAATACACATCATCGTCAACCCGCTCAAAATGGCCGCGCTCAACATATCAATCAAGCAGGTCAAGGACGCGCTCACCCAGCAGAACGTGGAAATACCCGGCGGCAAGATAGAGCAGGCGGACAAGGAATACGTCCTGCGCACGCTGGGCCGCATAAGCAGCGCCGAACAATTCAAGAACGTCGTGGTGGCGACGCGCAACAACACGCCCGTCCGCATATCCGACATAGGCAGGGTGGAGGACTCCGGCCAGTTCATGGAAACGGCCTCCTACCTCAACGGCAAGCCCTCGGTCACGCTGGTTATCACCAAGCAGTCGGGCACGAACACCGTGGCCGTCGCGAAGGAAGTGCGAAACAGGCTTGATCGCCTTAAGCCCATCATCCCGAAGGATATGAGCATAAAGGTGATAGGCGACCAATCCATATTCATCAAGGACTCGGTCAACACCGTGCTGGAACACCTCATACTGGGCGCCCTCTGCGCCGCCGTCATGGTGCTGGTGTTCATGGGCGACATCCGCTCCACCATCATCTCCGCGCTGGCGATTCCCACCTCCATCGTCGGAACGTTCATCTTCATGCAGCTGGCCGGTTTCACGCTCAACAACATGACACTGCTGGGCCTGACCATATCGGTCGGCCTGGTCATTGACGACGCCATAGTCATGCTGGAAAACATACACCGCCACATGGAAGAGTACTCCCGCCCCGCGCGGGAAGCGGCTCTCGAAGGAGCGGAGGAAATAGGGTTCGCGGTCATAGCGATGTCGCTCTCCCTGCTGGTCATCTTCCTGCCGCTGGCCTACATGAGCGGCATCATCGGACGCTTCATGAAAAGCTACGGCCTCACCATAGCGGGCGCCATAGCAATCTCGACCTTCATAGCCCTGACGCTGACGCCTACGCTATGCTCGCTATTCCTTAAGGCCAGCCACGGCAAGAAGACCAAAATGTCGGACATGGCGGACAGAATAAACGACTACCTGGCAGACAAGTACCTGGTCATGCTGAAGTGGGCCATGAACCACAAGAAATTCATGGTGGTGTCCTCGATAATCATCATGCTCTCCACCATACCGCTGGGCCTGTTCATCGGCAAGGACTTCGTGCCGCAGGACGACACCTCCAAGTTCCAGGTCAATATAACCGCGCCCGAAGGCACCAGCCTCGAGCAGATGCGCCGGATATTCACCCAACTGGACCAGGAAATAAAAACCATGCCCTATGTAAAGGACACCCTGTCCACCATAGGCAAATCAGGCTCCACCACGGCGGTAAACAAAGGCGCCATAGTGGTGGAACTGGCGGAGCTGAACGAGCGCTCCATCCCGCAGGAAAAGATGATAGCCGCCACGCGCAAGATGCTCTCCAAGTATACGGCCCTGCGCACCTCGGTCAACCCCGTCGGCGGCTTCGGCAGCGGCAATGAATACGACCTGACCTTCGTCATCGCCGGACCCGACCTTGTAAAGCTGCAGGAATACGCCGGCAAGGTGGCGCAAGACCTCAAGGCGCGGCAGGGAATAAACGACGTGGACCTCAGCTTCTCCTACGCGAAGCCCGAATACCGCGTGGTCATCAACCGCGACCGCGCGCAGGACATGGGCGTGAAGGTCGAGGATATAGCCACATCCCTGCGCACCTTCGTCAGCGGCAGCGAGGACATAACCAAGTACAAGGAAGGCGACGAACTCTACCAGGTCCGCATACGCGCCGACGAGCGCTACCGCAACCGCCCCGAGATAGTGGCCGCCATGCAGATTCCCGCAACCGGAGGCGGCACCGTCCGCCTGGACTCCGTAGCCACTCTGCAGGAAGGCAGCGGTCCCACGCAGATTGACCGCTATAACCGCCAGCGCCAGATAACGGTGCAGGGCAACCTGAGCGGCATGCCGCTGGGCAAGGCTCTCTCCTTCGCGCAGGCCGCGTTCGACAAGCAGCACGCGCCGGTGGACTACCGCGGCGAGATATCGGGCCGCGCCCGCGAAATGGGAAGAATGTTGAACAGCTTCATCATGGCGTTCATCATGGCCTTCCTGTTCATCTACATGGTTCTGGCCAGCCAGTTCGAAAGCTTCACGCATCCCCTGGCAATCATCATCTGCCTGCCGCTGACGCTTCCGTTCGCGCTGCTGTCCCTCTTCCTGACCGGACAGACGCTTACGCTGTTCGCCATCATGGGCGTGTTCATGCTGGTGGGCGTAGTCAAGAAAAACGCCATTCTGCAGGTTGACTACACCAACACCCTGCGGGCCAAGGGCTACAACCGCTACGACGCCATCATGGAAGCGAACAAGACGCGCCTGCGCCCCATCCTGATGACGACGCTGACGCTCGTGGCCGGCATGCTTCCCACGGCCTTCGGCACCGGCTCGGGCTCCGGCACGCGCCGCACCATGGCCATGGTCATCATAGGAGGACAGGCACTCTCCCTTCTCATCACCCTGCTCATGACGCCTGTCACCTACTCCCTTCTGGACGACCTCCAGATATGGATGAACAAGCGCTTCGGCATAGGCGGGCACCACAAGGAACACGCCGCCGGCCAGAACGCGGAACTTCACTAAAGTAGTACAATAGCCAGAGACCCCCCGAAACCCCAGCCATACCCTTAACGGGATATGGCTGGGGTCAGATTTCTTGTGAGGGAACATGCGTTTCGATTCGGACGAAGACTCTAAGGACAAGATAAACTACCGGAAAACCGGCGGCAGACTGCTGAAGCTCCTTGCCACAAGGCGGGCGGAATTCATATCCGCTCTGCTGCTGCTTTCCCTTTCCTCCATAACCTGGCTGGCGAACCCGGTCCTAGTCCGGCACATGCTGGACCATAACCTTCCCCAGAAGGATTACAAGGGGCTTATAACCACGCTGGCGGTCTTTCTGGTCAACGGCCTGGCCTACCTCTTCTTCACCTACCGGATGCAGGTCAGGCTGGAATACCTGGCCCAGTCCATGCTCATAGAACTGAAGCAAAACCTGGTCAACCATCTGCTCGGCCTGCATCTGGGCTGGTTCGACAAGACGCCGGTCGGCAAAATATCGGCCCGTGTCCAGTCGGATACGGACTCCATGCACAACATGTTCACCGGCGCGTCAGTCACCATCATAAGGAATGCCTTCATTCTGTTCGGCGGTTTGGGCATAATGATAGCCTTCAATTTGAAACTGGCGCTGGTCACGCTGGTCATAGTCCCCCCGCTGCTCATAATGGCCAGGATATTCGTCCGGAAAAGCACCCCGCGCTTCCTCAAATGGCGCAAGGTCGCGGCCGAGATGTCCGGCTTCATAGGCGAACAGCTTCAGGGCATAGCCGCCACCCAGGCCTACAACCGGCAGGAGGACACCGCCGGCAGGCTGGAGGAGATAAACGACAGGAAATTCAAGATAATACTCCACGCGGAAACGCTGGTGGTGGCGTTCTTCCTCGCGGCGTATTTCTGCGAGCCTTTGGTCACCAGCCTCATACTCGGCGTCGGAGGCCACTGGGCCATACAGGGCAAGATAACCATCGGCGTATTGATAATGTTCATAATGTACATGGAACAGTTCATAGACCCGCTGATGAGCCTTTCGGAGCAGATAAGCCAGATACAGCGCTCGTTCGCCGCGGCTGAACGCATATTTAACATCATGGACACCAAACCGGCCATAACGGACCCGCCAAAACCGCACTATCTGGCGCGCCTGGAACACAACATAGAATTCAGGAACGTCTGGCTGCGTTACGCGGAAGAGGCTCCATGGGCGCTGAAGGACGTCTCCTTCACCGTCAAGCGCGGAGAGCGCCTCGCCATAGTCGGGGAGACGGGCGGCGGCAAGACCACTGTCATAAGCGCGCTGTTCCGCTTTTATCCCGTGCAGAAAGGCGAAATCCTGTTCGACGGCATGCCCCTTAACAATCTGGCGCAGTCCTCCCTGCGGTCAATGCTGGGGCTGGTTCAGCAGGATATATATCTTTTCCCGGGCACAATGATGGACAACCTCCGCCTCATGGACACCTCCATTCCGGAATCCCGCGTGCACGACGCCATACGTTCCGCGGGGCTGGACGAGTTCTTCACCCGCCACGCACTGAGCAAGGTCATATCGGAAAAGGGCGGGAACCTCTCCCAGGGCGAGAGGCAGGTAGTGTCGATCGTGCGGGCCATGGTAATGGACCCCCCTGTCATAGTTTTCGACGAGGCCACCGCCTCGGTGGACCCGCACACAGAAAGGATAATACAGTCGGCCACGGAAAGGCTGTTCGCGGACAGGACCTGCGTGGTCATAGCGCACCGCCTTTCCACCATACGGAACGCGGAGCAGATACTGGTTATAGGCGACGGAGAGATACGGGAGAGAGGCACGCACGCCGGGCTTATGGAACAGGACGGCATTTACGCGAGGTATTTCCAGCTGCAGTTCGGGCAGGGAGGAGGCGCTCATGAAGGCGCTTAAGTGGTTCCTGCCCATATGGCGCGCCAACAAATGGCGCATGACGGCCATCGTCACGCTGGGCATGGCCTCGGCCGTGTTTTCCAACATGGCGCCGCTGTTCATACGCAGCATCATAGACGGCCTCAGGAAAGACATATCCTACCACCTTATCGGGAAGTACATAATCCTGATAATCGGGCTCGGGCTGGCTCGCTACGCGGTCAATTACTTCGCCCAAATCAACCGCGTCTGGATGAACCAGCACATAGAGATGACGGTGCGCTCCCGAGTCTTCAGGCACCTGATGCACATGGACCGGGTCTTCTTCCACCGTTTCACGCAGGGGGACCTGCTCACCCGCCTTACCGATGACGTCAACGAAAAGATAGCGTGGTTCGGCTGCTCGGGAGTGTTCCGCTTCATACAGGCCCTGTGGACGCTTGCGGCGGCGGTTTCCTTCATGCTGTACCTGAACCCGGCCATGACCTTCTGGGCCATGCTGCCAATGCCCTTCCTGTTCCTGGCATATGTAACTATGGGGCGAAGGATGGACAAGCTCTACGAGGCCGTCCAGAACTCGATAACCGCGCTTTACGAGACGCTGGACGCCTGCTTCTCCGCCATAAGGCTGGTCAAGGCCAACGGCAAGGAAAGCTGCCAGAGCGAAACTTTCGCAAGGGCCACGGAACGACAGAAAAAGGCCGAAATAGACTCCGTGGTCCTGCAGGCGTTCTTTTCATCCATCTTCAACTACGTCGGCTACCTGTGCCTGTTCGTGGTGTTCCTGACGGGCGGACGCATGGTCATACAGGGCACGCTGACGCTGGGCGAGCTGGTGGCCTTCATGTTCTACGTGAACATGATAATAGGCCCGCTCTCGGACATCAGCTATTTCTTCATATCGCTCAAGCGGGCGGAAGTTTCCATAGGACGCATGGAAGACATACTGAAGAGCCGCTCCGCCGTGCAGGAGCCGCGGGTTCCGCGCCAGACGCCCCGCGCGGTGAAGGAACTGACGTTCGAGGACGTTTCATTCAGCCCCGGACCGAAAGCCGGCCTTATCCTCAAGCACGTCTCGTTCTCCGCCAAGGCGGGGCACCGGGTAGCGGTAGTGGGAAAGATAGGCTCCGGCAAATCCATACTGCTTTCGCTTATTCCGCGCCTCATAGAACCGGAAGGCGGGCGCATCGCCGTCAACGGCGAGGATATCCGCGAATTCCGGCTGGCCGAACTGCGCTCCCGCATAGGCTACGTCCCGCAGGAGGCCGTCATTTTCTCCGCCACTATACGGCAGAACATAACCCTCGGTAGGGAAACTTCGGAGGAGGAATTCGCCCGGGCCATGGAAACGGCGCAGTTCGCCGGAGAAATACCCCAGTTCGAGAAGGGCCTCGACACGGTCTGCGGACCACGCGGCGTCACGCTCTCCGGCGGGCAGAAACAGCGCCTGGCCATAGCGCGCGCCATTCTCTCTCGGCCTGACATACTGTTGCTGGACGACTGCACCTCCGCCATGGACGCGCAGACCGAGGAGCAGCTCTGGAACGGACTTTACAGGAGCATGCCTGACACGCTGTGCCTTGTCTCCACGCACCGGATAAAGACAATCGAGACATCCCCCCTCATCCTGACGCTTGATTCCGGGGCGCTGGCCGAGGCGGGCACGCACAACGAGCTTATGGCCCGCAAAGGGCTGTACCGCTCCATATACGAACGCCAGAAGCTCGCCGACGAAGTGCATCAGCGTTCCTCATCGGGGGAGCGCTCCGCCTGACGGGAGCCGGAACATGAAGAGCCTGATTCTCTGCTCATACGGACTGAAGCCGGAACACATCACACTGGAAACGATAAAGGAATGCCGGACCTGCGACATCCTCTTCTGCGACTGCGTGGGCCTGTCCGCGCGGCTGGGCGGCATTCTGCCGGACATGATGGAACTGGAAGACCGGGCGGGAGCGCTCTCCGTGGAGGATAAAACCGCCGCGGTAATGGGGGCTTTTGCGAGGCATGACAAGGTAGGAGTGATGACTTACGGCCACCCAGACTTCCTGTGCAGTATTGCCGACCTCCTGATGAAAAAATGCGCGCGGGCAGGAATAGAGGTCCGGGTTTTACCCGCCATATCTTCGACTTCCGAACTGCTTTCAATGGCCGGGGTAACGGCGCTCTCTCACGCCGGAGTGGTGCTGACAAGCGCCATAGGATTGCCGGGGCTGTCGCCAGGCAGCTCCCAACTGCACGTTTTCATATTCGACTTTTATGCGCTCGAGGACGGAAGGTACTCCGGCGCGAAAGCGGACCTTGCCGCCCATTTGGAGAGACATTACCCGAAAAGCCACAAAATGGAACTTCTGGAATGCGGGAACCATCGTGACGAAAGCCGGAAAAGCTTCCTCGTTGGAGAGCTGGACAAGGCTCTGAAAGACGCCTCGCATACAACAACGCTCTACATCCCGCCGCTAAATATGCCGGGAAAGAACTGCCGGCGGAATATAAACGAAGTGAAACCAACCGCTCCCCGAAAGCGGAAATAAAGAGTTAAGTAACATTTCGTGTTGGTTTTTCATGGGCTTTCCCGACGGGAAAGCCCTTTTGATTAGACTTTTGATAGTCTAATCCATCCTAAAACGGACACAGGAAGAAGCGTTCCGCTGGAATTTGCCCGTCGATAACATTCCGTGCAAGGCAACGAACCGCAGGCACAAAACCAACACGAAATGTAACTTGGCTCGACATAAATACCCCAAAGCCTTTCCTGAACCGTCCCCCTGTCTTCCTTCCGGCAGAAACTATCCGTTTCGGCAAAACAGTCTGTCAGGTACGCCAGCTATCTCAGCCCTTTATGTATTTCACCCAGACCTTGCGGGAGCGAGGGCCGTCGAATTCCGCGAAATAAACGCCCTGCCAAGTCCCCAGCTTAAGGCGTCCGTCCTCAACTATCGCGGTAAGGGACGGGGAGAAAAGGGAACTTTTGATATGCGCGTCGGAGTTGCCCTCGGAATGGGAGAAACCGGCCTCCTCCGGGACAAGCTTTTCCATATGGTCCAGCATATCGGACACCACGTCGGGGTCGGCGTTCTCGTTTATGGTGACGGCGGCGGTGGTATGCGGCACGAAAACCGTGCAGATACCCGAATCCGCGCCGTATTCGGACAGAGCCTCGTCCACTGCCGCGGTTATGTCTATGAATTCCATGCGCCTTGAGGTGCGCACCGCTATTTCCTTCAGCACAGGGCCTCCGCCGCGGGACGGAGGTCGCGGGCAAACGCCGTCGCTATGAGTTTTTCCGGGCTGCCGGTAGCCGCCTCGAAATCAGGGTCGAAACGGATGGAAGCCAGAGTCTTCACTCCTGGAACCGAAGCAGGGCGCGGAGCGCGGGCCATGTTTTCCACGGCGCCGCAGACTTGCATATTAAGACGGGCGGACAAATCCAGTGAACGCCTGAGTGTTTCCAGCGAGAGCACGGAATTGGCATACACCGGCAGCAGTTCCGCCCTTTTGATGAAGCGCGCCAGGTCGAGGCTGGCCTCGCCCAGTCCGGGCGGCATGTCCAGTATCAGAATATCGAGCTCGCCCCAGCGGGTGACGGCGAGGAGTTCCAGTATGGCGTCGGTCGTTTCCTCTCCGCGCAGGTGGATTGCCCGCGCGCCGACGAAGTAGGCCGCGCTCATGAAGCGCACGCCGCCCACAAGAGGCGGCTCAAGCCCTTCAATCTCCTCAGGAAAGACATCCGACGCGCCGAGTATTATATGGTCGGAAGCGCCGGAAAAATCCAGATCCAGCAGGCCGACGCGGCGGCCGCGCGCGGCGAGCTTCAGGGCAAGCACCGAGGCCACGCTGCTTTTGCCTATGCCGCCTTTCCATCCGGTGACGGCAATAATCCTTCTCGCGCCGCCGAGGCGCTTTTCAAGAACAGACAGGCGCGGGTCTATCATTTGGCGCCCCGTATTTCCTTAAGGTAGACGCCGCGGCCCTGTTTTATGGTGAAATCTGGACTTTTGCAGGCCGGGCACTGCACGAACACGCGGGCTAGGTCGGGAACAAAATGCACCGCCTCCTTTTCCTCATGCTTCAGGGCGTCACGACCCTCGGCGAAGGTAAAGTCCTTCCCGCAGGCCTTGCAGGAAAGTATCGCGGGCGCGGTTTCCAGCACAAGGCCGGCACGCGAAAAAACTGGAGCATAGTTTTCCCTCAAATCGGAAAAAATGGAGGAGAAGGCCTTTTCATCAATGGCCTGCATCTCCCCCAGAACGGCGACCACTTCATCAACCCTGGTCAGGCCGTTTTCTTTCGCCGCCTTGGAAGCGGCGCACAGTACAGCGTCCACAAGCGCCCATTCGTGCATGGATAAATTCTACTAAATAGGCCTCCGCGGTTGGGCGGAGGCCTGTCAATACGAACGAAAGCTGAACGACACCGGCTCGAAAGCCGGTCCAAAGCCTGTCTATCCTGCCACGACAGGCGTTTATTTCACCTGTCCTTGCGTTACTTTACGCCCATCCGCCTGCGACAATGCCCGTTTCGCTTGAGGGAGTCAGAAAGCCCCGTTCGCCGCGAGAGAGCATCTTCAGACCGGCTCGAACGTGATTATCAGCGGCTTGTGCCCGGCGCAGGCCGAGTTGTCGTATTCCGCGAATGATGCAATTATTATTCTGTCCCCGGGCTGGACCAGCCGGGCAGCCGCGCCGTTGACGCATATCTCCCCCTTTTCACCCAGCAGGACGTAGGTGGAAAAGCGCGCGCCGGAATTGCAGTTATATATGTCCACCTTCTCGAATTCCAGTATGTCCGCGCGGGAACAAAGCTCCCTGTCTATGGTAATGGAGCCATTATATTCAAGATTGCAGCCCGTCACCGGGTAACGGTGGAGCTTGGATTTAAGCATTGTTCGTTTCATGAAAGCCTCATTTTACCCGCGCGGAGGCGGGGTTTTTCTGGTTGAGCGAATACGCGGCCTTAAGGCCGGAAAGGACAAGGTCCGGCAGTATCGCGTCGAAAAGCCTGTACTGCTCGAACATACGGCAGAAGCCGCCGGTGCCGACAAGAACAGCCTCCTCCCCGCCAAAATCCTCGCGGCAAATCAGGGAGCGAATCTCCCTGACCGCCGCCAGGTTGGAATAGTATATGCCGGACTGAATGCTTTCCGCCGTTGTCTTGCCCACCACGGAGGCGGGGCGCACTATCTCCACCGTGCGGAGCAGCGCCGTGCGGCTCGCCAGCGATTCCATCGCCGTCTTGGGGCCCGGCATTATCAGCCCGCCAAGGTAATCCCTGTTTTTAGTTATGGCGCAGAAAGTGGTGGCGGTGCCGAAGTCCACGATGATTATATTGCGGCCCGCATAAAGCTGTACCGCGCCCACGGCGTTGGCTATGCGGTCGGCCCCGACCTCCGCAGGATTCTTGTACTTTATGTTAAGCCCGGTCTTCACCCCGGCCTGAAGGAAAAACGGCTCCATTGGAAAGTATTTGGCGCAGGCGCTCCTCAACGAGTAGGACAGCTCCGGCACGACTGAACATACGGCTATGCCGCTTATTTTCCCGGCATCCACGCCGTTTTCCCGCAAAACGCCCTTCAGGAAAACCCCTATTTCATCTGACGCGACATCCGCGCGGGAACTTTTCCTGAACTTCAGGCGCAGACTGTCCCCTTCGAACACCCCGCCGAATATATGACTGTTGCCCACATCGAGAGTCAGCAGCATTTCCAGCCTCCTTGAAAACAGAAAGTATAAGCCCCGCGAGACGGCGCGGACTGCGGCATCGCGCGGCGGCCTTTCCCCGGACATATAAAGTAAAAATCCTTTTCCCGGCCCGGATATCAAGCATATCATTATGCACTGTCATGTTCACGCCAGGCCTGCGCGAAAGGGCGGAGGCCGCGCGCGCCCGTTCCCTCGCCGAACCGGTGCAGGTAAGCTTGAATGCGGCAATTAACAGGCTGCGCCCCGCCGCATAACCTGGCAGGCGGTCCACTATCTTGAAGTTCCGCTTGAGCCGCAGCACCATGTCCCCCCCGGAATCCAGCTTCATGCCTTCGCTGACCGGCATGGCAACGTCGCCCGACTCCACGGAAGCGACGGAATAATCGCTGACCGCGGCAAGATGAATCACCGCGTCGAAGCGTCCCGAACCGAGAAGGGAATGGAGAGCGGAATCCAGTTCCGCGAAGCCGGAGAACTCCATTGACCGCCCGCGACCGGACGGCATAACCGCCCCGCGACCGTGCAGGTAAAAAACCCTGTGGCCCGTTTCGCGCAATGCGTCGGTTATGGCCGCCCCGGTGGAGCCGGTGCTGAAGTTAGTTATGAAACGCACGCCGTCTATGGACTCCCGCGTTGCTCCGGAAGTGACAAGTATGTTCATTTCCCGCCTTCAAGCAGCCGCATTATTTCCGTATGTATATCGTCGGGTTCCGGCATGCGGCCCTCTCCCTCGTCGCCGCAGGCCTGCCTGCCCCGCGCCGCCGGCATTACATTCACTCCCCATCCGCGCAGGACCTCCACCGAGCGACGGGTGGCTGGATGCCGCCACATATTGACGTTCATCGCTGGGACCGCCAGAAACGGCTTTGAAAAATCATGCGCCATAAACAGTGTGCTTACACAGTCATCGCCCACGCCCGCCGCCATCTTGCCGAGCATGTTAGCCGTTGCGGGGCACACTATAGAAATATCCATCCACTTCGCGAGCGAAACATGCTCTATGTTCTGGCGGCTTTCGAACATATCCGCATACACAGGTTTCCCGGTGAGCCCCTCAAGCGTGGAAGGCCCGATAAACTTAAGCGCCGAGGGAGTGCAGGCCGTCTTGACCTCGTGGCCTTCCCTTACCAGGCGGGATATCAGGGCGCAGGCCTTGAAGCATGCGATAGAGCCGGTCAGGCTGAAAACAATTCTATATTTCGACATTGTCTATCAGCCTGACCCCGCCGAGATTTATGGCGGCGAGCCTGCGGCCCCATTTTTCCTCGACATAATCCACGGCAAAACCTTCCTTCTCCAGCATGCGGCGGGACTGTCTGGCATTCGCGCCCGCGGAGAGATGACGATGAAAAAGAGGCGCGCGCTCCCGGTCCCGCGCGGGAAGAAGACGGTTGCGGGAACTGAGAGCCAGCCCGTCCGCTTCCCGGACTATTTTGCACGCCACTATGCGCGTTCGCATGAAAAACGCCTCAGCCATGCCTTTGACAAGCATATACTGCTGGTAATCCTTTTCCCCGAAATACGCCCTGTCCGCGCCGGAGATATTCAGCAGTTTCATCACCGCGGTCAGCACTCCGTCAAAATGTCCGGGACGGTGCGCCCCGCACAGCACGAGGCTGTCGCGGTTTTCGGAAACGCGGTAGCGGTATTCGTCGGGATACAGCTCCTCGAAATCCGGCGCGAAAAGATAATCGGCCCCACATTTTTCAAGCAGCGCGGCATCCTTCTCCGGCGTGCGGGGGTATCTGCCAAGGTCGTTCTTGTCGTTGAACTGCGTGGGATTGACAAAGACGCTGACAAGCGTAATGTCGTTTTCCTTCGCGCTGCGCCGCACCAGCGAGGCATGCCCCTCGTGCAGCGCGCCCATCGTAGGCACGAAACCTATGGAAAGCCCCTTTTTTTCAAGCCCGCGCCTGACGGCGCGCCACTGACCTGTTGTCTTTATTATCCGCATGAATGCTCCTTTTGCGGGAAGGCGCCGTTTTTCACTTCCGCGTCAAAGCGGGAAATGGCCTCCCCTATGACGGCCCTGCCGTCCATGAATTTCTTGACGAAACGCGGCGTCCGTTCCGCGCAGAGACCCAGCGCGTCCTGCAAAACCAGCACCTGCCCGTCCGTATGAGGGCCGGCTCCTATGCCTATGGTTGGAATGGCGAGCGACTCGGTAACGCGCCGGGCCAGCTCATCCGGCACGCATTCTAACACGAGGGCGAAGCAGCCCGCGCCCTCCAGCCGCGAAGCCTGGCAGAATATGGCTTCGGCGGCCGAAGGACTGCGGCCCTGCACCCTGTACGCCCCCAATTTCAGTATCGACTGAGGTGTAAGCCCCAGATGCCCCATCACGGGGATGTCAGACGACGTCATGGCGCGAATTATGTCCTCGTGCCCGTCCACGCCTTCCAGCTTGACCGCGCCGGCCCCGGCTCGCAGCAGCAGAGCGGCGCAGTCCATGGCGTGCTTGAGGCCGCTGCGGTAGGAAAGGAACGGCATGTCCGCCACTATGAACTTCGACGGCGCGCCGCGCGCAACGGCCGACACGTGCGCGGCCATCATCTCCGGCGTGGCGTCTATGGTCGATTTGCAGCCGTGCATGACCATTGCCGCGCTGTCGCCCACCAGAACGCAGTCAACCGGCGAGGAATCCACCAGCCGCGCGAACGAATAATCGTACGCCGTCAGCATGGATATCCTGCCGCCCTCCCGTTTGCGAAGGGAAAAATCGCCGATTTTCATAACGCTCCTTTTCTGCCGACCCCACTCCCGGAATCCGCATAAAAATCCACAAACGCCCTGTAAAGGTTCTCCAGTCTTTCCCCCTTCAGCGCGCGCAGATGCGCCGCCACGGTCTTGGCGTCTCCTCGTGCGAGAGGGCCGGTAAGCCCCCCTGAAGCGGCGGAATTTAGCGCGGCGGTCCGAAGAAGCGATGAGGCAGCCTCCCTCGGTATGCCGAACCCGCGCTCCAGCCGGTCGAAATATTCGGCCCACAGCATGGAAGAGAAATTTGCACCGGCGCAGCACAGCGCGTGGTAAAGAGGTTTTTGGGACGGCTCTATGGCGAAATGCGGATTGGGCAGGCCGGGGAAAAGTTCAGGGAACGAAGGCCCGCCCTTCTCCGTAACAAAGGGTATCGCGGAATAAACCTCAAGAGGATATGGCTGAGTCCCGAAAACGGCAAGCGGATGAGCGCCGTACGCCAGAGGAGTATGCAGCGCGCCGGAGCAATGGACGAGAGCGGCACCCGAGTGGAGCAAATGCTTTTTTATGAAAGGGATTATGGAGGAATCGCTTATGGCGACGACTACGACGCCGCAGCCCGAAAGGGCGGCGCGCGGAGAAACGCCCGTTTTTGTGCCTGTCCAGAGTCTGCACGGAAGTTGCAGCAGGGACAGATAACGGGCCAGATGGAAGGCCAGTTT
>Ga0074197_1001688_pt1 | contig 17600 bp, 16 predicted proteins | sample EPASupsiteSAE305_FD_64526 | JGI IMG/M metagenome (GOLD analysis project Ga0074197, IMG submission 64526) | Bioremediated contaminated groundwater microbial communities from EPA Superfund site, New Mexico - SAE3-05 reassembly with SPADES | ecosystem: Environmental > Aquatic > Deep subsurface >...
TCATTTGGCTCTAAGAGACAACAAAGAGGTCGAGACAAGGTCAATAGGGGAAGAACCTTCAAGGCGAGTCCTTGTCTGTCCTGTCTCACGTCCCGATAGTGGAAGAAAAAGGACCCCGCGCAGCAGATAGATATATATCGTATTACTTTCACATATAAAAGGTGCGCGGAGCATTTGCTGCTTCGCGCACCTTTTATATGGCTGTAACTTATGTTTCAGGTATTATTTCCCGAGGTCCATGTAAGAGTTGATAAAATCAAGAGTATTTATTTCGTTCATAGGTCTGGAAATAAAGAATCCCTGTATGTTTCTGCACCCGCATCCGATAACGGCATCAAGCTGATCTTCTGTTTCGATCCCTTCAGCAATGATCTCTACCCCAAGGGATTTTGCCACGTTCGTGATGCCTTTTAATAGTTTGACCTGTTTATCTGATTTTTCGATTCCTTTAATAAAACTTCTATCGATCTTCAGGTAGTCGACAGGAAGATCTTTCAGGTACGAGAGAGAGCAGTACCCTGTGCCGAAATCATCGATCAAGATTTTTATGCCGGCTTCTCTTATCATACTTAGTTTTTCAACTAATTCTGCAATGTCTTTGCATAAACAAGATTCTGTTATTTCAAGGCCCACGCTTTGCGGCGGAAGGCCGTGATCTTTTAACTTGGCTGCAAGCTTTTCTGCAAAATCCATCTGATAGAACTGTACTGTTGAAACATTGAAATTGACGAATATATTATTCTCTTTCAACTTTGATGCAAACTCAAAAGATGTATCTATTACAAAGTCTCCCAGTTTATTTATAAAACCGCTCCTTTCTGCCAATGGAATAAAAACAGAAGGGGCAACTGTCCCATATTTTTTGCTTTTCCACGAAAGGAGGGATTCTACTGCTATTATCCTGTCTGATTCAAAAGAATATATGGGCTGGTAAAGAAGTATAAGCTCCTCGTCTCTTATTGAATTCTGCAGGTCCATCTCCATGTCTAATTCTTTAATCACTGCGAGATAAGACTGTTTGTCCAAAATGAAGAGGTCATCATTGGATTTTGCAAGCCTCAATGTAATTTCACCGTATCTGATCATGTCACTTGGAGTGATAGGTGTCCTTCTCTGGTATTCAGGGCAGGATACTATCCCTATCCTGCATTTGACTTCGAAAGGACAATCTCCGAGTATGAAGGGATCAAGAAATTTTTTGTTTATCTCTCCTGCGATCTCAAGGATCTGGCTGATATTGTCATGTTCATCGATAACTATTACAAAATCATCGCTGTCAAGGTTATAAATGCTCCCTTGGACCTGGATCGAAACAGACGTAAGCCTTCCGGCTGCCTCACGAAGCATTTTTTGGAAGAGCCTGTGTCCAAAAATTTCCATTATTCTATGGCTGTCGTTTATGTCAATAAAGAGCAGCCCGCTTTTAAAGCTCTTTGAGAGGCATTTTTGATTAAGGCTCTCAATTTTGAGGGTGAAGCTCTCCCTGTTGGGAACATTGGTGGTCATGTCAGTATAAGCAAGATTTCTGACCCTTTCCTGGAGCAGCTCGTCCTTTGTAACATCGATCGCAAATGCAGGGAAGAACCCCCTCTCGTTATTTCCGATTATCTGAATAAGAAGAAAAGTCTTGTCGTTGTTCTTGTTGCGAAGAGAGAGTTTGAATGAAGCATCCTTTTCGATCTTAGCCGGGAATATTGTTTGTCCGTCATTCATGAACTCTTTAAAGTTGAAAGCTGATTTATCAGGAGAGATACCCAGAAAAGATGCGAAATCATCTTCAAAGTCCATAACTTCTCCGTCAGATGAAATTTTGAAAAAATGAAATCCGGTCTTACTTATCGTGTTGTGTGAGAGTTCACGGATCCTTTTATATTTCCAGTTCATTACGTAAAGATATATCGCTGTTAATGTCATTAAAAGAGTGCTTAATAAAATCAAAGCGCCTATCTTCATAAGAAGACTGTTCTGCTGGGACCTAATACTCTCTTTTGATGAGACGGCAACAAGTTTCCACTGATCTGAATGCGGAAGGGATGCAAAAGATATCATCCTGTCGTTTTTGGTGCTTTTGTGATGTTTTATCATGTTTCCTGCGAGGTTTGAAAGTTCTTCTTTGAGAAACTTGAGTTCATCTGATTCGATCAGGGTAGAGAGGGGGCTGAAAAAGTTTAGACTTCTGGTAAGGTGAGCGAACTCTCTCAGGTAGCTTCCTGAATACTCAACAACGTTGTTGTTTTTATCTATGAGGCATAAGAAAGTTCCGCTATAGGGAATATCTATGTTTTGAAGCATGAAAAGTTTCTCAACATTTATCACGGCGGTAAGTACACCAATAACTGCAGCTCCAGAAAAAACGGGAACGCTTAAAAAAACTATTCTCCCCGCTGATAGTTTGGGTGTGCTTGTTACATCATCGCTGACTACCTGTGATATAACAGTAAAACCTCGAATGGCCCGATAAAAATGATCTGTCTCAACGATGTCAACTTTTTTCCCGTTGGTACTTACCGTGTTCCCTTCTGCGTCTGTTAGCTGAATGAAGTCATACCCGATCTTTGCAGCTTCCGGTCTTAGTTGTTCGAGTCTTTTATTCAGGTTTTCCTTGCTGAACAAATTCTTTTGTGAAGAGGGGGTATATGCCAGTGCCTGCAGCTGGATGAGTTTTGCGTATATGCGTTCGTTGACCATGTTTGCTGCCATAGATACAACTGATTGGTTTTGTGTGTCAGCATGAGAGAAAAAAATCGACTTAACATGCCCAAGGAGAGCAAAAATTGCAAAAAAAGTAATAGCCAGAAAGGCTATCAGAAGAAAAAATGTGCGAGTGGTCGGAAAATAAGATCTGAATATCTTCCTCATATACAGGCTCCACAGTGGTTGGATTGCATTACTTTAATATTATAGCAGGCAAAGGTGCAAAGAACAATGGAACTAAATGCGCGATAAAGTTTACAAGGTTGATTTAGGTTTTTTCTCCCGCTTTGTCATACGTAATATACTTGATGTAATTTAATTAGGAATAACTAAAATAATATCCGTATTTGAAAAATACATAACCGAGAACGCGGAGGTGTGTTCATGAGTAAAGAAAAAATTATAACTGCTGTGAAAAAATTTGGTATTGCCGCTGCAGCCGGTGCGATAATGTTTGCTGGGGGAGCCTTTGGAACTTTCATTGCATCAGAATACACTGTTGTAAAGAATGCACGGGAACCTGATGCAAAAACTGTTGCCTCTGCGACCGTCGGAGCATACGCACAGGATATCTACAACGGCAATCCTATTGTCTCGATAGTCAAAAAAAGCTCTCCTGCTGTTGTAAATATTGACACAGAGACGATGGTCAAACAGAGGATAATGAGCAATCCATTCGGCAGGGATCCATTTTTTGAAGAATTTTTTGGAGAGGATTTCTTCGGCGGAGACGGGATGCAGGAGAGAGAGGTGCCTCAAAGGGGTAAAGGCTCCGGCTTCATCGTTACTAAGGATGGATATATCCTGACAAACAACCATGTTGTTGAAGGCGCGGACAAGATCAAGGTCACACTTTTGGACGGCAGGTCATTTGATGCAAAAAAAATCGGACAGGATCCTACATTCGACCTTGCCGTAATAAAGATCAAGGCCCCTGACCTTCCAGTGCTCTTGCTCGGAGACTCTGATGCGACAGAAGTCGGTGAATGGGTGGTCGCAATAGGCAACCCTCTGGGTTTTGAGAATTCTGTAACTGCTGGAGTAGTTTCAGCTAAAAACAGGACCCTACAGGCGCCCGGAGTCAATTTCCAGGGTTTCATGCAGACAGATGCGGCAATCAACCCGGGAAACAGCGGAGGACCTCTTATAGACCTCAGCGGAAGGGTCATTGGTATCAACACCGCTATCGTTCCTTACGCACAGGGAATAGGGTTCGCAGTTCCGATCAACATGGCCAAGCAGATCATGGACGACCTTATCCAGCATGGAGAAGTCAGGAGAGGCTGGCTTGGGGTAACAGTGCAGCCGCTGACGGCTGCGCTTGTCGATGCCTACAAGATACCTGTTAAAGAAGGATCTATCATTGCCGATGTGCAGCCCGGCTCACCTGCAGAAAAATACGGACTTCGGAGAGGCGATGTGATCGTATCTATAGCGGGCAAGGCGGTCAAAAACAGTCAGGACGTAGTTTTTTCTGTAAGGAACAAGCTTGCGGGAGACAAAGTCGAATTTGAAATATACAGGGATGGAAAAAAGAGAACAATAGAAGCAGTTCTTGGTGAGATAGACAAGGGTGAAAATCAGAAAACAGGCAGTAAGCCCACACAGGAATCCTCGAGCAGAGCAAAAACATCAAAGCAGATGGGGATTACCGCTGCAGTGATAGACAGCGAACTTCAAAAGCAGTTCAAACTGCAATCGACTGAAGGCCTGATAGTCCTAAATGTTGACAGGAGCAGTCTGGGCGCCAGGCTGGGACTTCAGCCGGGGGATGTCATTCTCGAAGTTAACAGGGTAAAGATGAAGAAGCTTGATGACTGGAACAGGGTTATGGGTGCAAAGAACAAATCACTGGGTATACTGATGTCCAGGGGAGGACAGACACTTTTCATTTCGGTTGAAATATAGCTCCGCCCATAGAATAGCCGTTCTTCACTACCAGGACGTCAGTTATTCCGATAGAGGTTAGTTCATCAGTGATAAGACTTAGATTCTTGAACAGGCCGGGAATATTTTCCCGGTCTGTTTCTATTTTTGCTGTTATTCCATCATAGCGCATCCTTAGTTGAGAATCTAAGGGAAGATATTTTCTGATGATGCTCTCTCCGACATCGACCTTCAAGATCATCTCTTCACTGATCGTAGTGCCTGTAGGTATTCTTGATGCAAGGCAGGCCGCAGAGGGCTTGTTTGCGGTGGGCAGCCCCAGGTTTGATGATATCTCCCTGATTTCCTTTTTCGAAAGGCCGCACTCAAGGAGAGGGGAAAGAACATTGACTGATTCTTTAAGGGCCTTCATTCCCGGCCGGTGGTCCTTAAGGTCATCTGTATTTGAACCGTCAAGGATCCGTGGAAAGCCAAGCTCTGAGGCGGAAGAAAGCATTGTGGCAAGCCTTCTGGATTTACATACATAGCACCGCTCCGGTCCGTTTTCGCAAAAATCTCTGCTGTCAAGATCATCGTGCCCTATTTTGAAAAGCCTGATCCCGTACCTCTCAGCAAAAGCGAGGATCTCTATCTTATCTTTTGATGAGAGCAACGGTGACCAGACAGTGAAGGCAACGGCGTTGTCGCCCAATGCCTCTTTGGCGGCAAAAACAAGTAAAGTACTATCTACGCCGCCTGAAAAAGCGACCGCAGCTCTTCCCAGCTTTTTTATTAATTTGACAAGCTCTTTGTACTTTTCTTCAGGATGCAAAAGATCATCCTTTTTTTCTATAACAGAAATCACAGAGGGAATCTCCGCCCATGAGAGTTTTTTCTCGCACCAGTTCCAGTTTGGGATCGAATCCCTCCAGGAATGCCGAGTCACGGTCGCATGAAATCAGAGATCCTATGTCGCCGAACCCCAGTTCTTTGTATAGGTTTGCAAATTCACATCTTGTGACATCAAAAGAAAGCACAGAGTCAAGATCTTCCTTCATCTTGACCTCCAATGCTCCCCCCTCGTTCCACTTTGAAATGCATTTTTCTTTCAGGTTTTCCAGTCCGCCGCCATTAAGTGCTTTTTCCTTCCCGAGGCTTCGTGATATCTCCTGCATAGTCTTTCGTACCAGATCATACGTTTTTTTATTGCCGAATTCCTTAGCAAACGCTCTTATTACAGGTCCAAGTACCTTCATTTCGATCTCCCTCTGCTGCAGGAGGGGTACCTCTACGTAGTTCTCTCTCATTTTCTGACCTCCGACTGTTAAATAAATTATTGCAGTAATTATGCTTATATTTTAACCTTTTATTTCCTGAAAATACTCTATCATGATAAAATAGCAAAACAGAGATTACAAGCAATACGAACTGAATCAGAAAAATCAGAAGGAGGTATTGCCATGACAGAGGTGAATAAAAGCGAAGACATCATCATGGAATTGAAGGCTGAAATCGAGGCCTTAAAATGTACGATCGCGGAACAGCAGGAAAAGGCCGAAGCCAAGCGAATCATTGATTTCAACAAGGTAAAAAACACCTTGGATGACGGAGCTAAGTCCCTCCTTGCAGCTGTAAAGCCGGTGATCGAAAAATATGAAGAGCCAGGAAGAGCAGCTGTTGCCAAAGTTGGGACAAGAGTGTCAGACAACCCATTCCTTTCTGTGGTTATAGCTTTTGGGGCCGGTATAGTAATAGGAAAACTTCTCGATTATTGTTGCTGGCGTGCCGAAGAAGAATAGTAATCAGGCCTCTTGGGCTTTGGACAGGAACGGTGATTAAAGTTGGAAACTTTTGCCAACTTGATAGTTAGTTTTTTTGATCTCGTTGAGGCCGAAGGAAGAACATTGAAAGAGAAATCTGTCCTTGTGATAGAGGGATTTCTTATTATGTTCTTTGGTGTCTCACTGGTCATTTACGGAGTTTTTGCCGTTGGAGCAGCATTGTACATTTGGCTGAGCGATCATATCGGAAAACCTATTTCTGCCCTTGCTGTTGCTGTTCTTTTTTTAGGAACCGGTATATGGCTGCTTTCTAAGGGCAGGGCGATCACTTACGGCAAAGGTGGGGCTGGCGTTGGAGCAGAACAAAAAAGAACTGACTCTTGAAGAGGCGAAGGCCAATTTTAAGGCCGCGATCATGGAGTTCGATCCTGTCCGTATAATTAAAAGAAAACCTCTGCATGTTCTCGGAGCAATGGCGTTTGCCGGTCTGATGACGGGCTTCACGGGCAAAAAGTTGTCCCGTGCTTTTTTCCCCGGACCAAGTCTGATCTCAGGAATAATAAAAAAACTGATATAGCTTTTCCCGGACAATTAATAATAATGGCAGTCCATGTCTTAACGGCAGGACTGCCATTTTTCTTGACAGACGCAATTATTTGATTCAAAGGTAAGTCTCAGGGGCCCACCCTGCCGTAAAGCATTATGAATCCCCTCGGACCTCTAACTATCTTGTAGCCGGCATTGCCCCTTGAAATAGCTTCCTGCTGTTTTTTTATTTCCCTTATAGGTATCCTCAGATGTCCGTGAGTCCAGAGTGGATACGCAGGATAAAATTCTTTTTTCAGAACAAAACGCAAAAAACCTCCGTAAGTCCATTCTATTGCAATAATATAGTATCCGCATGCAAGGACATTTTGCAGGCTGAAGATGTTTTTGGGAGATACAGTCGTAACTACCGAATCATATTTTTTCGAAACAATATTCTCCGCGTAAAACTGTGAAAGAAACTGTATGTTGTTTCCCCTGAATTCCCTATCTACTACGCAAAAACCAGTTACTGCGGAATTAGCATATCTATCGGGAGCAAGATTATAATCCTTTAAGGATTCCCTGACCCATTCACGTGAAGTTTTGAGCGTCCTGAGACAAATCAGGCGGTCTTCATATCTGGCACCTACAGCAAGACCGTCTTTGCTCACAAATCTTTTCAGATCTTCTTCAGTGCTTGCGGCAAAGATCTCACGGCTGAGTCCATGCGCTACTTCGTTGTGCAGTTTCACAGAGATGTCTTGGTCTTTTCTAGAAAGTACTTCGATCGTACAGGGTACTGTCAGCGCTCTTCCATCAGACATGTGTCTTTCTACGAATAACTGCATTTTTGCGATATTTTTCAAAATTCGCGGCCTCCCTTGATAGAGGTTGCTTTTTAATATACTTAACAACATAATTCCATAACACTGAAATTTTGATTTATATTTGTCATTATTGCATGGGGATATGCACTTAAAAAATGTTTTTTCTAAATATGAAAAAAAGAATAATTTAAAGATGGCTGTATAATTGCTGAACTGTCTGTTGATGATGGACGGAATGCTGTTAACAATGAAAAGAGGTTGTTACATGTCTCCTGTTGGGATGAGCAAGCCTTCAAAAACGGCACTTATTTTTGCTTATCTGATGATTTATATTATCTGGGGATCCACATATCTTGCCATAAGATTTTCTGTTGAGACCATTCCTCCTTTTTTTTCGGGAGGAGCAAGGTTTCTTAGTGCCGGAATCATGCTTTTCGCTGCCAGGTTTCTTCAGTCCGGTTACAGGACTACTGTGCAGGGATGGAAAAATGCCTTTATGGCATCTCTGCTCCCATTCGTAATATCATACGGACTGATAACGAGCGCTGAAACCGTAGTGCCATCTTCCATAGCGGCCCTTCTTGTGGCACTGGAGCCGCTCTGGTTCTGCGTATTAGGATGGCTGTTCTTCAATGGCGAAAGACCTGCAAAGCGTCATTATGTTGGGATAATATTAGGCTTTTTGGGTATCTTTTTCCTAGTCACAGGAGATCCTAACGCGGATTTCTCATTTGAATCAAGTTATTTGATATGGGTGCTTATGCTTATTTTGAGCGGACTCACCTGGGTAACAGGCGCTTTTATCTCAAGGAATCCGAAAATTCATGAGGACTCGCTGATGTCGTCGGGAATGCAGATGATGTGCGGCGGCGCTGTAATGATGTCAATACACTTTCTGATCGTTGTTTTCAATGGCAGCCACCAGGCCATGCCCTCTTTTTCAGAGAAATCAGTTTTTGCTCTCATATACCTGATAATCTTTGGCTCCCTTGTCGCATACTCGTCTTTTCTATGGCTGATGAGGGTAGAACCTGCCAACAGAGTCGCGACCCATGCCTTTGTAAATCCGATAGTGGCCGTATTTCTGGGATGGCTTCTGGGGGGAGAACATCTGAGTATCAATATGCTTGTGGCTACACCCCTTATAGTAGCGTCAGTAATACTGATGATCTGGGCTCCACGAAAAGGCTTCTGATCTCTTCATCTGCTGCGATCTTACAGAAAATACTGCATTCTATGCAAAACATAAAAAGACCTCAGGGCTTAAGTCCTGAGATCTTTTTATGTTTTATTAAAGGATCTTATCATTTATCAAGAAATTATGGAGGCGGCACCCGGATTCGAACCGGGGATGAAGGATTTGCAGTCCTCTGCCTTACCGCTTGGCTATGCCGCCACGAAGGAGAGTATAACAACCAGAATATTGAGTGTCAAGGCACAGAAAAGCCAGAAAATTCAACTGAATATTGAAACCTTTTCTTAAAAATAAAAATGTATTATAATAAAGTATAGACAAGAGTTTCTTTTTAAAAACAAACCTAAATGTGAAATATAACTCTATTTAGCAAAGGTTGCGGATAAAAATGAAGATATTTGCAATCAATCCAGGCAGTACAGGAATGAAGGCGGCCTTGTATGATGATCAGAATATGATCTGGTCAGAATCTGCGGAGTATAATCAGGAAGATATCGATAATTACAAGGAGTCAGCTGAACAGGAAGAAAACTTTCGATTTTTCAATTCCGTAGAAATACTTGAAAAACATGGGAACAAGGTTTTCGAACTCTCTGCTGTTGCAGGCAGGGGTGGGTTGTTGCGCCCGATGATTGGAGGCGCTTGGATTATTAACGAAGCTATGGAAAGCGATTTGAGACTATGCCGATATGGAAGGCACGCTTCAAATTTCGGAGGACTAATTGCAAAAAGGATATCGGAGAAGGCAGGATCTATTCCTGCCTTTATCGTTGATCCTGTCTGTGTTGACGAGATGTCCGCCGTAGCACATGTCAGCGGCATACCAGATATGCCCAAAAGATCCATATTTCATGCATTGAACCAAAAAGCTGTGGCATACAGGGTAGCGAAGCAAATGGAAAAACCTATTGAGGAGTGCAGATTCATAGTTGTGCATATGGGTGGCGGGGTTACCGTCGGAGCACACTGCGAAGGCAGGGTGATCGACGTGAACAACGGACTTGGAGGGTATGGGCCGATGTCATTGGAACGTGCCGGTACAGTACATGCAGGAGATCTTATAAAAAGATGTTTTTCAGGTAAATATTCAGAAAAAGAAATTCAAAGAATGATTATTGGAAATGCTGGAGTTGCTGCCCACCTTGGCACGCGTGATTTCAGAAAAATAGCTGAAATGGTGCATGCGGGAGACGAGAAGGCGAAACTTGTTGTTGAGGCGCTGGCCTATCAGATAGCTGCTGAAATAGGTTCAAGGGCTGTCAATCTTTACGGGAGAGTGGACGCTGTGATACTTACTGGAGGCCTTGCAAACAGTACCTATCTATGCGATCTGATCAAAGAGAGAGTGTCCTGGATATCAGAGGTCATCTTCGTGCCAGGGGAAGACGAACTGAGAGCACTTGCTGAAGGGGCCTACAAAGTGCTCACAGGGGAAGAAGAGGCTCACATCTATGAAAAAGAATAACCGCGTTCCTGAGAACAACCTGTCGTTGTTAAAAGATAAAAAATGGAATCATGTAATTGCTGTCACCGGAGCTCTTGGATCAGGCAAGACCGAGCTGACGATGAGCCTTGCCTCAGCTATGGCTGACAGTGGAGTGAGCGTCGTTCTGGCAGACATGGACATTATCAATCCCTATTTTTGTCTTAGGGCGCTGGCGGGCGACATAATTAAAGAGAACCTTTCGGTACTGGCACCGCCCGGAGATCTCAAATGGGGAGACATGAGCTACATTAACCCCCTGATCCGAACAAAAATACATGATCCATCAAACCGGCTTATTATCGATATTGGAGGAGATTCAAAGGGAGCACTTGCGTTAAAACAGTTTGAACCGGAAATATTAAAAGCTGGATATGACCTTGTCTTTGTTGTCAACCCCTACAGGACCCACACCAAAACTTTTTCAGAAATAGCCGAAATGAGAGACAAACTTGAAGCAACATGCGGACTCAAAGTCAACTCGATAGCAGCAAATCCACACCTTATGCATATTACAAGTCCGAAAGAATGCGCCGAAGGTATAATTTTAGTGAACGACTTTTCTAAAAAGATGGACGTCCCAATGTTTTTCGGAATAGCGGAGGAATCAATTTCGTATGATGTGAAAAAGATCCTGCCTAATAATATCCCGCTGTGGATACTTCAAAGAGAGATATTACTGCCGTGGGAAAGAGGTAAGGTACGCATTTAATATAAAAGGAGAGTGTTTCATTTGCCAAAAGGAAGAGTCGAAATACTCGAGCAATATTGTAAGAGCTGTTCAATGTGCGTTGAGGCGTGTCCTAAAAATGTTCTTGAAATATCCGACAAGATCAACAAAAAGGGATATCGCCCCGTGGAAGCGGCAAGACCTGAAGACTGCATAGGATGCGGAATGTGTGCTATGCGCTGTCCTGATGCAGTTATCAAGGTCTTTCGTAAAGAATGATGTGAGAAGGGGTGATCAAAATGGGAAAAACTTTGATGAAAGGTACTGAAGCGATCGCTGAAGCTGCTGTTCAGGCGGGCTGCAAGTATTTCTATGGTTATCCGATAACTCCCCAGAACGAGATCCCGGAGTATATGTCAAAACGGCTTTTTGAGGTCGGGGGTGTATATCTCCAGGCAGAAAGCGAAGTCGCGGCATCAAATATGATTCTTGGCGGAGGCGCTACCGGAGAAAGGGTCATGACAAGCTCCTCAAGCCCAGGCATATCTCTCATGTCGGAGACGCTGAGCTATATAGCAGGGCAGGAAGTCCCTGTCGTAGTGGTCAACGTAGTCAGGGCAGGCCCAGGATTGGGCGGGATACTACCCTCTCAGTCAGATTATAATCAGGCGACATGCGGCATCGGCCATGGAGATTTTAATTTGATAGTCCTGGCCCCCGGCTCTCTGCAGGAAACAGTCAACATGGTGCAGAAAGCTTTTGACCTTGCACAGATATACAGGATGCCGGTAATGGTGCTTTGCGACGGAGTCATAGGCCAGATAATGGAAGCAGTGGATATCCCGGAAGGTCATGGCAAGAACCTTTCAAATCCGGAAAAATGGGCTTGCGGATACATGCGTGAAAGGGGAGGGAAAAGGAACATAATCAGAAGCCTCTTCCTTGATCCTGACGAACTTGAAGAACACAACAGAAAACTTGAAGCAAAGTGGCACGAAATAGAAAAGAATGAAACTTCCTGCGAAAAATATCTTACAGACGATGCGAAAGTTGTCATTTCTGCTTTCGGTACAGTGGGAAGGATAGCCAGGTCGGCGATCGACAGCCTCAGATCTGAAGGATACAAAGTCGGGCTCATAAGGCCGCTTTTGGTAAGCCCGTTCCCGTATGATGATTTTGAATCTCTTGTTCCCTCCTGCAAACACATCCTCGATGTGGAAATGAACTGGGGGCAGATGCTAAAAGATGTCAACAGGGGAGTCAAATACCGCATACCTGTGAGTTTTTACGGTCGTTCAGGCGGTATGTGTCCCGGGGTAGAGGAAATAGAAGGAGAGTGCCGCAAGATATTTGCGGAACTCTCCTGAAAAGGAGGGGACTAAAAGTGGCAGAAAAAATCGTTTACCAGAGACCTAAAAGCTGGATAGATGGAGTTCATACTCATTATTGTCCAGGCTGTACTCACGGGATAATCCACAGGATGTTATGCGAGATTCTGGATGAACTCGATATTCAGGATATTACCACCGGAGTAGCGCCTGTAGGCTGTGCTGCCCTTATGTACGGGTACATAGATACAGATTTCATTGAAGCTCCCCATGGAAGGGCGCCTGCAGTTGCGACAGGGTTCAAACGTATCAGGCCGGACAGACTTATTTTTACATATCAGGGAGACGGAGATCTTGCCTCGATAGGCATGGCTGAAATAGTTCATGCTGCAAACCGGTCTGAAAACATAACCGTAATTTTTGTCAACAATGCAATATATGGCATGACAGGGGGGCAGATGGCTCCTACTACACTGATCGGACAAAAAACCACGACTACCCAGAGCGGACGTGATCCTCTCAGGGCCGGTTATCCGATCAGAATGTCAGAGATGCTCGCATCCCTTGCTTCGCCTTGTTATATAGAAAGGGTCTCTGCGGCGAAACCCGCTCATTTGAACGGTCTTAAAAAGGCGATCAAAAAAGCTTTTAAGAACCAGATGGACAATAAAGGCTTCTCTTTTGTTGAAATCCTTTCTACATGTCCTACGAACTGGGGAATGAGGCCCACTGACGCATGCGACTGGCTTGTCGATAACATGATCCCTTATTACCCCCTAGGGGTATTCAAGGATTTTGAGTAAGGGAGGTTCTGCTAAATGTCGAATTACACACGCACGCTATTTTGCGCAGGCTTTGGCGGTCAGGGTGTAATGGTCCTGGGGCAGCTCGTTGCATACGGTGCCATTAAAGAGGGTAAATATGTGACATGGCTCCCTTCATACGGACCGGAGATGAGAGGCGGAACTGCAAACTGTGGTGTTACTGTGAGCAACAGGGAGATAGGCTCGCCATTCGTGACAAAACCGGATGTGGTAGTTGCTCTCAACCAGCCTTCACTCGATAAATACGAAAAGTCAGTCAAGCCCGGCGGTGTCTTGATCTATAACAGTGACATGGCCAAATACACACCTACAAGAGACGACATCAAAGTTATACCGGTCGAAGCTTCGAAGATAGCAGGAAATCTGAGGAACGAAAGGGCTGTGAACGTAGTGATCCTTGGAGTCGTCATAGCAATGTCTGATTTTATTTCTGATGATACCGCCAGAGAGATCATTAAACAGAAACTGGGTGCAAGAAAACCAGAATTTCTTGAGAGCAACATGAAGGCCTACGACCTTGGGCGAAAGATAGGGCTTTCAAACTAAATTTTTTATATGCCCCCTGTCCGGATATTAAAATAATCATACGATGCTTCCGCTTAAACTGAGCCCCTCTTAAGCGGTAGCTTTTTTAGTGGCGAAAGGGTGCCATTCAGAGTGTTGGTCAGACGCTGGTTTTAATAAATCCCCATAAAATCCACACATTTACGTCATAAAATCTCCATATGGTATAGCTAGACTAGCATCATGGAACATCAAATGATGTTGATCATAATTTTGGAGGTTGATGTAAATGAAAAAGAAAATTTTTGCAGCAGCAATATTAGTTCTTGTCTTTGCGGGCAGCGCGATGGCTGCTCCAGGATATGGCAAAGCAGAAGAATGCGGTCCTGGCCCTGGTGTCGGGATGCCGATGGGGTACGGACAGCAGATGCGGCAGGATGCAACACCTGAAATCAGGGCAAAAATGGATGAAAGGGCCAAGCTCCACATTGACCTGAGATCTGAACTGCAGACAGAGATCCCAAACAAAGCGAAGGCTCGTGAGATTCATACGCAGATCCAGAAGCTTAACCGAGAGATCGAAACAGCTCAATTTGAGGAAGTGTTGAAAGACCCTTCAAAGTTCAGTCCCGCGGCGAGAGGACCCAAACGTGAATTTTCTCCGGAGGACAGAGCGCAGATGGAAGAGATAAGGAAACTCCATTCCGAAATAAGGACTGAGCTTCAGAAAGAAGCCCCAAACAAAACTAAGATACGCGATATTCACGCGAAGATCCAGAAGATCGAAAATGACCGTGACAATGCACGCTTAGAAGAGATGCTCAAAAATCCCGAGGCTTTCAAAAACAGCCGCTGCTTCGGCCAGGGATTCAAAAACAACCCTACGCAACAGTAGACAATTATAATTTTACTACTGGGGCCGGCGTAGACCGATCCCAGTAGTATTGTCATTCTTTTGTTCTTTTTTTTGCTTTATACTGATTGAAACTGAAGTTGTTCTAATTTTTTATAAATATTAATTATGGACAAAGAACGTTGATAACGGGGGTGGACGCTGTGAAGATCCTTATTGTTGAAGATGAAAAAGCCATTGCCGATGTTGAAAAGGCTTATATGCTGCGGGAAGGATATGGAGCAGACATAGCCCCAGACGGTATCGAGGCTCTCAGAATGTTCAATGAGGGAGCATATGACCTTGTGATCCTGGACCTGATGCTTCCCGGTATGAAAGGCGAGTCGGTCTGCAGGGAGATAAGGAGATCCTCCGCAGTACCGATAATAATGGTAACTGCCAAGAGTGGTGAAGATGACGTCATAGCAGGTCTTGATGCCGGAGCGGATGACTACATCATCAAGCCATTTAGTCCGAGGGTCCTTATGGCGCGTATAAGGGCTAACCTGCGAATACCGGCGGCCTTTGACCAGGGTAACGGAGAGACGATAACAGTAGGAGATCATCTGATCATAGATACCTCAAATTTCACAGTTACAAAAAGCGGAGAAGATATCCCTTTGACAAAAAATGAATTCATGATCTTTTCAAAGATGGCATCAAGGCAGGACAAGACATGGACGAGAGACGAACTGATCACCTATGCGCTTGGTTATGAATATAATGCTTTCGAGCGCTCCATTGACAGCTATATTAAAAACATCAGAAAAAAACTTACTGACAACGAACACGAGAACGGATACATCAAAACAGTTCACGGTTTCGGATACAGGATCTCGGAGTAAATTAATGAAGCGCTCTCTCAGGACACAGATGCTTGTTCAGTATGTGGTCATCGTTATCATATGTATGCTGGTGATCCCTACCGGGATTTCAAAGCTTCTGGACAGGCAGTTCCGCCTTTTTGCTTCTGACAGGCTTAGGGATGATCAACAGGAGGCAGTCCGGGTCTTAGAGGAAATATACAGCAGCTCCGGCGGCAATTGGAACAAAGAGATGCTGACGGAGTTCAGAGGGGATATCCTCAGGTGGCCTATGGTCCATGCTGTACTTTATGATCCCGATGGCATCCTGATAGCTGAATTCAGTCGTTCAATGAGACACGGAGCAATGAGGGGCCCCGGTTCGGGAAAAGATAGCAATGAGATTCCCGGCTTTATGAGACCAATTGCACCGGAGCTGGTGATGAACGATTTTTCTGTCTCTTCAGGAGGCAAAGTAGTCGGGAAAGTCCGTTTTCACTGCCTGCCTTTCAGGGAGAGCAGGGAAGGAATGTTCCTGAAGAAGTTTAATTCCCACATGGTATACGCGATAGCATTTATGCTGGTTGTTGCTGTGATCATATCTTTTGTAATGGCTGACGTTATAAGCAGGCCAATACTTAATGTCTCGAAGAGGGCTTCTCTCATAAGCCGGGGCAAATACAGAGTACAGGATGATCTCAGATCTGACATTACAGAACTGCAGCTGCTGATCGACAGCATCAACAGGCTTGGGTTTGGGCTTGAGGAACAGGAGGAGCTGCGCAAAAGGCTTATGAGCGATATTGCTCATGAGCTGAGGAACCCCCTAACGATAATCAAATCGCACCTTGAAGCATTTGAGGACGGGGTATGGGAACCGACAAAGGAAAGGGTCAAACTCACAGTTGATGAGATAGACAGGCTTTCCAGGATGATTTCTGAAATTGAAAAACTAACTTCGATAGAGAATGCCGGAAAAGGTCTTGTACTTGAATCAGTAAACCTCTCAAAAGAAATAGAAAGGGTCGCTATGACCTTTGATCCTCTTTTCAGAGCAAAGTCGGTGGAACTGAAAAGAGAAATAGAAAAAGATGTAATGCTTGCAGCAGATGGAGACAAGATAAGACAGGCGGTGGAAAACCTTCTTTCTAACGCCCTAAGGTATACGGATAGCGGAGGCAGGACCACTATTTATCTTGAAAAAGCAGGCGGGGACGTACACATCAAAGTCAGAGACACAGGCATCGGTATTTCAGACAGAGATCTGCCCTACATATTTGAACGTTTCTACAGGACAGACAAGTCACGGGCAAGGTCAAGCGGAGGACTTGGAATAGGACTGGCAATAACAAAAGCGGTAGTGGAGGCACATGGCGGCAGCGTAACTGCAGAAAGCAGGGAAGGCGAAGGTAGCATATTCATAATCAGGCTTCCATTGGCATAAAAAAGGATATCTTGATCGGAGGTGCTTGGTCTGTTGAGAAATAAAATTATTGCAGTGTTATTTTTGATCCAAATATTGTTTACAGGTGTGGCTGCAGCGGAAACGCTCACCCTTGAATCATGTGTCAGAACAGCTCTTGAAACGCACCCTGACATGGTCGCAGCGGAGAGCAAGGTTGCTTCAAAAAAAGCTGCTGTCGGTCAGAGCGCGGCAGACAGCAGGCCACAGATAAAGGGAGGCGCCTCATACACAAGAAGTGACAGCACAGATTCATCATACGATACAGGGAGGTACAACGCATCCATCTCGCTTGAACAGTCAGTTTATGACTGGGGCAAACGAGGGCTTAAGATAGAAGGGGCAAGGATCAACATGGATGCTGCAGAAGCAGAATACATAGATACCAGGGACAAAATAATTGTGGGAGTCAAGTCTGCCTACTACAACCTTAACAAGGCGATAAGGCAGCATGAAGTGGCAAAAGCCAGATTTGACAATTATCAGAAGAGGCTTTTGTGGGCAAAGTCATACTACGAGGTAGGAACAAAGCCAAAAATTGAAGTTACAAAGGCTGAGTCGGATCTTGCCAATTCAAAGCTTGCGCTCGTAAAGGCTTCGTCGGCTGCAGAACAATATAGGGCACAGCTTGCATCTTCAATGGGTATCCCCATGATGGACATAGAAAATGTTGCAGATGTATTGTCATATAAAGAATGGAGCGTTCCGATAGAGCAGGCTGTTGATAGAGCGATCTCAAACAG
>Ga0074197_1001689_pt1 | contig 17588 bp, 14 predicted proteins | sample EPASupsiteSAE305_FD_64526 | JGI IMG/M metagenome (GOLD analysis project Ga0074197, IMG submission 64526) | Bioremediated contaminated groundwater microbial communities from EPA Superfund site, New Mexico - SAE3-05 reassembly with SPADES | ecosystem: Environmental > Aquatic > Deep subsurface >...
CCTGCCATCGCTACAACCACTTCGGCACTTACCGCACCATGATGTTCAAGCGCATAATCATCAACTGCCAGCCAATTGGCTTTTAGAGTATTGGAATAAGTGATTAAAGAACCTTCAAACACATTGGACGCACCACTTTGAGAGGTAAAAAAATGGGCAAGTGACCCTCCGCTGCAGCTTTCGGCAAATGAGAGTTTTTTATGGTGAGTCCCCAGACGTTCAATAATAAATGCGGCGATATTGGTCGCGGCAATGACTTTATGATGCATGAGCCCGCGTGCGGATGCAATAAATTGAGAAAGGTTTCCGTGTTTACGGGTGTGGATACGTATTTTAAGCCATCCCTCGACTAATTCGCTGAATTCAAGTTTGACATCGAAGTTTTGGGCTAACGGTTCGAGAAGCGTTTGCGCACTGAGAAGTTCTTCGTTGAAAAGGTGGATGGTGGCAAGACGTGACTCGTCATCGATGAGAATCGGAGGGAGCTCTTTCCCCTCTGTTGCCAGAATAACGTTGATTTCTGAGCTGTTATGGGTAAGAAGATAGCTACCGTTTTCGAGGATGCTGGCACGCGATGGAATAAGCATTTGTTCTTTTAAAATCTGGTTATCGGCAGTGACAGTGCTGAGAAGTTTCCCGACGATGGTAAAGGTGCTTTTTGTGGTGACAATGATGAGCTTGGATTCGTTCTTTAAGAGACCTTCAAGGTGTAAAAAGAGCCCTTTGTCCGATTCTTCGAAATAATTGATGGAGTCGATCGAAGCGAGGCGATTTTTGATACTTCGGAGGATATAACGCTCATACGCTTCATTCAAAATCAGCCGATTTCCTACGAAAATAACATCACGTTTCATGGAGTTCCCGAGTATAAATTTCGGATAGTATAGCATAGTGACAGCAAAATTTAATCACCTGAACGCTATAATGCACCACTTTTTATATAAGGTAACAGATGGATTATAAAGAGACCCTCCTTCTACCTCAGACCGAGTTTCCGATGCGCGGAAATTTGGTTCAAAATGAGCCAGCACGCTATAGCGCGTGGATTGCTAACGATGTTTACGGACGTATGAAAGCCAATCGTAAAGGTGCCGAGAGCTTCACGCTGCATGATGGACCTCCCTATGCCAACGGTCATACCCATATCGGTCATGCTCTCAACAAAGTACTTAAAGATATTATTGTCAAATACCACTATTTCAACGGCAAATCGGTTCGTTTTACTCCGGGATGGGACTGTCACGGATTGCCGATCGAGCAGCAAGTGGAGAAAAAGCTGGGCGGAAAGCAGAAAAAAGAGCTTCTCAGCACCGCAGAAGTACGCCAAATGTGCCGCGATCATGCGTCAGAGTTTGTCGATATTCAGCGCGAAGAGTTTAAAAAACTGGGTGTTATTGCCGACTGGGACAATCCGTATTTGACCATGGACTCGAAGTTTGAAGCGAACATCTACCGTACTTTGTGCGCTGTAGCGAAAAAAGGGCTATTGATCGAGCGTTCTAAACCGGTGTATTGGAGCTGGGCGGAGCGGACGGCACTTGCCGAAGCGGAAGTAGAATACGAAGATAAAGAGGACTATTCGATCTATGTCGCGTTTGAACTCAGCGATGAGGCCAAGGTACGAGCAGGGATCGAGGGGAACGCCGCCATCATTATCTGGACGACGACTCCGTGGACACTGCCTGCGAATACGGGGATCTCTCTCAATCCTGATGAGATCTATGTGCGGACCAGTGACGGTTACATCGTTGCCGAGAAACGGTACAACGCCCTTATCGAAGAGGGTGTATTTTCAGGGAGTGTCGTTCAAAAAATCGAAGCGAAAAAATTTGAAAACCTCTATGCAATTAATCCTCTCAACGGTCGCGGTTCACACTTGGTTTTGGGTGAGCACGTTTTGATGGAGAACGGTTCTGGGTGTGTTCATACCGCACCGGGACACGGAGAAGATGACTACCGTATCGGACTTCGTTACAATCTCGAAGTGGTGATGCCGGTCGATGAGACGGGATGTTACGATCAAACGATCGTTCGCGAAAAACTTCTCCCGAATCCCGAAGAGTTCGTCGGTAAACACATCTTTAAATGCAATGAACCGATCATCGAATTGCTCGGAGATAAAGCACTTAAAGTATCGAAATTTCGTCACTCCTATCCGCACTGCTGGCGTTCTCATACTCCGCTCATTTACCGTGCGACGAAGCAATGGTTTATCAGTGTAGACGGCACACCTTTGGGCGAGACAAAAACACTTCGTGAAATCGCACAGGCTGAAGTCGCTAAAACAGCGTTTTATCCGGAATCTGGACGTAACCGTTTAGGATCAATGGTTGAAAACCGCCCTGACTGGTGTATCTCTCGCCAGCGTGATTGGGGAGTTCCTATCGCATTTTTCCGTGTCAAAGCGACGGGGGAAGTGATTTTAGAAGAGAAAGTGCTTAACTTTATCGCGATGATTTTCGAGATGCACAGCACCGATGCGTGGTACTCGATGAGTATCGAAGAGCTTCTCTATCCGGGATGCTCGTACAAAGCGGATGAACTTGAAAAAGTGTCCGACATTCTCGACGTTTGGTTTGACAGCGGTTCGACATGGAATGCGGTGCTTAAATCACGTAACTATGATGCGGGAGAATATCCGGCTGATTTGTACATCGAAGGCTCTGACCAGCATCGCGGATGGTTCCAATCCTCTCTCTTTTTAAGTACGGCAGTGGAACATATTGCTCCGTACAAAGCACTTTTGACTCACGGTTTCACCGTCGATGAGAAGGGTGAGAAGATGTCGAAATCCAAAGGGAATGTCGTTGCTCCCGAATCGGTTCTTAAAGAGTATGGTTCAGAAATTTTGCGTCTATGGGTTGCAATGAGTGACTATCAAGGTGATTTAAAAATCTCCGGTAATATCCTCAAGCAGACAGCCGATCAATACCGAAAACTGCGCAATACGTTCCGTATTATGTTGGCGAATCTTGATGGATTGGAAACCATCGTTCCCTACAGTGAAATGGGTGAGATCGATAAATGGATCGTGGCAAAAGCTAAAGAGGTATTTGACGAGACGCATCGACTTTTCGGGGAATATAACTTCGTTCACGGGATGAGCGGATTGAACTATTTTATTGTCAATGAACTCAGCGGTGTTTACATCGATATTACCAAAGACCGTATGTATTGTGACGCTTCCTCTTCTGCTGAGCGTCGCTCGACACAGAGTGCTATGGCGATCATTTCCCGTTCTATGCTCGGACTTATCGCTCCGATTTTGACTTATACCGCTGATGAGATTTTTGAGAATGCTCCATCGGTTATTAAGGGATCATGCACGGATATTTTTGATATCACTTATAGATCAATCGAAGCAGTTGATAGCAACTGGGACGAAGCGACCATGAAAGTGATCCGTGAAAAGTTCAATGAGATTGTGGACGGATTGAAAAAAGAGAAAGTGATTAAAAACACCCTTGAACTCGTAATATCAACGACTTCTACAGTGGCAAAAGCGATGAAAAAAGCCGATATTGAAGAGTATCTGGTTATCTCTAAATGGTGTGCCTGTGAACTCAAAGATGTTTTAGGGACGTTTGACTACGAAGGGGACACATTCAATATTGCCCTAGCATCCAAAGCTAAATGTCCAAGATGCTGGAAATATCATAGTGAAGACGAACAGTCATTATGTCCACGTTGTGCGCAGGTAGTTGCGTAATGATCGATTTCACTCAACCCGTTCCAATGAGTTTTATTGCTGAAACAGTCGGGGTTATTTTTGTCGTAATTGGTTTAGGGATTATGATAGTAAAACAAGCAAAACGTAGAAAGGAACGTGCATGATAACACTTAAAGAGGCGTTAAAACTCTCGAAAGAAGAACTGAACTCTCTCAAAGAAGAGTTGAAAGCCAAGATTGCAGCCAATCCTGAGCTTAATGCATATATCGATGTTTTGAATGTCGGTGAAGGGATTCCGATCGCGATTAAAGACAATATTCAAGTGACAGGTTGGTCGGTAACATCAGGTTCCAATATTCTAAAAGGGTATATTGCTCCGTACAATGCAACCGTAATTGAGAAACTTTTGGCCGCTAATATGTCACCGTTCGGACGTACCAATATGGATGAATTCGCGATGGGTTCTACTACCGAGAGCAGTTGTTACGGTAAAACGCTCAACCCTTTGAATCATAATTGTGTTCCGGGAGGAAGTTCGGGCGGTTCGGCTGCGGCAGTTGCGGCAGGGTTAGCGGTAGCGGCACTTGGAAGCGATACGGGTGGATCGATCCGTCAGCCTGCGGCATTTTGCGGTATCGTCGGGATGAAACCGACGTATGGTCGTGTTAGCCGTTACGGTTTGGGTGCGTATGCCAGTTCACTCGATCAGATCGGGCCGATGACCCAAAACGTCGAAGATGCGGCGATTCTTTACGATATTATCCAAGGATATGATCCGAAAGATTCAACCTCTGCGAATCGCAATGACGGCACCGTAAGTGATAAACTCGATGGCAATATAAAACTAAAAATTGCTATCGTACCTGACTATGTCAAAGATGCTTCCGAAGATGTCCGCAAAGCGTATGCCAAAGCGGTAGAAGCATTGAAAAATGCGGGGCACACCATCGTCGAAAAAAGCCTGATGGATCCGAAATACGACATCTCAGCGTACTACATCACGGCGACGGCGGAAGCGACGACTAACCTTGCGCGCTATGACGGTATCCGCTACGGTAACTGTGTAGAGGGAGATAACCTCAAAGATACCTTTTTGCAAACCCGTTCGCAAGGGTTCGGTGCCGAAGTACAACGCCGTATTATGCTCGGTAACTTCGTACTCTCTTCTGGATATTACGATGCGTATTACGTTAAAGCACAAAAAGTACGCCGATTGATTCAAGAGGAGTATAATAAGATTTTCGAAGAAGTTGATCTTATTTTGACTCCGGTTGCTCCCCGCACTGCTTATGAATTTGGAGCCCTTAGTGATCCGCTTGAGATGTATTTGAGTGATATTTACACCATTTCGGTCAACCTCGCAGGTTTACCGGCGATTTCGATTCCGATTGATACAGCGGATAACGGCATGCCTGTAGGTCTTCAACTCATAGCCGCTCCGTATGCGGAGCAAACCTTATTTAACGGGGCATTTAGCCTCGAAACTCAACTCAAAGGATAATTACCATGAATATTCGTAAACGCGCCCTCACTTTTGAAGATGTATTGCTCATCCCTAAATACTCAGAGGTTCTCCCTAGAGAAGTGAGCTTGAAAACGATGTTGACCCGTAATATTCCCCTCAATATCCCAATGGTTTCTGCGGCAATGGATACGGTTACGGAATATCGTGCGGCAATTGCGATGGCTCATTTGGGTGGTATCGGGATAATTCATAAAAACATGGACATTGAGACCCAAGTCAAACAGATTAAAAAAGTAAAAAAATCCGAAAGTGGTATCATCATCGATCCGATTTTTGTCCATCCAAACGCTACACTCGAAGATGCCGAAGCGTTGATGAACGAATTTAAAATCTCCGGTGTTCCGGTTGTTGATAACCATAACAAACTACTCGGCATTTTGACCAATCGTGATATGCGTTTTGAAAAAGATTTGTCGAAGTTGGCTATCGACGCGATGACTCCTATGCCGCTTATTACTGCAAAAGCAGGGATCACTTTGGCGGATGCTGAGCAAATGATGCACGTTAATAAAATCGAAAAGCTCCCGATCATCGATGATAACGGATTGCTCAAAGGTTTGGTAACGATCAAAGATATCAAAAAGCGTATCGAATATCCTAATGCTAACAAAGATGATTTCGGTCGTCTTCGTGTCGGTGCGGCAATCGGTGTCGGACAGCTTGACCGCGCTCGCGCACTTGTCGATGCAGGTGTGGATGTTTTGGTTTTGGACTCTGCTCACGGTCACTCAAAAGGAATTTTGGATACGGTTAAAGCGATCAAAAAAGAGATGGTGGTCGATATCATTGCCGGAAACGTTGCAACGGGTGAAGCAACATTGGCCCTCATTGAAGCAGGTGCAGATGGGGTCAAAGTAGGTATCGGACCGGGATCGATCTGTACGACGCGTATCGTTGCGGGTGTCGGTGTTCCTCAAATTTCGGCTATTGATGAGTGTGCCGCAGTCGGACGCCAACATGGAGTACCGATTATCGCTGATGGCGGCATCCGCTATTCTGGTGACATTGCAAAAGCCCTTGCTGTAGGGGCAAGCGTTATTATGGCAGGATCACTCCTTGCCGGAACGGAAGAGTCACCGGGTGATACCATCATGTACCAAGGGCGTCAATACAAATCGTACCGTGGAATGGGTTCTATCGGAGCGATGACGAAAGGTTCAACCGATCGTTATTTCCAAGAGGGGACGGCTGCGGATAAACTCGTTCCTGAGGGGATTGAAGGACGTGTGCCATTTCGTGGAAGTATTGCTGCAGTTGTACATCAAATGATGGGTGGTCTACGCTCTTCTATGGGATATTGCGGATCTGAGAGTATTGAAGCTTTCTGGGACAAAGCAGAATTTGTTGAAATTACCAGTGCAGGGCTTAAAGAGTCACACGTTCATGATGTTATTATTACCCAGGAAGCACCAAACTACCACGTATAAATTCCATTTATACGGTTTTAATCCTACTAAATTAGTAGGATTACTTGGGAAAAATGTAAAATCACGATACAATAATTTACAAAACAATGTAAAGGATGATTATGCAACTTCAAACTGAAGCGCTTCACGCGGGATACGACAAAGACTCTCAAAGTACGATGGCAGTACCCATCTATCAAACGACTGCATACGAGTTTCGTGATGTTGAGCATGCGGCAAATTTATTTGCTCTTAAAGAGTTGGGAAATATCTATACCCGTCTGAACAACCCGACAACCGATGTCTTTGAAAAACGGTTTGCGCAACTTGAAGGGGGCGCTGCAGCTTTAGCCGGTGCAAGCGGTATGGCCTCTATCTTTTATGCAATTGCCAATGCGGCTGAATCGGGAGATAATATTATTTGTGCCCGTCAGCTCTACGGCGGAACATTGACCCAAGCGTCGTACACGTTAAAACGTTTCGGTATACAAGCCCGTTATTTCGATGTCCAAAATCCAATCGAGATCGAAGCACTGGTTGATGATAAAACCAAAGCGATTTTCTTTGAATCATTAACCAACCCTAGCATCGATGTGGCTGATATTGCTGCAATTACCGCGATTGCGAAAAAACACGGCATCCTCACTATCGTCGATAATACGGTAGCGACTCCGGTCCTTTGCCGTCCGTTCGAACATGGTGTCGATGTAGTGGTTCACAGTGCGAGTAAATATACGACGGGACAAGGATTGGCCATTGGCGGGATTATGGTTGAGCGTAACGGTTTGATTGATTTGATCAAAGGGAATGCGCGCTATCCGCAGTTCAATGAACCGGATGAGAGTTATCACGGGTTAGTTTATGTTGATGTACCGTTGCCTCTCTTTACCCTTCGTGCACGTCTTTCACTTTTGCGTGATTTGGGTGCGGTGGTGTCTCCGTTTAATTCATGGCTCTTTATCCAAGGGATAGAAACTCTTTCGCTCCGTATGCGTGAACACTCACGCAATGCTCAAGTGGTTGCAGAGTTTTTAGAATCTCACCCGATGGTTAAAAAAGTGAACTATCCGGGATTAAAAAGCAATAGTAACTATGCCAATGCACAACGTTATTTTGAAAACGGTATGGCAAGCGGCTTGCTCAGTTTTGAAGTTGAGAGTTTTGAAGCGGCGAAAAAAATTGTGGATGCTACAAAGCTATTTTCACTTGTTGTGAATATCGGCGATTCTAAATCAATCATTACCCATCCGGCATCGACAACCCATCAACAATTATCTCAAGAAGAGTTAGTGGCATGCGGTGTCCCATCAGGGCTGATTCGTCTAAGTATCGGACTCGAAGCATCGACCGATTTGATTGATGATTTAACTCAGGCATTAAACGCGTAAAGGGTCTCATGTTAAATCTGCAAATTCACAGTGAACATTTTACGAACCCTCTCTATTTAGAGAGTGGGCGTATTCTTGAACCGTACGATATCGTCTATGAAACGTACGGAGAACTGAATGAAGCGCGGGATAATGTTATCGTCATCTGCCATGCCCTCACGGGATCTCATCATGCGGCAGGGACGTATGAGGGGGATAACAAGAACGGATGGTGGGATGGACTTATAGGTCAGGGAAAAGCGGTCGATACTGACAAATTTTTCGTGATCTGTACCAATGTGATCGGGAGCTGTTTCGGCTCAACCGGTCCTATGTCACCTCGTTACCCGTACAATGAACCATACCGTTATAAATTTCCGGTTGTGACAATTCTGGATATGGTTAAAGCACAGCGAATTTTGTTTGACCGTTTGAGAATCCATCAGGTGCATGCCGTGATCGGCGGATCGATGGGGGGGATGCAAGCCCTCGCATTTGGTGTCTATTTCCCGAATTTCGCCAAAAAAATTATTGCTATGGCAACGACGTCTGCGACGCAAGCATGGGCGATAGCATTTAATAAAGTTGCCCAAGAGGCAATTCTTAAAGATCCTGAGTTTAAAAACGGCTATTATGATCCAGAAATTATCCGAGAAAACGGTCTTTCGGGTATGGCAATCGGGCGCATGGCGGGACATATCAGCTTTTTATCCCATCAGTCAATGACAAAGAAATTTGGTCGTGAATACAAACGAACCGATGGATTATATGAGCTGTTCGGCAAGTTTCAGGTTGAATCGTATTTAGAGTACAATGGCTATAATTTTACAAAATGGTTTGATCCTCTTTCGTATCTCTATATTACTAAAGCGATCAATATCTATGATCTGTCGCGGGGATTTGATTCGCTTGAAGAAGCGTTAGGGAAAATCAATGCGGAACTCTATCTGGTCGGATTTGAAAAAGATATTCTTTTTCTCCCTTCCGAGATGGAGAGTATCCATACCGCAATGAAAGTACTCGGAAAAACGAACAGCGATTATCTTGAAGTTACGAGTGATTATGGACATGATGCTTTTTTAGTAGAAATTGATAAAATAGAGAATTATGTTCGGGAGGCACTATGAGTCAGAATGAGAGTTTTGAAACCAAGATTACCAATGCCAAAGCGATTTTAGAGAAATTAATGGATCCTGCATTGCCAATGAATGAAAGTGTTAAAGCTTACGAAGAGGGGATGAAAGAGCTGCGTATCGCTGAAACAATGCTTCAAAATGCACAGTTACAGATTCAAATTATCAAAAATCAGGAGCAATAATGCGTGTTGCCATACTCCAACTCCCTTCCATTGGTATGGGGAGCAATAAACTCGAAAGTTATGCCCGTATTGCGAATCAAAAAGGGGTAAAGCTTATGTTAATGGGGGAATATCTCCTGAACCCTTTTTTCAAAGAGCTGATTCAAACGCCTGTCAGTATGATTGCCGAACAAAGTACTCATCAAATCGAAACACTCAAAGTATTGGCTCTCAAATATGATCTTACTTTTGTTGCCCCTATCGTAACGGTGAAAAAGAGAGAGTGTACGAAAATGATTGCAAAAATCAATGCCCGTAGTGTTACCTATTATCCGCAGCAATTTTTGATTAATTATCCACATTGGAATGAAGAGAAATTTTTTAATAATCCTATCGAAGCGGTAAAACCTCCGATGATTTTTGCAGTGGATGGATTTAAATTTGCCGTAATGGGAGGTTATGAGACCCATTTTGATCCTATGTGGGATGCTGTGAGTTCTAAAGTTGTTGACGCAGTTTTAATCCCAAGCGCTTCTACATTTGAATCGCATAATCGATGGCGTGAGCTGATTAAAACCAGAGCTTTTACCCACAACTGCTATATCCTCCGTGCCAATCGTGTCGGAGAATATTGTGATGAAAAACATGCATGGAAGTTTTACGGTGATTCGATGGTTGTATCTCCCGATGGAGAAATAGAAGCAGATCTTGGTAACACTGAAGAGCTGTTAATCGTTGACTTGGATCGAAAAAGCCTCATAGAATCACGAAAAGGGTGGGGGTTTAAAGAGGCATTACGAAAGCGAAAATAAAGTGAAAAAACTCTTTTTCCTTTTTTTTACCCTCTTTTTTTCACTTCAAGCCGCAGTTTTACAACTTCATGATAATACTTCCCCTTCGATAGAAGCTTCTATCGAATATTTGGAAGATCGTGACGGAAATACCTCTCTTCAAGAGGTACAACAAAGTTCTTTTATCCCTTATACAAAAGAACGCAGTGTCAATTTCGGTTTTACACAATCGGTGTATTGGTTTAAAATTGATCTGAAGAATTTCAATCCAAGCCTTAACAAAAAATGGTGGGTAAAAATTGATTATCCTTTATTGGAGTCGATTGATCTTTATTTGATTAAGAATGATGGAAAAATACTCAAATATCAACGTATGGGTACCTCTCAACCTTTTCATTCGAGAGAAGTGGATTCACACCATTTTATTTCCGAACTTCCTCTTAATAATGTGGCTGATTCAACATTATTATTGAGAATTAAAACACAAAGCTCGATGCAGCTTCCTCTCTCTATCCTCTCATCGGAAGATCTTTTTGCAGAGATGGAGCAGAATAATCTTTTTGTGGGTATCTATTACGGTTTTTTTATTATTATCTTGCTTTACAATATTGTTTTATTTATTTATACCAGAGATCCTAATTATCTCCGTTATATTCTCTTTTTGGCCTCTTTTATTTTGTGGCAGCTCTCATTTGACGGGTTAGGAATTAAATACGTATGGGGAGATGCGCGGTGGTTAATTGAACACGGGTCGAGTGCCTTTATTGCATTGAGTTCTTTTTCTGCCCTTTATTTTAGCCGCCATTTTCTCAATACGCGACGTTATACCCCTCGTCTGGACAAAATAATTGTCGGTATGATGAGTATTAGCATCGTTATGGCACTTGCATCATCCGTACTCCCTTATGGAAAGGTAATTCCCATTAATGCATTATTGGCATCAATTATGCCGATTGTATTGCTGATTGCAGGTTTATTGGTCATGCGTCACGAATATCGAGCCGCTCGTTTTTATGTTGCCGGATGGAGCTCTTTTCTGATTGCTACGATTATTTTTGCTTTCAATAAATTTGATCTGATCCCCAGCTTTTACGGTATCAATCATGTTCAGCAGATAGGGTCGGCTATAGAGATGATTTTTCTCTCACTGGCACTTGCCCATAGGGTATATCTGTTACAGCGTGAATACATTGGAAAACTTAATCATTTGAATGACACATTGAGTGACAAAGTAAAAGTTGCACTGGATGAAGCACGGATTAAAGACCGTTTGTTCGTCCAACAATCCAGATTAGCTGCGATGGGTGAGATGATTGAACAAATTGCCCATCAATGGCGACAGCCACTTCATACATTGGCACTGATTAACCAAGATATGTACGTAAAACAAAAGCTTGGTTTATGCGATGAAGCTTATTTTGATCAGAGTCATACGAGGATTGATGAATATCTGCAATATCTCTCTAAAACCATTGATGATTTTCGTAACTTTTACAAAACGGACAAATCCATAGCCCCTGAGGATATTGGTGATTTAGTCGTAGATGCGTTGAGACTTAGTGATGTATTTTTGAAATATGCAAAAATAAAAACGGATATTGATATATCTTCAGCACGAAAAGTTAATATTTCTAAAAATGAGATGATTCAAGTATTGATGAATTTAATCAAAAATGCTCATGATGCGATTGTCGAGCAAAAAATATCGAATGGGATGATTACGATTCGTGTCGAAGCTTATGAGGATGGGGTGAAGGTCAGTATCGAAGATAATGCCGGAGGGATTGCTCCTAATGTGATGGAAAAAGTATTTGATATCTATTTTACGACTAAAGATCCTGATAAAGGGACAGGGTTAGGGCTGCATATGTCGAAATATATTATTGAAGAGAGTTTTGGAGGGAAAATCTGGGTTGAAAACACCAGTGTCGGTGCCCGATTTATTATCCTTTTACCAGCTGAAAATATGAATACCTTAGTACTCAAGTCAGAATAAGGGAGCAATTTAGCGAAACGATGTTAAGCTAAAGCAAATATCTGCAGGAGAATGAATATGATGCACTATTTCCACCGTCAGGTGCAGTTGTGGGGAGAAGAGACGCAACGTTCACTTCAATCGAAGCGAATTGCCATTATTGGAAGTGGAGGACTAGGGAGCTCGTTAGCATTCGCTCTGGGCTCATCAGGAATCGGCGAGATTCATATGGTCGACTTTGATACGGTTAGTTTGCATAATATTCATCGTCAGATCGCATTTAAAATGGGAGATGAGGAAAAGTTCAAAGCCGAGGTAGTAGCAGAACTTATCGAAGCACGTTGCCCACATGTTACAGCCTATCCCCATATTTGCCGTTTTGAAGACTTTATTCAAAAAGAGATCGAGGTAGATCTCATTATTGATGCGACGGATAATCTCCCCTCTCGCGGTGCCATCAACACGTACGCTAAATCCAAAGGATTACCTTGGGTTTATGGATCGGTGGAGGCGTTTAACGGTCAGGTATGTTTTTTTGAAGAAGCATCGTTTAACGAAGTATTTAAAATTACCCAAAAAGCACCTGCTGGTATTGCCGCACCGATTGTGATGCATATTGCATCGCTACAGGCAAATTTAGCGTTACGCTATCTTGTTGGGCTAAGTGTGAAGAAAGACAAACTTTATTATCTCTTTTTTAATGATGAAGGGGAATTGATAACGCAAAAATTTGCGCTACCAAAGAGTGAGCGTTAAAGGTTAGAGATGTATTTCGCGAGTGCGTCAATCTGCGCATCGTTAAGAGCTTTAGTCTGTCCTTGCATTAATGCTTTCATATCTTTTCCATAGGTGCCTGCTTGATACCCTTTGAGCGCTTCTTTTATTTGAGTTTCACTAAACTGTGCAATAATTTGTGATTTGTTTAATGCTGCTTTTTCCGCTTTTGCGCCATGGCATGAAGCACATTTCTGACCAAACAAGGCTGTAGCGTCTACAGAAGCCGTAGTAGGTGCTTTAGTGGCTGTAGGCTCAGGTGTCGGGATAACTGTTGGTGCAGGTGTTGGGATGATTTGCTCAACAGGAATAGTGTTTTCTACAACTGCTTCTGAAGCTGTTGACACTTCTGTATTCGTAATGTTTTCTTCAACGATGGCAGGAACAGGTGCTGTGGTTTCGGTTTGTGTGGAATCATTGCTGCATCCTAAGATAAAAAGGGCACAAACGACACTGAGTAATGATTTCATAAAGAATTCTCCTAATAGGTTTAGGATATTTTAACGAAATTTTGATAATTTTGGGATTTGAAAAGAGAAAAGGATAAAAAAGGTGTTTCACACCGAAGTGTGAAACATACTAAGTAAGTAAAACTTATTTAGCTTCAGGAGCAGCAGCTTCAGGAGCAGCAGCTTCAGCAGTTACGTTAGCTTCAGCAGTTACGTTAGCTTCTTCAGCTACTGGTGCAGCTTCTTCAGTCATGTTAGCTTCAGTAGCAGCAGGTGCTTCAGTTGTTGCAGACTCGCTGCATCCGATAAACATTGCAGCCAAAAGCAACGCAGAAATGATTTTCATCATGGTAAGGCTCCTTAAAAAAATATGGCGGAAGTATACCACTACTCCCCCCATACTTGTCAAGCGTTTTTCGATTTATTTTGAAATATTTTTTGAAAACGCCTATTATAGGGCTTTCCAAGAGATTGCAATTTTATCAAATTTACAAAAATTTAGTAAAAAATGCTTATAACATAAAATTGTTTTTTTGATTTTTTGATTTGTTTACTAATGATTGTCTATTACAAGGCATTTAAAGAGGAAGAATAACACTGCTATTTGCAGTGTGTAATAGCAGTGTTATAGAGGTTATCGTCCTGCTGGGAGAAGGTTTGGCAATGGAGGAGTTTGATCTTCACTCCATCCCCCTCCTAATGCTTTGTAAAGTGAAATAGTGGCAATCAGAAGATTTTGTTTTGTAATCAGCAGCTGTTGAGACGCTTGGAGCCATTGTTGTTGTACAAGAAGCATATCGCTGTAGGTAATTGTGCCGACTTGATAGCGCAGTTTACTTTGCATGAGAGCTTTTTGAATTGCATTGGATCGTGCAGTTTGATAGGTGATTTGCTCTTTTGCTTTGGCGGTTTGTCCTAGGGCATTATCGGTGTCATTAAACGCACTGATAATACTTTTTTTATACGCAGCTAGGCTTTGATTCCGATCGGCTTCCGCACTTTTAATCTCACCTTCAATCCGTCCTGCAGAGAAAATAGGGATGCTGATGGCTGGAGCGATTTCCCATATTCGTGCCGGGTTGGAGACAAAACTGCTCAGTTCCAAACTTTGTACTCCTAACATCCCTGTTAGTTTTATACTCGGAAAGTAAGCGGCTCGCGCAACACCGATTCGTGCATTTGCTGCAATCAAATTTTGTTCTGCCGCTGCAATGTCTGGGCGTTTATTTAAAAGATTTGCACTCAAGTTTGCAGGTATTTCAGGAATGGTAATGGTGCCTAACACAGAAGTGCTAACGGAGGTCGGATTTCGTCCTAAAAGGAGATTATAAGAGGACTCTTCGGTAATTTTAGAAGCTTCAAGCTGTGAGAGTGTCGCTTTGGCACTCTCATGCTCGGATAACGATTGTAACAAAACCGGCTCGGCAATAACACCGTGTTTGTATTTGAGCTCATTGAGTTTAACAATTTCATCGGTGAGCATGAGGTTCTCTTTCGCTAAATCAATCTGCCCTTGTAAGGACGAGAGTTTGATATAAGATGCCGCCACATTGGATACTACGGAGAGTTGGAGTGTCTGGGATGAATATTCACTGGAGAGGAGTGCTGCACGAGCAGACTCATTCGCACGACGAACTTTTCCAAACAGATCAATTTCGTAACTTGCGAGTGATAACGATCCGGCATACGTTGATGTAATCCCCTCACGTAGCTGATAACCTCCGTTAGAGGCATTATCAACTGCTTTTCGGTCCAATGAAGCGGAAGCATTGATTTGAGGGTAGAGATACGATTTTGCCTGATCGAATTTACCCAGAAGTGCATCAACGGAAGCCTGGGAAGATTGCAGGTCGTAGTTTGTACGAAGGGCCTCTTCGATGGCATGGTTAAGTGATTCGTCGTGAAAGCTTTTCCACCATTGGATATTTATACTTTGTTGGACTGTCTTATTTTTATCCTGATCTAAAAAGTTTTCCGGTACAGCCACATTGGGACGAATGTAATCGGGCCCGATGGCGCATCCTCCCAGTAGAAAGGCAGTCAGAATGCTAAGACTTAATGATGTGTTATTCATGATCGGCTCCTTTGGCAGGTGAAAATTTTTCTTGTGCTGTTGCAACCCAATAATAGAGGAACGGAATAAAGTACCGTTCGATAAACGTTGCCGCCAGCATACCGCCGAACATGGCTACTCCAATCGAGAAACGCCCTGCCGCTCCGGCACCTGAACTGAAGATCAGCGGCAGCATCCCGGCTAAAAAGGCAAAAGAAGTCATCATCATCGGACGGTAACGAAGACGAGCCGCTTCCATGGCTGAATCGTAAATAGTTTTACCCATTTGGCGCTGTTCTTCGGCAAATTCGACGACCAGAATCGCATTTTTTGCCGAGAGGGCGATGAGGGTGAGCAACCCAATCTGGAAGAAAACGTTGTTATTCAAGAACGGAATCAGCCATACAACGGTGTACGCCCCCATAATACCATAGGGTACGGCGAGCATAATAGAGATCGGCAATGTCCAGCGTTCATACAATGCTGAGAGAATCAAATAGACCATCACCAAGGCAAAAGCCATAATCATGAGTGCTTTGGAACCGACGAGTTTCTCTTGGAGATATAACCCCTCCCAGTCGTAACTTACAGAGGAGGGCAGTATGCTGTCCCCTTTTGCTTCTAAAATTTTGATCAAGTCGCCTGAACTGTATCCGGGAGAAGGGGAGCCCATGACTGTGGTACAGAGGACACCGTTAAAGTGCTCGATCGAAGAGGGTGCACTGGACATTTTGGCCGTAACAACGGAAGAGAGAGGGACGAGTTGACCGCTTGATGATCGAACCCATGCACGTCCGATATCCTCGGGCTTGGCACGATAGGGTGAATCGGCTTGCATCTGTACCCAATAGGTTTTACCGTTTTTATCGAATTGATTGATGTACATTGTTCCGATGGTTGCTTGGAGTGTTTGAAAAATATCGCTGATGGCAAGTCCCATCATTTTGGCTTTTTCACGATCCACTTCAATGGATAGTGTCGGGGTAGTAATGTTCATTGTTGTCATCGGGTTCTTGATGCTCGGATCTTGACGCAAATCAGAAACGAACGCATTGGTCGTATTGGCAAGCTTATTAAAATCGTTATCACCCGGTTGCAATAAGCGTAGGCTAAACATATCCGATGGCCCCATACCACGAATCGGCGGCGGAGGCATTGCAAATACTTTTGCTTCTTTGATACTGCCCAGTTTAGGTCCTAAAGAGTCCAGAATACCGAATACTTTGAGCTCTTTTGTGGTTCGCTCATCCCATGATTTGAGTCGGGTAAAAATAACGGCGGAATTCGGTTCTTGGGAGAACGTGAGGATATTCAAACCGGTAATTGCGGTGTATTTGTAGACCCCTTCTTGTTTGCCAAGAATAGCTTCCACTTGTTTAACGACCTCCAAAGTACGGTTAGCAGTGGCACCTTCGGGAAGGTTGACGCTGGTGATAAAGTACCCCTGATCTTCCATCGGTAAAAAAGCGCTTGGGAGTGTTTTGTGAAAAAATCCGATAAAGAAATAGGTGGAGAGATAAATCACCAAAAAGATCAACGATTTACGAATCATAAAACCGGATCGGCGAACATAGTTTTCAGTCATATTCGCAAATTTACGGTTAAACCAGCGGAAAAAGCGAGCCGGTTCTTTCTCATGATGTTTTAAAATCAGAGCACCGATAGCCGGTGCAAAAGTGAGTGCCATAAATCCTGAGAATACGACTGAGATTGCAATAGTTGCTGCAAATTGCTTGTACAGCTGTCCCGTCATACCGCCTAAAAAGGTTGCAGGGATAAATACGGCACACATGACAAGAACGATGGCGATAACGGGACCGGAAATTTGAGCCATAGCTTTTGTAGCCGCTTCTCGTGGGGAAAGTTTTTCACTTTGTAGAATCCGCTCCATATTTTCAATAACGACAATGGCATCATCGACGACAATCCCTATGGCGAGAACCAATCCGAAGAGGGTGAGGGTGTTGATCGAATAGCCCAACAGATACATACCGATAAAAGCACCCGTGAGCGAGATCGGGATCGAGAGAATCGGGATCATAGCGGCACGGAAACTTTGTAAAAAGAGGTAAATAACCAAACTAACCAATATTATGGATGCGAGGAGGGTAAAGGCAACCTCTTCGATTGAAATTTTGACGAAATCGGTTGTGTCATAGGGGATGTTATACTCAATCCCTTTCGGGAATTTTTTAGCGAGTTTTTCCATTTTAGCGGCAACGGCGGCGGAGGTATCGAGGGCGTTGGCATTGGTATCGGCAAAACTACCGATCATCGCCGC
>Ga0074197_1001691_pt1 | contig 17566 bp, 12 predicted proteins | sample EPASupsiteSAE305_FD_64526 | JGI IMG/M metagenome (GOLD analysis project Ga0074197, IMG submission 64526) | Bioremediated contaminated groundwater microbial communities from EPA Superfund site, New Mexico - SAE3-05 reassembly with SPADES | ecosystem: Environmental > Aquatic > Deep subsurface >...
TGTCTCAACCGTATCAAAAAGAAGTTTGAACTCTATGTTCTTTGCGGCATCCGCAATACCGTAATTTCTTAAAACTCCGTCAATCGAATTTTGTATATTTTTATCCGTTGTTTGGTTTTTAAGGATAAGAGAGCTTTTTTTATATCTGTTTTTTCTCTTTCTTGAACCGATGATAAAGTATAGAAATATCGCTATATACGGAATAAGAATGATTGAGAGAACCCAAGCGATGATGCTGCTTGGCGTGCGTCGGTGATAGAGCATATGAAGAAGCACCACAAATGCCAGCAAAACACCAAGCAAGATTAGCGTATGGTAAAAAAACAGAGTGTTCGTATTGTAGATTATTTTTTCATCTATCATGATATGAGACCATTTTTAATAGTATAAAATATTGATTTTATCTTAGTTATATCAGCGTTTGTTTCGCCCTTTGTTGCGCTTGCTTCTATTTCGCCGAGCAGTTTGGCAGCCTCATTCATTGCTAAGTTTGAACATGAGCTTTTTATGTAGTGTGCGGCACTTTTAATCGCATTTGCGTCTTTTGCGTCTATTGTGCTTTGAAGTCTATTTAAATCATCATCAAGCGTTAAAAAGAAGCTATCAAGCAACATGTCTACCGTGGACTCATTTAGCCCTAACTGCTTCATTGCATCGCTTTTTTTGTAAACTTCAAAGCTCTCACTATCATCTGTACTTTTCACGCTAAGTGTACGGAGATCTCTATTTTTATAAAGATATTTTTCTATAATCTCAATGAGTTTATTTAGCTCGATAGGTTTTGATATATAGTCGTCCATGCCGGCTTCAAGGCACTTCTCTCTGTCTCCGAACATGCTGTTTGCCGTAAGAGCTATAATAGGCACTTTATGCAACGAGTTCTCCCTTTGGAGTCTAAGAATCTCTTTGGTTGCTGAGACACCGTCAAGTTCGGGCATATTTACGTCCATAAGAACCATATCAAACTTGATCTTTTTATATACGTCTATAGCTTCTTGACCATTGCCGACTATCGTAGCGGTAATACCGAGATTACTAAGTAAAATATCTATAAGCCTTTGATTGTTGGGGTTATCCTCCGCTACTAAAATATTTGCATTAAATTTTTTATTCGCTTTGTCTGAGATGTTTTTTTGGCTTTGCGCTTTTGAATTGTCATTAATTATATTTACTATCTTAGAGCTGTAAATAGGAAGATCTATAAAATAGTCAAAGTATGCTTTGGAAGCAGGATCTTTTATCTTTGTTTCATCCCCTACATATACCGCCTTAATGCCCTCATGCTTCTTTTTAAACTCAACTGCTTTATCTTCATCAAAGCAAAACATCATATCCGCATTTTGCGAAAGATCCTCTGCCTCCACTACATTTCCGAGCTGCATAAGATAATTTTTTACGCACACTCTCAGGTATTCGCTATCATCTTCATTTTTACAAACTCCAAAAAGAAGTTTGCTTTTTTTTGTCTCATCCTGCTCTTTTGACTCTTCAATCTTCAAATCAAGCACAAAGCCAAACTCACTTCCATGTCCTAACTCAGAGTTAAGATCTATTCTAGAACCCATAAGTTTTACTATATCCGAGCAGATGGCAAGTCCAAGCCCTGTTCCGCCATATTTTCTGCTTATGCCGTCATCTGCTTGAGAAAACGGCTCAAATACGATTTTTTGCTGCTCTTTGCTCATCCCGATACCGCTGTCTTTGATGCTGAATTTTATTTTTGCATTTGTGTCGGAAATATCAAGCAAAGAGATATCAAAAAATACGATTCCGCCCTCAGGTGTAAATTTTATGGCATTGCTTAGCAGATTTGAGATTACCTGCTGTAGCCTTGTGGAGTCAAAAACAAGGGTGTGCGGAAGCGCAGGGGCAGTTTTGTAGATGAACCTGATATTCTTCTCTTTTGCGACAATGGAGAAGAGTTCGACGATATGTTCGCTAAATGACCCAAAAGAAAATGCACCCTCTGATATATCTAACTTGCCGCTCTCTATTTTTGATATATCTAGCACGTCGTTTATAATCCCCAAAAGAGATTTTGCACTTCTTGAGATGATTTTCGCATACTTTTTCTCATCCATGTTTAAATTTGATTCACTCAATATATCCGAAAAACCTATGATGGCATTAAGCGGCGTTCTGATCTCATGACTCATATTTGCCAAAAATGCGGATTTTGCTCTCTTGGCACTTAGGGCTCTGTCTTTTGCATTGATGAGTTCCGTAATCTCATATCTGAGTGATAGATACTCTAAAATTTCGCCATCTTCATCTAAAATTGGAATAATGGTTGCCGCAACATAGTATGAATCACCGTTTTTTGTTCTGTTTTTGATGATTCCTTTAAAAATATTTTTGGATTTTATAGTTTCCCACATCTCTTTGTAAAATGATTTTTCAACATCAGGAGATCTAACTATATTATGAGGCTGCCCTATAAGTTCATCTCTAGAAAAACCGGAAATTTTACAAAATGCATCATTAACATAGATGATGTTCCCAAAGAGATCAGATTTTGAAACGATGGCACTGGCATCAACCGCTTTTTTGTACTCAAGCAAAAATTGATTGCTTTCATGCAAATCTTTTGTTCTTTTTTGAATCTCATTCTCTAAAATCGAAGCAGTGTTTATAAGCTCTTTTTCTCGTTTAAAATATAAGATTCCGTAATGGAGAGCAAATATCAGTACGACAAGCCCTATAAAAATGAAAACATACCAAATCTGCTCCTTTGAGAGCATAAAATGGTCGCTTATCGGTACATGTACTTCAAGAACTCCTCTGACATCGTGCAACTTCCAGTCTGTTTTTGGAGAATCGGCTCGAGTGTTGTGGCAATCCACGCATGTCTGAGAGGTTAAAATATCTGCGGTTGCGACTCTGTAGACATTTTTTCCGTCTATGATATCGCTTTTTGAAAATATTTTATTTGGGTTTTTTGTTAAAAATTCTATAGACTCTTTTTGAAATGAGTCAAGAACTCTGTTAGAGCGGTTTGGAAACGGATAGTTACTGTAAAAACTTGCATGCACATTGTCGCTTTTTGTCAATATATCGCTCAAATCATGTATCGTCGTTGCCGGAAGAGGAATAGTGTTTTCATCCGTTTTGTGATCAAAGTTTATATGCAGATTGCTCTTTTTTTCTATTTTTTCTACTACATTGTCAGTGTAGTAGGCTCTTGAGTGTTTTAAAAGCGAGATGAGTTTAGTCGTCTCTGCAATAACTCTCTCCTGCTGATTTTGTGCTGAGAGTTTAGGCATATAAAAAAGAGACAAAAAAAGTATGCCTATCGACGATACGACTATAGGACCGATAATAGGGTTTATAACGGTTTTATAGAGTTGTTTTATCAATTTAGTCTTCTATTTTTAAATTTAGCAACTTAGCATAACTCTCGCTTCTAAGAAAAATTGTTTTTTCGTCGTCCACTGAGAGCATGCTCATCCACTCTATATTCATAAATATTCCGTTGTTGTTTTTTTATAAACTATCTTATCTCTTTTAAATTGAATGTATACTTTAAAATAGAGCCAAAATGGAATTTTAATTATAGACATAAACAAAAATAGAATTTAAAAAAAGTATAATTACGAAAATTTTTAAAAGGCTCAATAACATGTCAACATATATTTTTGGTCACACAAATCCTGACTCTGACTCTATAGTAGGTGCTATCTCTCTGGCATATCTCAAAAATCAAATAGGTGAAGAGTGTGTAGCAACGCGCCAAGGCGATATCTCTCCTGAGACTGAGTTTATACTCAATAAATTTGGCATGAGTGCACCTGAGCTTAAGACTTCATATGCAGGCGAAAAAGTGTATCTTGTTGATTTCTCAGATCTAGCGCAAGCTCCAAAAGATATAAAAGAAGCAATGATTTTAGGCATAGTAGATCATCACAAGCTCGGTGATATTACGACTGATGCTCCTCTTGAGTGTTGGATTCGTCCTATTGGCTGTTCAAATACGGTTATAAAAGAGATGTATGACTATAATAAAGTAGAGATTCCAAAAGATATAGCAGGAATGATGATGTGTGCGATTTTAAGCGATACCGTGATCTTCAAATCTCCTACATGTACAAAAGCCGATACAAAAGCTGTAAAAGAGCTGTCTGAGATTTGTGGAATTTCTGATTATAAAGCGCTTGCAATGGCGATGTTTATAGCAAAATCTGCGGTTGATGGCGCAAGTGCAAGAAACTTAAACACAAGAGACTATAAAGCATTTGATATGAACGGTACGAAAGTCGGAGTTGGGCAGCTTGAAATGGTAGATATCTCGGTGCTAGAGAGCAGAATAGGCGAGCTTTTTGCCGATATGAAACTGATGAAAGAAGAAGACGGGCTTCATACCATAATCATTCTTTTAACAGATATCATGAAAGAGGGCTCACAGCTTTTATGTTTAAGTGATGATGTGACAAAAGTTGAAGCGGCATTTGGCATAAAACTTCAAAACAACCAAGCATGGCTTGATGGCGTACTAAGCCGTAAAAAGCAAGTTATACCGTTTCTTCAGCCACAGTTTTAATTTATATTTACAACTCTTTTTCAGGGCAGGGCTTCGCAAAAAGGTAGCCTTGAAAATAGTTGCATCCAAGATTTTTAAGCTCCTCAAACTGCTCTTTTGTTTCAACTCCCTCTGCTATAACCTCAAAACCAAACTCTTCTCCCATAGTAAGAATAGTTTTTATGATGGTTTTGTCTGAAGAATTTTCACTTAATCCTAAGACAAATGATTGATCTATTTTTAACTCATCGATACTCAGATGTTTGAGATATCCTAAACTTGAGTATCCGGTTCCAAAATCATCAATCGAGATAGAGACGCCAAATCTATTTAATTCATCGATTTTTTGCATTGCACTCTGTTGATTGTCTATTAAAACACTCTCAGTCAACTCAACTCTTAGTTTCTTTGGATCTATATTTTTTGAGATTATTAAGTTTTTAATATTATCCACAAAAGTTTCATCTCTAAACTGTTTTGGGCTGATATTTACAGAGATCCTCCACTCTTTTTTAATGGTATCATCAGCCCATTTTATAATGAGATTTGTAGCTTCGTTTAGCACAAAAGCACCTATATCTTTTATAATATCAGACTCTTCCGCAAGCGGAATAAACTCACCCGGAGAGATAAACCCTAAGTTGGGGTGTTGCCATCTTATAAGCGCTTCAACACCCATAACATTTGCATTGCTATCAACTTGTTTTTGGTAGTAAAGAACAAATTGATGCTCCAAAACCGCTTCTTTAAGATTTTGCAACATTAAAGATCTTAAGTTCGTCATATCCTGAAGTGTCTGATTATAAAATTTTATAACATTTTTTCCGCTGTCTTTTGCAACTCTCATAGCATATTCTGCTTGATTTAAAATTGTCTCAGATAGAGTTCTATGATCAAAAAAGAGAACAATTCCTATACTGCAGGTTAGATGAAAAGTTTTATTGTTTAAGATAAAAGGCTCTTTTGCCAGTGCTACTGTTTTTTGTGCAAACTGTTTTGAGATGATTGCAGATTCTTTTTCGTCGCTTGAGAGATCTTCAATCAAAAGTAAAAATTTATCACTTCCAAACCTTGAGATCATAGATGTCTTGTCTGTTCTTGACACGAGCCTGCTAGCCATCTCTTTTAAAACTTCATCACCTATATCTTTGCCCATCAGATTATTTACATTTTTAAAATCGTCAAAATCCAAAAATAAAACGGCACCATATTTTAAAGTCTCGCTACTTTTTAAAAGTGCCTGATTTAAATGCTGCTCGAAAAGATTTTGATTCGGAAGATTTGTAAGCTGATCATAGTATGAAAGCTGATTAATCGCATCTTTTTGATAAAAAGAGTTTATTGCAAAGCCGATATCACCAGCCAGCTCATTTATCATATTTCGCTCTTCTATAGAGAGACCATTCTCTTCAGTGGAGCATATAATCATAGCCCCAAGCGCCTCTTTTGAATAGTGTTCTTTTCTAAGCGGAAGAGCGTATATCTCAGTAATATTGTGTCTTTTTATTTTATCTAGACACTCTTGCGGCATAGACTTGTCAAAGTTTTTTAAGAATACGTTATGATTATTTTTAAACACATCTTCTTCTATCGGTAATACTTCCATCTCTTCATCAAGTCCAATAGAACTTTTTACTCTAAGTTTGCCATCTTCAAAAATCAAGATTTTAATACTTGCAAATGAAGTATTAGAGTGCATAGATACAGCTGTATTTTGTATAAGTTCGTCAATATTCTTTGCAGTTATAAGAATCTGGTTGCAATCTGCTACGGTTCTGAGTATGGAAAATAGATGCTGCTGTTTTATATTGGCAACTTTCAACTCATTTTTTTGTTCTTCAAGATCAGCCGTTTTTATTTTTACTTCATTTTGAAGGATCATTTTTTGCTCAACATCCTTAATTGTGAGCTTTTTGATAGTATAGTAGATAAGGATTAGCAAAAAGAGTATGGTAATCCAGCTAAAAATCGCGATACTGTAAAAACTGTGCATACTTTCATTTGTTAATTTTTCTGAGGGAATTTTTATACTTGTAACACCGCGTATATCGCCTACTTTATAGTCATAAGCATTATCATATCTCTCTTGGATGGACGCTAAAGTCTCCTCTTTCTTCCCGTGGCAAGCAATGCAGTAAGGTTCTATAATAAGCGGTGAGGTAAAGTTAAAAAAATCCATTCCGTTGTGTTCTATTTTTTTCATAAGCGTAGTTTTGTTTGGGTTGTTTTTAAAATACTCAATCGCTTCAAGCTCAAACTTATCTGCTTTGTTCTTTGGGTTTCTGGCTCTGTCTGTTACATTTCTAATTGTTGTTCCGTCTTCTGATAGCTCGGCAAATTTGTCGCTTATAAGGGTAGAAGCATGAGCAGGCAAGAAACCGATAGTCGTATCGTTTAGATCTACACCGCTGTTTAAAAATTGATGATGATATATATTTCTCATAGAAATAAAATAGTTTTTAAGATTATTTCCTTTTGATAATGCCCTAACTTCAATCATCTCTTGATTTTTTTTATACATCGTGTAAGTAAGAAGAGCATTGAAAAAAACTATAAGAACAGCAACAATCCAGAAAATTTTTCTATTTAAGTTAATATGAAACATTCCAAGGCCTTAGAAATTTTGAACTAGTATAGCATTTTTGGATTATATTTTTGTTAAATCAGAGCTGTGCCATCAAAATCCAATTAAAGTGCTAAAATATTTCTTGAAGATAAAAAAATAAAATCTAAATTCTATTTTGGATAAAATAGTGATAAATCTGATTTAAATTATATTTACAACCAAACTCAAGGCGATGAATGACCGTCATAGAAATAGAAAACAACTTAAACACTTTAGTGGCAAACTTCAACAAAGAAACTTTTATCTTCGACCTGCTTCTGGCTTATGGCACTCCAAAGTCCACCATCAAAAGAGTGCAGGGAAGCGACCACGACAGGCTTGAAGCAGAGGGCGAACTTGTTTTACGAAAAAAACTCTTTTTCAAAGTCGCAGATGAAAACTTACATGTAACCATAGATGCTCTCAAAACACAAAAAGAGGTTACGAAACACAGCCCTAGATTTATCATAGTAACAGACTTTGAAACGCTTTTAGCCTATGACACCAAAACCGACGATAGCCTTGACACCGAACTTTTAAATATTACAAATCATTACGATTTTTTCTTACCCCTTGCAGGGATGGAAAAAGCAACATTTACCGACGAAAATCCCGCCGATGTCAAAGCCTCGCTCAAGATGGCAAAACTCTTTGACGAACTCCAAAAAAACAACCACTTTGAGACAAAAGAGGATATCCACTCTCTCAATGTTTTTCTCACAAGGCTTCTTTTTTGCTACTTTGCGGAAGATACGAATATCTTTGAAGATAACATTTTTACCTCTTCCATCTCCTCGCACACGCAGTTGGACGGGAGCGATTTGGACAGCTACCTGCAAAGACTTTTTACCATTTTCAACACTCCGCAAAATAAAAGAGAGCCAAACATACCCGCATATCTAAATGCTTTTCCCTATGTAAACGGCGGACTTTTTGCTTTACATGTCAAGCTCCCTATCTTTACAACCCGTTCACGCTCACTCATGATAGAAGTCGGACAGCTGAAGTGGTCAGAGATAAACCCCGACATATTTGGAAGTATGATACAAGCGGTGGTAACTCCCGAGCATCGTGGTGGAATGGGCATGCACTACACAAGTGTGCCAAACATCATGAAAGTCATCGAACCGCTCTTTTTGGATGAACTCTACATGGAGTTTGAAAAAAGCTACGAGAGCAAAGCTAAACTGCAAAATCTTCTAAATCGCCTAGCCAAAATCAAAATCTTTGACCCCGCATGCGGAAGCGGAAACTTCCTTATCATCGCTTACAAGAAACTAAGAGAGCTTGAGATGAACATCTTAAAGCGGATAGATAGCTTATCGACTCAAAAAAGTTTTGCTTTTAGTGAAATCAAACTTACCCAGTTTTACGGCATAGAGCTAGACGACTTCGCCCACGAGGTCGCACTTCTCTCACTTTGGCTAGCAGAACACCAAATGAACCTAAAATTTTACGAAGAGTTCGGCAGAACAAGCCCAAGCCTACCGCTTCATGACGGAGGCAATATCGTACACGGCAATGCTACAAGGATAGATTGGGAAGAAGTTTGCCCGAAAAATGAGGGTGATGAGATTTATATTTTGGGGAATCCGCCGTATTTGGGTTCTAGTATGCAAAACAAAGAGCAAAAAGAGGATTTAGCATTAGTTTGTAGTGGATTCGATAATTATAAAAATTTAGATTACATTGCATGTTGGTTTGTGAAAGGTACAAATTATATTATTAATTCCAATGCTTACTATGCTTTTGTTTCCACGAACTCTATTTGCCAAGGAGAACAAGTTGGTTTATTGTGGTCATACATTCTTGAAAAAAATTTAGAGATAAAATTTGCATACACCTCTTTTAAATGGGCTAACAATGCTAAATCCAATGCTGCCGTTATTGTTGCAATTATAGGTATAGGTAATAGTTCTATCAATAAAAAGAAGCTTTACTATGATGGAATTTGTCATATAGTGAATAATATTAATCCGTATCTTGCCGCTGGAAAAAGTGTTGTTTTGCCGAGAAGAGGCAAACCCATTAGTAATTTACCACCAATGCTTTATGGTAATAAATCCACGGATAACGGTTATTTATTTTTAAATTTTGAAGAAAAAGAAGAAATATTAAAGCAATATCCAGAAGCTGGCAAATATATAAAAAAGCTTATTGGCTCCAACGAATTAATTAATGGTATACAAAGATGGTGTTTGTGGATAAAAGATGAAGATGTCGAAACTGCAAAGAAAATACCATTAATTTTACAAAGATTAAATGCGGTTGCAGAATGGAGAAGCTTAAGTAAAGCCCCGTGTACCGTCAAATATTCAGAACATCCAAATAAATTCAAACAAATTACATATAAGGGTACAGCCGCAATTGTAGTTCCTCGAGTGTCATCTGAGCGTAGAGAATATATACCATTTGGTTTTGTTGATAACGATACAATTGTGCTTGACTCTGCTCAAGCTATTTATATTCCTAATGCATTTATTTTTGGCGTCATTTCTTCTAAAATGCATATGGTATGGGTAAAAACAACAGCAGGGAGGCTTAAATCAGATTATAGATACTCTTCCGCATTGTGTTACAACAACTTTCCTTTTCCGAATATTTCTGAACAACAAAAAGATGAGATTACTGAGCTGGCATTTGACATCTTGGATGAAAGAGAAAAACACAGCCAAAAAACCCTAGCCCAACTCTACGACCCAAACAAAATGCCAGAAGGCTTACAAAAAGCTCATCATAATTTAGACATAGCAATAGAACAATGCTACCGCCCCAAACCGTTTGAGAGCGACGAAGAAAGACTTGAATATCTTTTTAAGATGTATGAAGAGATGACGAGCAAGGAGGGAAAAAAGTGAAAAATACAAATGTAACAAACATAAAATTAATCATAATTGGGCATGCCGATAGAGTTGTAAATTTTGATTTAATCAAAAAACATAAATCAAAATATTTTAAGTTTTCGGATATTGAGCGTATTAATAATTTGCCAAATGCACAAAAAGATGATGGATATTTGGATGTTGTATATACAAAAGCAGAGATTCAATCAATAATGAATGATATTGAATTTGATGGCTTATGTATTGCAATAATGAATTATGGGTTTGATGACAACTTTTATATGCACAGAATAGGGGTTAATAAAGTTTGCATTTCCATTTTTGGATTAGAGAATATTTTAAGTGAAAAAACAATATCGATTGAAAATTTTATAATTAAAAACACATATGAAGTTTTTATTTTTTATAAGATATTAAAAAATTTAACCAACAGTGATGAAGTTTATACATTTATTCATAATGATACACGATGTTGTTTGTTTGATATGAATGGAGATAAAAGAGATATAGTTTACAATACAGAAAAACCTAGTATTTGCTATGAATGCAAAGGAAAAATAAGTAATAAATCTATACCAAAAAACTTTTTAGAGGAGATTCAAAAAGAACTTTTAAAAATAGACAAACCTTTCATTAAGAAAGTTGAAAATTTTATTTCTAAATATCCTCTGTTTTCGGTATTGGTAACTTTTGTTTTTTCAACATTGATTAATTTATTCTCAAATTGGATTTGGGAGTTAATTAATGGAAAATAAGATTAAAAAATTTAAACTTCATTATTATCTCAAAGACAACTCACATGCTATGAACGCTTTTGTGAGAAATAAGGCTGAAAAAGATTTCCTTGAAGCAGTAAAAAGGATAGGTGAACTTTTAGATAGTGAGTTAAAAATTGAAACAGAGGCTTATCAAGAAGGTGGGCTTATTGAAACCCTCGCTTTTTCAGGATTTGTTATAGATAGAGTTTTAAATTATTTATCTCCTGCATTAAATGATATTATCACTCATTATGCTACTAGAGATACCCAAGCCGAAGCTTTAGATAAAAAAATCAAAGAAGTCACACTTAAAAATTTAGAGCTAGACAGTCAACAAAAAGAACTAGAGATAAAAGAGCAAATAGATAAAAAGCTAAATGACAAGTTAGCCCAAAAATACATTTCAAACTTTTATAAAAAAATTGAGGCTTATGAAAAAGTTGAAAAAATTGGATATAGAAGTTTAGAAAGCAATGAAGATGAATATATCGTTGAACGAAAAGATTTTAAAAGCTTCATTTTACATGATGATACAACTATTTCAGAAGATGACGATGCCATGATAGAGATAATCTCACCAGTTTTAAAAGAGGGGAAATATAACTGGAGAGGTAGATACAAAAATGAAAAAATTGATTTTAGTATGGCTGATTCGAAATTTAAACAAGAAGTAATTGAGGGTAAACATAAATTTTCTAACGGTTCATTGATAAATTGCCATCTTGAGATAAAAATCACTTTTGATGAATTTGGAGATGAAAAAAATAGAACTTATAGAGTATTGCAAGTTTTTGGAACACAGGAATTAGAACTTGGAGAGTTGAAGCTTCGAGAAGCTGGAAGAAAAAAACAAAGAAAGCAATGGGAAGTTGAACATTATAAGAGTTTATTTGATGAAATGGAGGACGGAAAATAATGGATGAGTTTATAGATATTTTCATAAAAAATAAAGCAAATGAGATACCTGATAGTCATAAAGATAGCATTAGTAAATTTTTACCTTTTTATGCAACAGTAACTAATGATGATTTAGCTTATCTTTTCGCATATTTACATTCCTCATATAATAGTTTATTTCAATTTTTAAACGATAAACTTACTGTTAATCATCACTATAATGCAGATGCAAGTAGAGAACTTATTGCTGTTATAGATATGTACAAAAGATTATATAAATCCCTTCAAAACACAGATTATAAGTTTGAATTAGATGATGAATATTTAAATATTTTAAATCAATGCGAACAATTTTTATCGAGCAGTGGAGGTAGTGCAATACCTGAAGGCTTTTCAAAAATAGAAATTATAGAAATTAAACCTATCTTTAAATTACTATATTCAGTTGAGTTTACAAATAAGCCAACGGAAAATAAAAAATCAAATGCTCAAAGTCAAAAAATCAAACATGAAAAAACTAAAGTGTTTATAGTCCATGGTCATGATAATGAAACGAAACAAGAAGTTGCAAGATTTATTGAAAGTATTGGGCTAGAAGCAATTATTTTACATGAACAAGCGAGTAGAAGTATGACTATTATTGAAAAGATAGAACATTACTCGAGCGAGGTTAATTTTGCCGTTGTGCTTTATACTCCATGTGATAAAGGTCGTGGTGCAAAAGAAACCAATATTCTTGCTAGAGATAGAGCAAGACAAAATGTAGTATTTGAGCATGGCTATTTGATGGCAAAAATTGGGCGAGGCAATGTATGTGCATTGGTAAAAGGAGAAATTGAAACTCCAAGTGATATAAGCGGTGTTGTTTATACTCCACTAGATACAAACGGTGGATGGAAAATTGAGCTTACAAAAGAATTAAAAGCTTGTGGGTATTCCGTTAAAAAATCTAACAATTATGAAAATATTTCAAAATGACATACTTTTCAATGAAAACAGATTTTTTTGATACTAAGGGAGATGTATGAACTTTAGCAATTATATTGTTTATGTAGATGAAAGCGGCGACCACTCGTTAAGCTCGGTCAATAAAGATTTTCCGATATTTGTTTTGGCTTTTTGTATTTTTGAAAAAAAAAGCTATTCGCAAAGTGCTGTATTGAAGCTAAAAGATTTTAAGTTTAAACATTTTGGGCATGATATGGTGATACTTCACGAAAATGAGATACGAAGAGACAAAGGATGGTTTAAAATTTTAAACACCAAGGAAAAGAAAGAAGCTTTTCTTGAAGAACTAACACAAATAATCTATGAAGAAGATTTTACCATCATCGCTACGGTGATACGAAAAGATAAGCTTTTTAGCCAAAGTAACAGTCCCTATGATATAGCTTTGAAGTATTGTATGGAAAGAACTTATAAATTTTTGGAATCAAAAAAAGAACACACAAAAACAACGCATATAGTAGTAGAACAAAGAGGGAAAAATGAAGATGAAGAGCTTGAGCTAGAGTTTAGGAGAGTATGCGACGGGCATAATTTTCAAAATATACATTTTCCTTTTGAAATCATAATGGCAAACAAGATGAGCAACTCAGCAGGGTTGCAATTGGCTGATTTGGTAGCCAGACCCATAGGTTTAAGCGTGCTGAAACCTGAACAAAAAAACAGAGCTTTTGAAGTGCTTAAAGATAAATTTCACAAAAACGGAAGTGGGAGGGTAGAGGGTGTCGGACTTAAAATATTTCCCTAGAAAGCAAAAAGCCCCAGAGTATCCCCTGAGGCTTGAAGCCGATCGCCAATCTGCAATCCAGTGGAGAGATTATAGGACAAGGTTTATTAATAAAATGTTAAATATGAAATGAATATTTGGGATGTAAGAGAATGAACAAGTATAACAAATCAAGCATGGGTTTTAATTACGGCAAATTCGCCATAATTGACTCTAAGAGGATAAAATAAAAAATGGCAAAAATAACGGTACTAAGTAGTGAAATTGCAACATTAAAGATTAAAGAAGAAGACTATATCTGTATAACCGACATAGCAAAATACAAAGACGATGCACTTGCAAACGACATCATCAAAAACTGGCTTCGCAATCGTAATACTATAGAGTTTTTGGGCATTTGGGAACAGCTAAACAATCCAGATTTTAAACCCGTCGAATTCGACGGGTTTAAAAAAGAAGCAGGACTCAATAGTTTCACGATGAGTCCTACAAAGTGGATAAACGGTACAAATGCCATAGGACTAGTGGCAAAATCTGGACGATACGGTGGAACTTATGCACACAAAGATATAGCTTTTGAGTTTGCATCTTGGGTATCAGTTGAATTTAAACTTTACCTTATCAAAGAGTTTCAAAGGCTCAAAGAAGGTGAGTTAAAGCAGCTTGGATGGGACATAAGGCGAAATCTTACAAAACTAAACTACAAAATCCACACTGATACCATCAAAAAAAATCTCATCCCAAAAGAGCTTAGTCCTATGCAAATAAATTTTGTCTATGCAAGTGAAGCGGATATTTTAAATGTGGCGTTGTTTGGAATGACAGCAAAAGAGTGGCGAGACCAAAATGCAGATAAAAAAGGCAACATACGAGATGAGGCTGATGTAAATCAGCTTGTATGCTTGGCAAATATGGAATCTTTGAATGCTCACTTTATACATGAGGGCGTATCACAAAAAGAGAGACTTCAAAAGCTAAATAAAATAGCCATAGCACAAATGAAGATTTTGAATCGTGAAGATGTTAAAAATATTTCAAAATGACATACTTTTTAATGAAAATAAATTATTTTAGTATGATGTACAAAATCAACACTTGGAACTCTTAACTATGAACAAGCTAGAAACTGTAAATGCACAAAACCTACAAGACAAAATCCACACCATCCGTGGGCTTCAAGTGATGTTTGATAGAGATTTGGCGGAGCTTTATCAAGTAGAAACACGAAGATTGAATGAACAAGTAAAAAGAAACATAGAACGATTTCCTGAAGAGTTTATGTTCCAACTTTCAAAAGAAGAGTTTGAAAATTGGAAATCGCAATTTGCGACATCCAATGATAAAATGGGTTTACGAAAAATACCATATGCCTTTACTGAACAAGGTGTATCAATGTTGGCTTCTGTACTGAAAAGTAAAGTTGCTATTGAAATAAGCATTAAAATTATAAAAGCTTTTGTAGGGATGCGAAAAATTATCTCTCAAAATATCATTACTTATGAACGATTTGAAAGAATTGAACAAAGGCTCTCTTTGCATGATAAAAACTTTGACAAACTTTTTGAAGCATTGGAAGACAAAACTAAAAAACCAGATGAGGGGATATTTTTTGATGGGCAGATTTATGATGCGTATGCTTTTATAAACGATTTGCTTAAAAGTGCAAAAAGTGAAGTTGTACTTATTGACAACTACATAGATGACGCCGTTTTTACACTTTTTAGTAAATATCCGAACTTAAAAATAAAAATCTATACAGGGAGCATTTCAAAACAGTTGCATTTGGACTTTCAAAAATACAGTTCACAATATAAAAACATAGAACTTCAAGAGTTTAAAAATGCACACGATAGATTTCTCATCATCGACCAAAAAGCGATATATCATATCGGAGCAAGTCTGAAAGATTTGGGTAAAAAATGGTTTGCATTTTCTAAGTTTGAGATGGAAGCTTTAGAGATTTTAGGGAGGTTAAAATGACAAACATTATAGAAGTAAATTACGCTCAAACGGGTGAGAGCAAAAAAATAAACAGCTTTGGTATGAGAGATATGCAGGAAAAAGCGTATGCGGCGAGAAATGAACAGTATCTACTTCTAAAAGCTCCTCCAGCTTCTGGAAAATCAAGAGCTTTAATGTTTATAGCTTTGGACAAACTCTATCATCAAGGTTTAAAAAAAGTCATTGTTGCCGTGCCTGAACGCTCAATCGGTGGCTCATTCGGTTTGACAGATTTAAAAAAAGATGGTTTTTTTGCTTCATGGGAGCCAAACCCGATTTATAATCTTTGCATCGAGGGTGGCGAAAAAAGTAAAGTAGAGGCTTTTAAAAAGTTTATGGCGGACGATGAACGGATACTCATTTGTACGCATGCGACCTTGCGTTTTGCTTTTAAAGAGTTGGAAGATGCTAAGTTTGATAACTGTTTGTTGGCAATAGACGAGTTTCACCATGTTTCAGCAGATGGCGAAAACCAGCTAGGTGAACTTTTAAGAAGTGTCATACCAAATTCTACCGCTCATATAGTTGCAATGACGGGTTCATACTTTAGAGGCGATAGTGTACCTGTTTTACTTCCTGAGGATGAAGCAAAATTTGCAAAAGTAACCTATAACTACTATGAACAACTAAACGGCTATGAGCATCTTAAATCTTTAGGAATTGGCTATCACTTTTATCAAGGTCGTTATACAAGTGCGATAGCCGAGATACTCGATACAGATAAAAAAACGATTTTGCATATCCCAAATGTAAACTCAGGAGAATCCACGAAAGATAAGCATAAAGAGGTTGATACGATTTTAGACATTATAGGAACAGTCATCCGAACCACCGATGATGGCATAATAATCGTAAAAAGAGAGAGTGACGGGAAGCTTCTCAAAGTAGCAGATTTGGTAAATGACGACCAAAAAACAAGAGATAAAGTGGTGAGCTACTTAAGAAATATCAAAAGCAGTGATGATATGGACTTAATCATCGCTCTTGGCATGGCAAAAGAGGGTTTTGACTGGCCGTTTTGCGAACATGCTTTAACTGTTGGCTATCGTAGTTCACTCACAGAAATCATCCAAATCATAGGGCGAGCCACAAGAGACAGCGACAACAAAATCCATGCACAGTTTACAAACCTTATAGCCCAGCCTGATGCTCAAAATGACGAGGTGAAAGTATCTGTAAACAACATGTTAAAAGCCATCACTGCTTCACTTTTGATGGAGCAAGTTTTAGCACCAAATTTTAAGTTTAAACCGAGATTTGAAAACGATACCGAGCCAAACCAAAAAGGCGAGCTAAAAATCAGAGGCTTTAAAAAACCATCAAGCAAAAGAGTGGAGGGTATAATCGAATCAGACCTCAATGACTTAAAAGCGACTATTTTGCAAGATGATGTGATGATAAAAGCAATCCCTGGAAACCTTGACGCAGAGGTGATAAACAGAGTTTTGATACCAAAAATCATAAAAGTAAAATATCCTGATTTAACTGATAGTGAAGTGGAAGAGTTACGACAGCATGTAGTTGTTGACAGCGTTATAAAAAATGGGCATATTATAGAGAGCGGCGATAAGAAGTTTATCAAGATGGCGGATAAATTTGTCAATATTGATGAACTTCATATTGACCTCATAGACCAAATCAACCCGTTTCAAAAGGCTTTTGAGATTTTGTCAAAGTCTGTTACTACGCATGTACTCAAACTTATACAAGAGAGCATAGAGGCTACAAGAATTGAAATGACCCCAGAAGAAGCGGTGATTCTTTATAAAAAAATCCCAGCATTTAAAAGCGAACACGGAAGAATGCCAGATGTTGGAAGTAGGGATTTTGCAGAAATGAGAATGGCGGAAGCTCTTATATATCTCAATAAATTAAGAAGAGAAAAAGCAAATGGTTGAATTTTCGCTTGATGAGATTTTGGCAGATGACCCGCTAGGGCTTCTTGGCGAGGCAAAAGCAAAAGCTAAATCGTTCAATGAAGATGATAGGCTTATTTCAAGTTTTGAAGAGATAAATAGTTTTATTGAAACAAATGGCTTTGAGCCTAGAAAATCGACAAATATGAGTGAGAGAAACCTTTTTTCAAGGCTCGAGGGGATAAGACAAAATCCAGAGAAAATTGAGTATCTGAAAGATTATGATAGATTTGATATTTTGCAAAAAATAGAGATAAACTCCATAGATGATATTTTAAATGATGATGCTTTTGGGCTT
>Ga0074197_1001693_pt1 | contig 17548 bp, 18 predicted proteins | sample EPASupsiteSAE305_FD_64526 | JGI IMG/M metagenome (GOLD analysis project Ga0074197, IMG submission 64526) | Bioremediated contaminated groundwater microbial communities from EPA Superfund site, New Mexico - SAE3-05 reassembly with SPADES | ecosystem: Environmental > Aquatic > Deep subsurface >...
GAGGCGTTGTCCGACGCAGGGGTAAAAAACGGTCTGCCCCGGGATGTCGCCACTGGTCTCGCCGTACAGACCGTGTTGGGTTCAGCCCAACTCATGCAGCAAAGCAACGAGCATCCGGCTGTCCTGCGGGACCGGGTCAGCTCCCCCGGCGGCACCACCATCGCTGCCCTGCACACCCTGGAGAACGGCAGACTGCACGGTCTGCTGATGGATGCGGTGGATGCGGCAGTCAAGCGCTCCAAGGAACTGGCTGGAATCAAACTGCTGTAGCTTGCAGGCTCATAGGTTTCATACAAAAGCGGGTGTGACCACGATGGTCACACCCGCTTTCTGTTATTCTGAAACAGAGCAACAACTTCGACAACCAGTATGCTGCTGGAGACAGGAGGGGACTACGGTAACAGCTCGGGATGCTTCAACCGTAACCACTTCAAAACATCGGCACGAAGTTCCATGACAAATTCAAGCAGTTCTGCCACCTCACCGTCGCTGGTAGCTCCAATCCGGTCATATTCAACCGTATTCCGTTTTGCCCGACACACATCAAGATAACTAGCGTCATTGTTCCGTTCAGGGCCGAGTATCAGTGGCAACGCCTGGATAGTCCGGTAATGCTGCAACCCCTGCCCAGCACGATATCCTTCGGCATACAGCAGGATGGTACACAACTTAAGCGCCGCATTATACGCTATACCGAATTGCCAGTCCGTTGAAATGCCGCCCGAACCTGCGTCTGCTATATCCCGGCCAGCAATTGCCAGCAGATCGGATATTTCCTGCATACTGGGGGTATGGCTCCTCAGCCAGCCATATTCAGCCCATTGCTGCAAGGTCATGATCCGCTCCTTTCACAAACAGCCGGGGTGAGGCAAGAACCGCGCTGATAAAATGTTCTCCCTCCCTCTTCCGTCTGGCAAACTCATCCATGCTGAAGACATGAGGATTGAGTTCCCGCCCGATCACCGACCTGAAATCAGCCAGCACTCCCGATAAAGCGCGCAGACCGATGGTTCCTATCACCATCAGGTCGATATCACTTGCTGCGCCTTCATTCCCTGAGGCCATCGAGCCAAAAACAAAGGCCATACTGATATCGTCCCGTGGAACAAGACACGCCTTGAGGTAGTCGCATAGCCCGGTTGTTTTCAATACCAACGAGTGAAGCTCAGGATACAGGGGGTGCTCCCGGTTGGCCCGGTAATAGAGCCGGTTACCGCTCCGGCGGGCGGTAACCAGTTGCAGACTCAGCAGCTTCTTCAATTCGCTCTGGACGGGGCCAATGGTGCAACCTGCTTCCCGTTCCAGCTCACGCATATGCAACTCAACCGCATGCACTCCGAACAGAAGGCGAAAGATTTCGGCACGAACTTTTGAGGAGAGTATCTGGCTTAGGACAGTCATAATGTATGCCTATACAATACAATTGTATTTTTATACAATACATTTTATCTGCTATTTTTAAGCTGCTGCCAGTTTCACAATTGCTATTTCAGGCAAAAATCTGGTCAGCTCACCAGGCTAGAATCTTTGCAATCAAGTGCCGCTTGGCGACTGAGCCGCCTTCATACTCTGCCATGACACTATCGCCATCTTGGCGGTAGTGAAACAGGGTATCCTCACCTACTTCGCCGTTCTCTGTATTTGCAATTGAGACGAATAATTTGCCATCAAAGTTGTATTTCATCTCATCCGCTTTCTTTTAACGGTTAGCGCCCTTGACCCGCACCGGGGAGTATGTCAGCCCCGGTCGGTGTCCAAGGGCCTGGTTGGAATCTCAGGACTGTTGTCTGTCATAACCGTAGCACTGCTACCTTTGCCTTTTCCCTTGCTGGCTTCATTTGTATGTTTTTCAAGCGAGTATGGGAAATATTCTAAATCACTGAAACTAAACCGCTGTAATTCATTTAATATGTGTCTTATTTGATCTGAGTTCTCAATGCTGTAAGCATCGACTACATACTGATTTTGAGTAATTTCCTTTAAATAGTCATGTACACAAAGATAACGACTCACAGCTTCTGTTAGCATGTTAACAGAAACATGGGCTCCACGAATTCCGGCTAAATTGTCTCGAAGATGATTTTTGTGAATAGTTTGTGTGGGTCTGTCTATACAGTGGCCGTGTGCAAAAACATTTCGCCATTTTGTTAGTTCTTTAATGGCTTCATATGGAGCGCGGGATTTAACTCCTGGATGTCCTACCAGCGCAGATGAAATTATCAATTTTTCTGGAGGGGAGAGCCGCTCAAGAGGTTCGGCTATATCTCGATGCAGGTTATAGACACAGAATTTATTAATCAAGGTCTCTGCTGATATTGCTCCCATCAATACACACAAATCGGCATATGAGGCAATTGACAACTCATAGTTCATGAAGTCGTCAGTGATCTTGCCAAATTCTATGTATTCTGGGTCATATTCTTCACCGAAATTGTCTCGCCTGTCATGGTAGTCGTCAACGAGCGGTCCAATTTTATTTATTTCATCTGCAAGTGCAGGTAGCAGATCTTGAACCATCTCCATCGACCGAATGAATTGATCTAAGGCTCCGCTATCCTCCCAATATGGGGGCGGCATCTTCAATGGATCGTCCGGCTGTTCGTTTTGCATGATAAAAGCCCTTATTTTCCTGTATATCTGCTGGCGACAACTCATTAATCACCAGCTTTGTTTGCATCTAATACTATATACCAGCATACAATAGTAGATGCTTTTTGCGGGATACTGGCACGTTCTTACAGGCATCTAATACTAGATACTTTTCATCCTAAAAAAGCAGTTCACGCAACGGCGCAACGACGCTACGCAATAAAAACAACATCTTGTACAAATAAAGTCTCTCACCAAACGGGCGAAATTGAATGTATCTGTAGCTGTTTGGTTTTCGTTGCGAGCGTTGCGGCTTTGCGTGAGTAATTGCCGTTTTAGGTTCATCTCACCTGGCGCAGCAGATCTCCGTTAATCGTGGCGATTTTCTTGTCTACGTCACCAGACGCCCCGGTTGGTCAAAAAACTTATCACGGCCAGGAGCGTCTGGACCAGAAATTCCGGGCGCCCGGAATTTTGACCTAACCTACTGATTTGCTTTAATTAACCTTCAAAATACCCTCGAATTTTTCATAAGCCTCCCCTGACTCTCAATTCTTGCGCTCCTCATCACTTCAGCTGCTTCACCTTCTGGTAGACCATACTACGCAGCTTGGTAAGGGTGGCGCTAAGCGCTGTCTTTTGTTCAACGCTTAAGGTGGCGGCTTCCAGCAGGTAGAGCTTGTCATAGAATTGATCCACAAAGGTCAGGTCAACTGCTGCATCCGCTGGTTTTGGCTTGGCGGCTGTTTTCCTGACTTCGCCATAGGTAAGGCCGTTTGCCTTGTATTTGCTGTAAAGCGCAGTCATTTTTTCCGACGTCTTCTGCCGGGCAATCAGCGCAAGAATGCTTTTTAACGTTTTTGGATTGTTGCGGCAGTCATCTTTTATATCTTGCGGCAACTTGTTGAGCGAGAGGGTATCTGACAGGGTTGAGTCTGATTTGCCCAGTACCCTGGCAAGGTCTGCCAGGGTATAATTATGCACCGCCCGCAGCCGTTCGATGGCCTCGGCCTCTTCAATGGCGGTCAGGTTTTCCCGCAGCAGGTTTTCTATAATGCTGATCTCGGCCGGTTCACCGTCGGTGATGATGGCCGGGATACTGGCCCGCCCGGTTTGTTTAGTGGCCTGATAGCGCCGCTCACCAGAGACAATAATGAACAGGTCATCCGCCCCCTGACGAACCAGAATCGGCTGTAATACGCCGTGGCTGGCAATGGAGGCGGTCAACTCAGCCAGGGCTTGCTCGTCAAAATACTTGCGTGGCTGCTCCGGGTCAGGTTGTACCGACGTTAACGGCAGTTCGTACAGTTTTCCTTTTTCATAGGCAACCGGCACCGGCACAAACGGATCAAACGGAACCATCATCTACCCCCACAATGTTTTATCCTAAAAAACGGCAGTTACTCACGCGGAGCCGCGAAGCTCGCGGAGAAAATCAAACCCTACAGGTGAAGCAATAACATGGCGCAACCAACTGATTTTACTCTTCGCGTCTCCGCGCCTCAGCGTGCAGCTTCTTTTTATAGGTTTATTGATTGCCAAGCGCCATGAACGTCAACGCTGCTTTGTACACAAAATAAAGGTTAAATGTACAATACCGTTCTCTCATGTCAAGGCCATCAACAAGATCTGAGCCAAACTCTTGCGGACGGATGCCGCACATAATGCTAGTATGGCGAAATCTGCCGGACTTGGCATTTCAAGGAGAATACAGAGATGGAACAGAGCATACCAACCATTGCGACAGACAGCAGCGTGCAGTGCAGCGAAGAGGATTTTTACCGGCTGCCGTTTGAAGATAAACGCACCTATCTTGCCAGCCTGCCACCCACCGATAAAATTGAACTGATTTTAAACGACCCGGAGGCAAAGAAGCTGATACGGGCGATGCTGCCCCAGGAGCTGTATTGGCTGTTTAAGGAAATAGATGTTGAAGATGCAATGGAGTTGCTGGGTGTGGCAAATCCACGCCAGTGCGTCTTTATTCTGGACATGGAGCTATGGAGGGCCTGGGCGTTTGAAGAGGATAAGGCGGTTGAGTATCTTGGCTACATCCTGAAAGGTTCTGACGAACATTTCATAGAGCTGCTACCCCATCTGGATTTTAACCTGCTCTCGCTCTTTCTGGGAAGGGAGTTGATTGTCACAGGAGGCGTAGGCGATCTTAATACCGATGAAGAGCGTCAAACCGATTGGGATCATACCTTTGATGACCTGTTCCTGATCAAGTTCAAGAACCAGAAACATGCCCAGATAATCGGCTCCTTTCTGGAACTGGTCTGCCGTTACGACAATCGACTGTACGTTGCCCTGATGGAAAGTGTCAGCGGTGAAATTGATACTGAATCAGAAGAAGAGTGCTACCACCTGAAATCAGGGCGTCTTGCAGACCTGGGTTTCCCCCCCTATGACGAGGCGCTTGAAATCTATTCCCGCATCAACCCGGATACGTTTATCCCTGGCCGTGACAAAGTATTGATCCAATCAGCTGAATCAACCAGCCTTCCCAGAACCGTCGTGGCCGGAAACACCTTTCTGGAGCAGGTTATTCTGCTGGTTGACTCGGATCTTTTCAGGATGGAGCTGAATTACCTTATCAATACTGCGCTGGTGGCTGATCAGGCACATCTCGCTGATACGGATTATATGCGGGCGGTGGTTGAAAGGGTGTACGGCTATCTGAATATCGCCCTTGAATACCTGTGCAACGGGGATCAAGGTAAAGGGGCGGAAATCCTTACCGGCGAACATCTGAAACGGCTATTTCAGCTTGGATTCAGCATCGTGCTGGGTCTAAAGCTCAGGGCAGACAGGCTTTCAGATGCAAGCTATGCCACCGGCAAGGCACTTTCAGGCCTGAAGAGCGCCAGGCCGCTCTATTATCGCGGTTTTGATGCTGATGGCATTGACGGTTACCGGGAGTTTCGGAATCTGGAGGATATACAGCGTATGTCTGATTTTCTAACGGAGCTGAAAGGGTAACCAGAAGAGGTACAGCTGTCAGGTCTCATCTTTGGACCTGACAGCTAGCTGTCTGTTTGCTGCTTGCTGTTCAACGCCTCATACAGCGCAATCTGTTCTGCCTGGGAAAGCTGCTTGCGGCAGCAGTCTTTTCTGAGGCACAGGTTGCAACGATCATCGGAACACCACTGACAGAAGCGACAATCCGGGCAGGGGTGTTTTTTGGCAGGCTCATCCTTGCTCAATAGGTCACATTCCTTTTAACTGCATTCCCCTGCATCAACTGCGCAAAGGCCTTTTCCTTATCGGCATTGATCAGCAGGTAACGGGGCAGGATCTGCAGCTTCTCTCTGGCCGTGGCATGGCGGCGCTCAATGGAGAAGGTACTGACAAACCCGGCTTCCTTCGCCTTCTGCAGCAGGTGATCGTCATAAATACCGAAGGGCCAGGCCAGCAGATCCACCGGTCCACCCACCTCCTGCTCCAGCTTTTTACGGGACTTCAGTAACTGGTCCATCACCAGCTTATCATAGGCTGCCGCAGCCAGCTTCCGCTTCTCTCGCTTAAAGTTGGGGTGCCAGTAGGTGTGGGACTGGATATCAAACAGGCCGGTTTTCTTCAGCTCACGCAGTTGATCCCAGGTCATGGCGTACTTGGCGTTGGAGATGGCCGAGGGATAGACAAAAATGGTGACCGGATAGCGATATTTTTTGATGATCGGCAGCATGTCGCTATAGACCGTCTTGTGGGCATCATCCTCAACAATTACGACGGATTTAGGCGCAGGAGCCGCTCCTTTGCCCTGGTACCACTGCACCAGTTGACGCAAGGGAATCACCTTGTAGCCGTTGTCATGCAGGTACTTCATATGGGATTCAAAGACCGGGGTGGTGATGGTCATGCCATCGGCCACGGTGGGTCCAAAACGATGGTACAGCAGGATGGGAACCGAAACATCAGGTGAAACAGCAGCAAAAACAGGAGAAGACAACGAAACCAGCAGCAACAGGACAAGCAAAAAACGAGACATCACAACACCTTTCAGAATATAGATACGGGGAGACCCCAAATAGTACTAAGCCCGGACAAGATAGACAGAACAGGGGGCCAACTCAGCAACGCGACGGGAGACAGACCCTTTCAGGCGGCGTTCAAGAAATCCTTTGCCGGAACTGCCGATTACGATTACATCTACCCCTTCCTGCTTGGCAAACTCAACCAGTTTTTCTGCTGGCTCGCCTGCCTCGACAATCATCTCAAGGGGCACATCATATTCAGCGGCAGATTTTTCTACAATATAGAAGATGCGTTTACGCAGGTCATCCCATTGCTCGGTCTCAGTCAGCGGCTTGACCGGAACAAAGTCAGAATAGCTTGAGCTTTGGGCATTGGGGACCACCAGCAAGGCAAAGACCTTGCTTTTAAACTGGCTCCGGTTGCCTGCTGCCATCCGCACCGCTTCTTCAGCAGCCTTATCCGAATAAGGAGAACCATCAATCGCCACCAGAATTTTCTTTCTTAAATTCAGCATGCCCGCTCCGCTTTGTTTTATTTTTAGGCAGATAGTATGCAATCAAGACCGACTTCGTGGTAAAAATATAATGCAATTATTCATACTTGACAATTATAAAACAAGATTCTATATAATAGACCCAACAGTAAGTTAAGTAGTAGTAAACTTCACCATCCTAACCCTTCAGGAACCGACACCAATGGCAAAAAAAGAAAAATCAGAATATCTTATTCAGGCTGTGTCCCACGCCCTTGATCTGCTGGAGCAGTTCCACGGGGAAACAGACGAGCTGGGTGTTACAGAGCTGTCAAAGCGACTTAAACTCCACAAAAATAACGTCTTCCGCCTGTTGGCAACCCTTGAATCCCGTGGTTACATTGAGCAAAACAGGGTTACCGAGAACTATCGTCTGGGCTTGAAAACCCTGGAACTGGGACAAACCTTTATCAAGCAGATGGGCCTGCTGCGTCAATCAAAACCGGTCATTGAGGACCTGGTTAAAACCTGTAACGAAACCACCTATGTTGCGGTACTGAAAGATTTCCACATCATCTACCTGGACAGCGTTGAAACCACCATGACTGTACGGGTCGTTCCCAGGGTCGGTTCACGGTTGCCTGCCTACTGCACCGCTGCCGGCAAGGTTCAGATCGCCTATATGAGCGGCGAAGAGATTGATCAATACCTGCCGAACCGGGAACTGGAAAAATTTACTGCAAATACCATTTCTGACCGTGAAGTCCTGAAAAAGCAGTTGGCTGAGATTGCAGAACAGGGCTATGCCATTGACAATGAAGAGCTTGACGAAGGGGTCAAGTGTGTCAGTGCGCCGATCCGTGATTATACCCGCCGTATCATTGGTGCAGTCAGTATCTCCGGCCCTTCCATGCGTTTTTCTGATGAGCGGATCAGCAACGAACTGCTTCCACTGGCAATCAAGGCGGCTGAAGAGATCTCAACCAAACTGGGTTACCAGAAGTAGCACCAGCTATACCACGAAATGCCAAGGGGGAGACCGAAAACCGGTATCCCCCTTTTTGTTCAACATCAAGCCCAAAAACAGTCAGCAGACCTAGAACAAGGTATCCCGATTCATAATACCATCAATAAAACCAGTGCCTTTAGGCCCTTTGTAATCAACACACTTGGCCCATGCCACCAGAGCCAGATCAACATCCTTTTTCTGCTCGGTTGACATGGTATCGTAGCCCAACTCTTTGGCTGGAGTCAGCAGCACCTGCACAAACTGGCGATAATCAACCGATGCGGGCAGCTTTTCCACCACGCAGGTACAGTAGTTTTCAACACCAACCACCTTCATGCACTGTTCACGTTTGGCAGGTATCGACTGTTTTTTCAATTTAAGAGCCGTCAATTCAGTGATCTGCTGTTCAAGTTTCTTGATTTTCTCCAACAACTCAGCCTGCTTTTTAGGGTCCATCTCATCAGCAGCCTGGGCCGCACCATTCCAGACCAGACAACTAACTAACAGCAGGCACAGCACCAACTTTTTCATGTATCACCTCGTCAAATTATCATACAGGTACAGGTTGTTGACCTTAACCAGTCACCCTGCACTTGTCAACCAGAACAAAGTCACCCGACGGTCTTCCTGAAGCGGGCCACCGAAACCCCAAGCACGACACTGCCAATCAAAAACAGCATTAGCATCTGCTTCCAGAGGATCGCCAGCCCCACCCCCTTCAAATAGAGACCACGAATAATCTCCATGAACCAGCGCACTGGGTTGATCAGTGTCAACCACTGCACCGGTTCCGGCATGTTCTCCACCGGAAATGCAAAACCGGACAGCAGCATGGCGATGAAGATAATGAAAAATGCCGACATCTTGGCCTGCTGCTGAGTCTGACTGATAGTTGAGAGAAACAGGCCGGTACCCAGTGAACTCATCAGGAACAGACCGGTGGCCACGATCAGCAGCATGATGCTGCCCCGCACTGGCACACGGAAGACCAGCCACCCCACCAGACTGATCAGGAACACGTTGGCATAGCCAATCAGTACAAACGGCAGGGTCTTACCCAAGATAAACTCATACTTGCGGATCGGGGTCACAATCACCTGCTCAATGGTGCCGATCTCCTTTTCCCGCACTATCGCCATGGCCGACAGCAGCATGGTGATGATGTAGAGGATGTTGGCGATTACCGCTGGCACATAGAACGGCGGACTGGCCAGATCCGGGTTAAACCAGGCCCGGCTCTCCATCCGTACCGCACCGGGCAGCAACGGGCCACCACTGCGTGCCGCCTGTTCCGTTAACAATTGAATATTACGGGCCTCGCTAAAGCGGGAGAGATAGCCCAGGATCACCCCGGCGGTGTTGGAGTCTGATCCATCAACCAACGCCTGCACAATGGCGGTCTGGCCTTGGCCAAGCTTTTCTGCAAGACCATGGTTAATGACAACCGCCACCCGTATCCTGCCGGAATCCAGCAACCGGGAAGCCTGACGTTCATCATCCAGATAGGCCACCTGACGAAAATGACCGGAAGCAAACAGCATGGTCAAAAGCTCACGGCTTTGGGGGGAGTTGTCCCGATCAATCACCGCCGTGGGAATCTGACGCACATCCATATTAACCGCATAGCCAAAGATAACGGTCTGGATCATCGGCAGAATAAACAGCACCACCCGCATCCGTGGGTCACGGAAGGTCTGGATAAATTCCTTGATCAGCATGGCTTTTAAGCGTTCAAACATGGCTACCCTAGCTTCTTTTTAAACTTCAGCACCGCCACGGACAGGATCAACACGGCAAAGCCCACCAGAAACAGAGCCTGGGGCCACAACGTTTCTAACCCCACATCCTTGAGGTAGATCCCCCGCAGGATGGTGACAAAGTAGCGAGCCACCACGATATGGCTGACCGCCTGAATCGGGGCTGGCATATTCTCCAACGGAAAGATAAAACCGGACAGCAGAAAGGCGGGCAGCACCGTCACCAACAGGGCCAGCTGGCTGGCCAACAGCTGGCTCTTGGCAATAATGCTGATCAGCATCCCCACTGCCAGCGCCCCCACCAGAAACAGCAGCGAAAGCCCGGACAGCAGCAGCAGGCTGCCTTTCAGCGGCACTGCAAAGACATAGTAGCCAACGCCGACTGACAGCAGCAGATCCACCACTCCGATGCAGAAATAGGGGGCCAGTTTGCCGATGATCAGCTCCCATTTGCGTACCGGCATGGTTACGATCTGTTCCATAGTGCCGGTTTCCCACTCCCGCGCCATACTGAGCGAGGTTAGGAGTGCCGCCACGATCATCATGATCACCGGAATCAGGCCGGGAAAGATAAAATTTCGTGAGACCAGGTCGCTGTTGAACCAGACTCTGGGACGTATTTCCAACGGTATCGGCTGCGCTGCCTGTTGCGGAAAGCGGCGCTGCAGGGCTGCCAGACTGATCTGGCGAGACCAGGTCAGCACTATCGCCTCGGCATAGCCCTGGGCAATGGTGGCGGTGTTGGGATCGCTACCATCAAGAATAAGCTGCAGGACCGGCTGCGTACCGGCCCCCAGCCTGGTTGCAAAGTCGGCAGGTATCACCAGCGCAATCAAGGCATCCCGCCGGTCAACCGCCTGTTCAAGCTGTCGGTAGGATGCGACATGCTGACGCAACGAAAAGTAGCGTGATCCTTCAAAACGGCTGATCAGCTCACGGCTTTGGGGAGTATTGCTCTGATCCCAGACCGCCAGCGGCACCCGATCCACATCCAGGGTCAGGGCATAGCCGAACAGAAACAGCATGATCAGCGGCATCAAGATGCCCAGGGCCAGACTGCGCGGGTCCCGCAGCACATGCAGAAACTCCTTGCGGCCCACGGCGGTTATACGGCGCAGGAAGAGCGGCATCAGACTGAACCCTCCTGCTGATCCCGCTCTTCAATCAGGTCAATAAAAACCTGTTCCAGACTGGGTAAAACGCCATCCACAACTCGTTGCTGCTTCAGCTCAAGAGGCGTCCCTACGGCCACCAGTTCGCCCCGGTAGATCAAGGCCAGCCGGTCGCAGTATTCAGCCTCATCCATGTAGTGGGTGGTGACAAAGACCGTAACACCATCAGCTGCCAGATGATGGATCAGCTGCCAGAAACGGCGACGGTTGAGGGGATCAACCCCGGCGGTTGGCTCATCCAGAAAGATGATTGGCGGTTTGTGCAACAGGGCGCAGCCCAGAGCCAGCCTCTGACGCCAGCCTGCAGAGAGTTCACCCGCCTTGGAATGGCGACGTTCAGTCAGTTCGGCCATCTCAATCACCCAATCTGCCCGCTCAGCCAGCTCCTTTGCAGGCAACCGGTAGATGCCGCCGTAGAAGGCGATATTCTCTGCCACGGTCAGGTCTTCATACAGGGAGAATTTCTGGCTCATATAGCCGATGTTTTCCTTGATCAGCTCGGCCTGGGTGGCAACATCAAAGCCCGCCACCTGGCCGTCTCCACTGCTCGGCTCAAGGATGCCGCATAGCATCCTGATGGTGGTGGATTTCCCGGCACCGTTGGGGCCAAGGAAGCCAAATATCTCCCCTTTAGGCACGGTCAGGCTGATCTTGTTGACAGCAATAAAATCACCAAAGCAGCGGGTCAACCCCTCAAGGATGACCGCAGAAGAAGCAGATCGCAGATCAGGTGCCGGCCTGCGCTTCACCGCCGTATCCGCCCCTTCTCCCATGACAGTGATAAAGACATCTTCAAGAGTGGGATGTTCAATAACCGGATCTGCCAACGCCTTCAGATTCTGTGGTGTGTCACAGGCCAAAAGCCGGCCGTGATGCAGCAGCCCAACCCGGTGACAGCGTTCCGCCTCATCCAGATAGGCAGTAGCCACCACAATGGTGACCCCTTCAGCCAGCAGGCTATCGAGAATACGCCAGAAATCTCGGCGGGAGACAGGATCAACACCGTTGGTCGGTTCATCAAGAAACAGCACCGTGGGGGTATGGATCAGGGCACAGCAGAGCCCCAGTTTTTGTTTCATACCGCCGGACAACGCCCCGGCACGACGCTTGACAAACGGCTGCAGGCCGCTCATGGCCAGGAGGCGCTCGGCCCGCGAGGTCCACTCCCCTTTTGGCACGCCGAAGATATCTGCATGGAAGCGAATATTTTCCATCACGGTCAGGTCAGGGTAAAGCCCGAAGCGTTGGCTCATATAACCGATATGAGAGCGGACCGGCTCCAGATCATGGCAGGGACAGCCCAGCACCGTGGCCGCGCCGCTACTGGCATCCAGCACGCCGGTCAGCATCCGCAGGGTAGTGGTCTTACCTGCGCCATCGGAACCTACCAGACCGAACAGCTCACCCTTGGGAATGGTGAGGTTCAGATCATCAACGGCTGTCAGATCAACGAAGCGTTTGGTGAGATTGGAGATTTCAATAGCATGCATAGGGTTGCGCTGAATTACGGCGCCGCAATTACTGCATCCACCGGCATACCCGGCTTCAGCTCCTGCTGCGGGTTGGCAATGGTGATCTTGATCCGGTAGACCAGCTTGACCCGTTCTGCCTCGGTCTGGACATTGCGGGGGGTAAACTCAGCCTCAGAGGCGATAAAGCTGACCGTGCCCTGATATGTTCGCCCTTTCCAGGTATCACTGCTGACTGAAACCTGATGGCCCAGCTTGATCTTGCCCAGTTGTGTCTCCGGCAGATAGGCCCGCACCCAGACCTTATCCATTTGGGCTACGGTGATCACCGGACTACCTGCGGCCAGCAGTTCGCCAGGCTCAGCATGTTTGGCCATGACGGTGCCACTGATCGGCGCTGCAAGAACTGCTTGCGACAAGCGAGTATCAGCCAGCGAACGTGCTGCAGCGGCACCTTCCAAGCGGGCTTGAGCCTGCTTTATTGCGTCAGGACGGGGGCCAACCTTTACCAGCTTTAACCGTTCATCCCCCTCACGCACTGCAGCGGCGCTTGCATCCTTTGCAGCCCTGGCAGCATCAAGCTCCTTACGCGGTATCACCTCTTTTTTAAACAACGCCTCTGCCCTGACCGCATCCTGAGCTGCCCTGTCCGCCTCTGCCTTAAGCCGGGCAAGGGTTGCTACGCTGGCAGCAATCTCTTCCTGCCGACTGCCTGCCTTCAGATCTGCCAGAGCAGCCTGTGCTGCCTGCTGATCTGCAGACCGGACCGTACGTTCATCCTTCAGCTCATCATCCTCCAACCGGGCAACTATCTGCCCAATCCTGACCTGTTGTCCCTCATCAACCAGCCGCTCTTTCAGCCGCCCCGGTACCTTGAAGGCAACTGCCACGGTGGTGGTTTCAATCGTTCCGGTAAGCCTCAGTTCGTCACCATTAGCAGCATGATGGCGTCTGATAACAGCACCTATCGCCAATGCAACAACCGCTGCACCAAGTATAATTAAAAGTATTTTCTTGTTCATCCCCCCCCCTTACACCCGACCCTTACACCCGACATTATGCTATTATCTTAATAGCACAACAACCATCAGGCGGCTACTCCCCTGCCGGAACCAGCCCAGACCATAGGCAAAAAAATACTCCTGAAACCGGCTGGCTTCAGGAGTCGATAAAATCTATATCGGTCGTTTACTTAGTTTACAATCTACGTTAAGCGTAGGTGGAAAAACCGGAAACAGAGCCTTGGGTTGGCTGAGGCATTGATTGAGCTCCCTTTTGGATCATCTCTGCGATCTTGCTCTGCGATTCTGCATTCATCTTGATCATGGATGCTGACAGCGCCTGTTGGGTCTGAGATGACTGCATAAGAGCTGCTGCACCTGCAATTGAGCTAACGTCCATGGTTGCACCTCCTTCTCTTGCTGCTATTATTCCACTCGCCCAGAAAGAATGCAAATATTTATTGGACTGAGTACGGCATCATTCTCTATTATCTCAGCAGACATAAGGATCAACTGTCTTTTAAGATCATACTGGCAATTCCCCATGCGAAATGGTCGTGCCGCCCATTGACTTCCCGGTGGCTATCCGGGCCTGATAAGGAAAAGCAAGATGAAGCGTACTCACGACTATTGGATGGACAAGGCAATTGCGGAAGCACGCAAAGCAGAGGCCATTGCTGAAGTACCGATCGGCTGTGTCATTGTTCAGGACAACAAGATCATTGCCCGTGCCCATAACTTGCGCGAGACAAAACAGGACCCCGCTGCCCACGCCGAGCTGTTGGCAATTCGTAAAGCCGCACGCCGCCTGGGCAACTGGCGGTTACTTGAGAGCACCCTGTATGTAACCCTTGAACCCTGCCTGATGTGCATGGGTGCAATTATCCTGGCCCGCATCCCGACGGTTGTCTTTGGCAGCTTTGATCCCAAGTCCGGTGCAGCCGGGTCATTGTATGACCTTTCCAACGACCCGCGACTTAACCATAGCTGCCAACTGATCAGTAACATCAGACAGCAGGAATGTTCCGGTCTGTTAACCGCTTTTTTCTCTGAACTGCGCCGAAAAAAGCGTAGCAGACAAGGACAAGGTTGAGTTTTTTTGCTGCATGATGTATAGACAATGCGGCCTGAGCAATCAGGCCGTTTTTTCAGGAGGGGTGTCCGAGAGGTCGAAGGTGACAGACTCGAAATCTGTTGTACCGCAAGGTACCCAGGGTTCGAATCCCTGCCCCTCCGCCATACATTTAAAGGCTTACAGAGCAGATCTGTAAGCCTTTTCTCTTTTTTCACAAAAAAAGAGGCCATGTCATCAGACATAGCCTCTTGAATTTCATGGTGCCCGGAGCCGGAGTCGAACCAGCGACACGTGGATTTTCAGTCCACTGCTCTACCTACTGAGCTATCCGGGCGAAGAGTTTTTGTTTATAAAGGTTGTCAGAGCGTCTGTCAACATCAAATTACTTCAGCGACCGAATTGGCACATAGTTACAGAACGGTTCTTCTGCCATATAGTCACCATAAACAGCATCTGCCCTGGCCCTGCAGCCACCACACACGTTAATAAATTCACATTCGCCACACTTGCCTTTATAAGCTTTGAAATCACGAAGATCTTTAAATATTTCAGAGTTCTCCCAAATTTCACGGAACGGCGTTGTTTTTACATTTCCTGCCACGCGGTGAAAGTAAGAACAGGGCTTTACATTACCAAAACAGTCGATCAGACAGATTGTCTGTGCGGCAATACAACCCTTTCCACCACCGGTTGAGAACGTAAGGCTACGCCGCTCAAACTTTATCCCCTCCTGCTTCGCGCGTTGCGGCACAAACCGGTAATAATGTGGCGCACAGGTTGGTCGCATCAATATATCGTCTTCAAGCTTCTCTTGCTGGTAGTGCCATTCAAGGATTTCTTCGTAGTCTTCTTTACTGATCAGCTCATTCATAATCTCTTCACCACGTCCAGTGGGTACAATCATAAACATGTACCAAGCTGTGGCGCCAAGCGACTTGGCAAGTTTAAAGGTGTCAGCAATATCGTGTTGATTTCGCTTGGTAAAAGATGAGTTAATCAGGAACTTTTGGCCATTTCGACGAAACGTCTCTGCAGCACGGATGACACCTTCAAAGGCTCCTTCACACTGCCTAAAATCATCATGAATAGCGGCTGTAGAACCATCAAGAGACAACGAGACCATCTTGATATCTGCCTGCTTCATCTTGGCGCACACTTCATCTGTTACCAACGCGCCATTAGTTGCCATGCACATCCGCAGACCGAGTGAGGTGCCATGCTCAGCCAATTCAAAAATATCCGGCCGCATCAGCGGCTCTCCGCCTGACAAAACAATTACCGGCTTTGAAAACGCGGCAATTTCCTCAAGCAATCGCTTGCCCTCTGCTGTGCTAAAATCACCCTCAGAGGAATTTAACTCAGAAGAACAACGACAATGCACACAACGCAAATTACAACGTTGTGTCGTCTCCCATGCTATCCATTTTGGTATATATTCAGATGCCATATCATCCTCTTTTCGGACATTTTCGGTTTATCGTAGGTGAATTCAGCACAAAACTCAAGAACTCCTGAGCTAGTCACCTTTTAACAAGACTATTATTTGGTTAAATCAACTTGAATCAATGCCACTGTTCTGCTATACAAATTCGGTGGTTGTCGATACGCAGCCGACTCGTTGCAGGTGATAAGGAGATTCACATGTCCAACTCGCAGATGGTCATGTATGACGAAGAGTTTCAAGAAATAAATGTTGTCATTGAGCGACTTCTCAAAGACTCTAACTCAAAGGTAATTTTCCTTGTTGATAAAAACGGCCAGCTAATCTCCGGTGTTGGCGAAACTGAGCGTTTTGATACCACCTCATTGGCTTCTCTGACTGCAGGCAATATTGCTGCAACAGGCGGCCTGGCCAAACTGATTGGCGAAAAAGAGTTTTCAATCCTTTTCCACGAAGGAGAAAAAGACAACCTCCATATTTCAATTGTAGGTGGTCGAGTCATACTGGTTGTACTGTTTGATAATCGCTCTTCGCTTGGGCTGGTTCGCTTACGGGTTAAAAAGGCATCAGAAGAACTTTCCGTCATTTTCGAAAAGCTCATGAAAAAGTCTGATGAAAAAGTAAAATCAGGCACTTCATTCCCCTTTGCTGAAATTACGGATGACGATATCGACAACCTGTTCAGCTAATCAGCTTCACCGAGGTGCGCCGCAATGTCTTTTATTAACTATGCTTCACGCGAGATTAACTGCAAAATCGTTTATTACGGCCCTGGACTCTGTGGCAAGACGACCAACCTGCAACATGTCTACGCTAAAACGGCTCCCGAAGCAAAAGGCAAGATGATCAGCCTGGCAACCGAGACTGAAAGAACGCTTTTCTTTGACTTCCTCCCCCTCGCACTTGGAGAAATAAGAGGCTTTAAAACCCGCTTCCATCTCTACACTGTTCCTGGACAGGTCTTTTATGACGCCTCCCGGAAACTAATCCTAAAAGGTGTAGACGGCATTGTCTATGTAGCAGACTCACAGGAAGAGCGAATGGACGCGAACGTTGAGTCACTCGATAACCTCCGTCACAACCTTAAAGAACAAGGCTATGATCTGGACAAGCTTCCCTACGTTGTACAATACAACAAGAGAGACCTCCCTAATGCGGTCTCTGTTGAAGAGCTTCGCAGAGAGCTAAACCCAACCAATGTACCTGATTTTGAGGCATGTGCCTCTACCGGAGAAGGTGTATTTGAGACTTTAAAGGCTGTGGCCAAGCTGATTCTCGTAGACCTTAAAAAGGGGCGGTAGCAGTTGATTTATCATAGCACTTACACCATAAAAAGATTGCATTTACCATCAAAATAAAGTAAATCTATAAGTCCTTTTGCACAGGGAGAGATGGCCGAGTAGGTCGAAGGCGCTCGCCTGCTAAGCGAGTATACTGGGAAACCGGTATCGAGGGTTCGAATCCCTCTCTCTCCGCCACTTATACTGTTAATATGCGCTTGTAGCTCAGCTGGATAGAGTACCAGACTACGAATCTGGGTGTCGGGAGTTCGAATCTCTCCAAGCGCGCCAAATAAACAAAGGAC
>Ga0074197_1001695_pt1 | contig 17525 bp, 16 predicted proteins | sample EPASupsiteSAE305_FD_64526 | JGI IMG/M metagenome (GOLD analysis project Ga0074197, IMG submission 64526) | Bioremediated contaminated groundwater microbial communities from EPA Superfund site, New Mexico - SAE3-05 reassembly with SPADES | ecosystem: Environmental > Aquatic > Deep subsurface >...
GCCATGTGTCGGCCTGTGATCCGGGGCGGGCCCGCGAGACCGGGCGCCGGGGCCCCGGCGGATGGCGTCCAGGGGGGGAAGGGGAGCCGCCATCAAGCCGCAGCTTCGAAGGGGCGCGTCCGTGGCTGCCCATCCACACCTCGCCTATGGGGTAGCCGGGCCCGGCATGAGCATCGATGAATGGCAGAATTCCCTGTGTATCGCCCCACGCATACTGCTGGACAGCATTTTCAAGATGTGCAAGGCATGGCAAACGCTGATGGTCTTTTTGCATCGATAAATCCTCTCCGTTCATGCTTTCAGCTACCTTTCATCGTCGAGGAATTCTGCCACACTGGTACAAATCTGGTCCAGGGGCCCGGTTTCCAGCCTGCATTTCGGCAGACTTGCGACGAAAAGATTTCCGTATGTTTTTTTTGCGATTCGTACGTCGAGCACCGCGACGACACCTCTGTCGTTCGAATGGCGAATGAGCCTTCCAAACCCTTGTTTGAAAAGAATTACGGCCTCGGGAATGCTCATTTCGACAAAAGAATTGCCACCTCGGGCGTCGATCGCCGCGGCCCTCGAGGATTGAATGGGGTCGGTCGGCACGCGGAAGGGCAGTTTTGTGATGATGACGAGCGAAAGTGTTTCCCCCGGCGCATCGACTCCTTCCCAGAACGACTCCGTCGCAAAGAGCACACTCGAAATATCGTGGATAAAGGTATGCAGGAGTGAGTACCGGTCTTTTTGTCCCTGTCGAAGCGCCAGAATGCCTTCTTTTTCGAGGAGCGGAGCGACCGCGTCGTAGGTATCGCGGAGCACTTTGTGACTTGTAAACAGCACCAGCGCCCTTCCCCGCGATGCGTGCAGGAGCTTCGTCACCGCGTCATTCAGGTAGGATTGGAATTGAGATGCATCCGGCAGAGGGGCGCTGGTGTCGATGGCCAGCATCGCATGGCGCGAGTAAGGGAAAGGCGAAGGATAGCTTTTTTCAAGTATATGGGTGTTTTGCAAAAGGCTCGGTTCTTCGGACATAGTGTCGGAAAGGTATGTCGCTTCGACATGCTTCCCCGGAAGTCCCGCACGGCTCCGCCACCACCGGAACGAGCCGTTGATCGTCAGTGTCGCGCTGGTGCATATACAGGAACGGATTTTGCTGAACAGCCGCTCGGCGAGGAGGGGGGCCACTTCCAGAGGTGTCGCCGTGCATATGACTATTGTCTCCCTGGGGTTTCTGTGATCGATCTGGAGCCAGAAAATGGTGCCCGGTTCCGCCTCCGGGGTTTTAAACCGAGGGATGAGGGCCGCTGCTTCCTGGAGCGAGCGCATGGTGAGCCTGAGGTCGATCACACTCTCCTCATCCTCGAGTTCGGGGGATATTGCCTCAAAGATTTCGTCGAGGCGCGTCACGAGCATTACAACGTCGCGCTCAAGATTTTGCAGCGCCGAAAGAAAGGCCGTGCGATTCAGGCCATTGAGGCTCCGTACCAGGAGGCTCGATTCCTTTTCCGGAAACGCGGCGATGGCAGCCGCATTGAACGCATCGACGGCCGCGCCTGCTTTTTCAGCTTGCGAGCGCGCCGTGTCGATGAATGCGGGAGGGACATCCGGCAGCCTGTAGAGGGAAGGAAGTATTCCTGCCTGCGCTCGCTTTTTTCGCCGGAAAAGCCGCGCGAGAAGCCTCTGGACAGACCGCTTCGAAAATGTTTCGGAGAAGAGACCGGTCGCACTGCCCTCCAGCGCGTGAGCTTCATCGAGCACCAGCGCTTGATACGAAGGCAGAATGGTGTTCAGAGCTCCCTCGCGGGTGCGCTTCGCCTCCAAATCCGCGAGCAGTACATGGTGATTGGCTATTATGAGCTGAGCGCTCGCCGCTTCGAGCCTGACCCGCATGATGTGGCATTTGTCGTGGTGTGGACAGCGCGAAGAGAGACAATAGTCGCCCTCGGAACATACGCGGTTCCAGATTGGATCGTCGTCGGGGAGCGACAGATCAGCCTTGTCCCCGCTTCCGCCATTATTGTCCCATTCCAGAATCTGCCTCAATTTGATGGATGAATCTGAAAACAAAGCGTCCTCTTCGATTGCTTCGTAGAGTCGGCGCCTGCAGAGATAGTTTCCCCGTCCCTTGACGACCGCGGCCTTTGCCGGCTTTTTGAAGAGCGAGCTCACAATAGGGAAGTCTTTTTTGAAAATTTGCTGCTGAAGATTGATCGTCGCGGTAGAAATGACGACACGTTCGCTATTGCCGATGGCCCATGCCAGTGCCGGAATGAGATACGCGAAAGATTTGCCGACACCAGTGCCGGCCTCGGCGACGAGGATGCCGCCATCGGAGATGACTTGCGTGACATCGTGGGCCATGTCGACCTGCGACGCGCGCGCCTCGAATTCGGGCATGACGCGCGAAAGCTTGCCATCTGTATCGAGGACGGCCGCGATTTCCTCCGCATTGAGGGGGCGAATTGTTTTGAAACGGGCAGGCTCGGCAACGACCAGCACCTGCGATACTTCATTGTCTACGATATAACTGCCAATACCCTCGGCTCCCGCTTCCGCGGCGACGGCAATGTCCGCGTCCGAAGGGAAAAGCGTTCCCGAAGGGTGGTTGTGGATAAGCACCTGCGCATGTGTTCTATAGCGAAACGGGGCCGCGACGGCGCCCTCTGTTCCCCGGGCCACAATTTCGAGGTTTTGAACCATGCCGGACGCATCGAGTGCGCCTATCGCAAAGACTTCTCTCCCTTCCATGCCAAGGATGGCGTCACGGAGCTTATCCTGAGTCTCTGATGAAAAGCGTGTTCCTGCGTCGACAACGGCGCCGTGTTTTTTCCCCATGAACCTAGTATACCATAGCCTTTAAAGAAATGAGGTAGTTGCGGATATGGAGCGCTGGGTATATCCTGTAATCTCCCATGAATCAGGAATCTGAACAATACAGCAGCCTTCGGTTTGGAATGGCCCGATACGTACAGCCTTCGTGGCGCTCGATGCCGGCTGAGGATAGCTATAGGCATTCCCGGAATGAAGAAAAAGACAGCTATGTGCGCGCTCTTGCAAAATTGGAACAAGAGGATGAGGAAATTTCCCTGCCGTCCGAGCGCGGTCCGATCGTGTTTCGCGACGGCGTATTCCAGATAGACATGAGCCGCGTCGAAGAAAAGGGCGATATCGATGTCGAGCTGAAAAAGCTTATCGATTCGATTATGGGGAGCAAGGAAGGCACATGACGCAGGAAGAACAACACCCGGAGCGGGCGCATCTCATTCGCGAACGCAATCAGCGTCTTGTGCTCCGTCTGATTTTTCGCCTTGGTTCTCTGTCCCAGAGCAAGGCAGTTCAATGCACAGGCTTAAAAGCGCCTACAGTGTTCCGCATATTTTCCAGTTTGGAACAGCGAGGGCTCATCGAAGCAGTTCCCGTGCCTGATGCGTATGCTTCGAAACACCGCAGAAAAGGGCGTCAACCCGTGTATTACCGGATCCGCGCGAATGCAGCCTATGTAGTCGGTGTAGATTTTTGGGCACGATCCGCGGCTGCCATTATCCAGGATTTTGCGGGGAACCTCATCGCCGAGCGCACCGTGTGCTTTGCATCTCCCCCTTCTGCAGAAGGTGCGCTCGAGCTTATCGCGAATCTGATTCGCGACATGCTCGCGGAATCTGCAATCGAATCGGACAAATTGGTCGGTATTGGCGTTGGGGCGCCTGGTTCCGTGAGAGCGACGACGGGCGTCGTGCAGTATTATGCCCGAATCCCCGGAATGACCGAATTTCCGCTTGCGCAGCGCCTGCGAAAACGTTTTTCAGTGCCCGTAGTGGTCACCAACAATGCTTCGATCGTAGCGCTTGCGGAGCATCGATATGGCCAGGCATATGGTGTCTCTTCGCTTTTTTTGTTTCTTGTCCGGGCTGGTGTGGGAGGAGCGTTTATCCAGAACGGCAAGCTGGTTTCGGACCGCAGCCGCACCGCGTTCGAGGTGGGGCATTTGTCCGTCGACCCCGCAGGACCCGCCTGCTCATGTGGCAATCGGGGATGTCTTGAGCTCTATTTGAATGAAGACACTGTGTGCAGCGCGCTTTCACATATCGGATCCTGCACTGGTATTGAGGACGCAGAGAGAATTCTGTCGGAAAACAGACGCGGGGCCGATGCGGCGCTGGCGCCGATTCTGGAAGCGTCAACACATGCCGTGCGGGACATCCGGCGTCTTCTGGCACCCGAGGCGGTTGTGATTGTCACCCGCTCGAAATGCTTGTCGGAACGCCTCGCCAAGGACGCTTCAGTCGATTTTATGCGCAATGACCAGAGATTCGGTCCTCCAGAAGCGAAAATCATCGCGTCGGAATATAATCCGACCCTGGCGTGCAAAGCTGCCTGCGATCTGATCTATGAAGAATATTTTGCTCATGGTTATGAATTTAGAAATTCCGGAATGACAGCCGAATGACGGAGAACGCGGATGATAAAAAGCTATTCATGGAATGTGAACGGCCTTCGCGCCTGCGCCCAGAAGGGCCTGCTGGAGTGGGTTGAAGCTTCTGATGCCGATTTTATTTGTATGCAAGAAATCAAATTGCAGGAGCCTCAGTTGACCGAAGACCTTCGCCATCCGGTGGCGCGCAGCGGCGTGCGGTATCACAGTTTCTGGGCCTTTGCCGAGCGAAAAGGGTATTCGGGGACAGGTTTCTATGCATTGCGCGAGCCCGTTTCCGTGTCGGGCCTGGGCATACCTGAATTCGATCTCGAAGGGAGAACGGTGGTCGCCGATTATGGCGGCTTTGTGATCGTGAGCGCATATTTCCCGAACAGCCAGGAGGCGGGGGCGCGCCTCGATTACAAACTGCGCTTCTGTGATGCCATGTTGAAATTCTGCAACCAGCAGCGCGTAAAGGGCAAGCATGTGGTCGTCGCGGGCGATTATAACATCGCGCATACGCCCATCGACCTTGCCCGCCCTGAACAGAACGAAGGAAATGCCGGCTATTTGCCCGAAGAGCGTGCCTGGATGGATCAATTTGTCTCCGAAGGCTACATCGACACATTCCGGTGGTTTTGCAAAGAACCGGGGCATTATTCGTGGTGGAGCTACCGTGCCCCCAAAGCGCGAGAAAAAAATATCGGCTGGCGCCTCGATTACCACTGTGTGGATCCGGAATTCGCGCCCGCGCTCGCGGCGGCGGACATTCACCCTGAAGTCACGGGCTCGGACCATTGTCCGGTGTCGCTCTTTCTCGACATATGATATAAGAGTGCTTTTTGCGGAGGATTTTGCATGCGTATTCGCTATAACGCACCAGTGACGCTGACCTTCACGTTGCTTGCCGCGATTGTGCTCATTCTGAGCCAGACCATCGCGCCCAATATCATCCTTTCTTTTTTTTCAACGCCAGCGCCTTTCCGAACAAATGTATTTATTGATTATATAAAGCTTTTTACCCATGTGCTCGGGCACGAGAACATCCAGCACTTCATTAGCAATTTTACGATGATACTGCTTTTGGGACCGATTCTGGAGAGCGTATACGGTTCGGGCTTTTTGCTTTTGAGTATTCTGATCACCGCGCTTGCGACAGGACTCTCAAATGCCCTTTTGTTTCCGCATGTTGTGCTTCTTGGGGCATCGGGGGTGGTGTTCATGATGATAATGCTCTCTTCGATCACGAATTTTTCAAAAGGCGAAGTACCGCTCACCTTCATTTTGATCATGATCGTGTATCTTGGCGGCCAGGTATGGGACGCGCTCACAAAGCAGGACAACATCTCTCAGTTCTCGCACATCATCGGGGGTCTTGTGGGCAGTGCCCTGGGCTTTTATCACAAAAAATAAATTCGAGGTGACAATATGTATGGAAGATTGAAGGAAGAACTGACACAGAAACTGGATACGATCCGGGCGGACGGAACTTACAAGGACGAGCGTGTGATCGTGACAGCGCAGGGCGCGTCGATCAGGGTCTCGGACGGCAAAGAAGTATTGAATTTCTGTGCGAACAATTATCTCGGTCTGTCGGACGATTCGCGCATTCGCGCGGCGGCTGTCGAAGCGATGCAAAAGTATGGCTATGGCTTGTCTTCGGTGCGCTTTATATGCGGCACGCAAGCTCAGCACAAAGAGCTTGAGCGAAGCGTGGCCGATTTCCTGGGCACGGAGGATGCGATCCTTTTTTCATCGTGTTTCGACGCGAACGGCGCGGTGTTCGAACCCTTGCTCGACGAGGACTCGGCGATTATCACGGACAGTCTTAATCACGCGTCGATTATCGACGGCGTGAGGCTCTGCAAGGCAAAGCGCTGGATATACAAACATGCCGACATGCGCGATGTCGAAGAGACTGACCCGGAGACGGGCAAATCCCTCAAGGGGCTTGAGCGCTGTCTGAAGGAAGCGCGCGGCAGCCATGTGATAATGATCGCGACCGATGGAGTGTTTTCCATGGACGGGGACATCGCCAATCTAAACGCCATTTGCGACTTGGCAGAACACTATGACGCGCTCGTGATGGTGGACGATTCTCACGCGACCGGCTTCATGGGGGCGCACGGGCGGGGCACGTGGGAGCACTGCGGTGTTGCGGGCAGAGTGGATATTATCACCACGACGTTCGGGAAGGCGCTTGGCGGCGCGTCCGGGGGTGTCATCGCTTCGCGAAAAGAAATCGTCGAGTATATGCGGCAAAAGGGTCGCCCCTATCTTTTTTCGAACACGCTCGCGCCGGCGATTGTCGGCGGGACCCTGCGCGCGCTTCGTATTCTTACCGAATCGACGGAATTGCGCGACCGGCTCGAGACGAATACGAAGCTCTTCCGCGGGCTCATGACCGAAGCGGGCTTTGATATCCGGCCCGGGGAACATCCCATCTGTCCCGTGATGCTCTATGATGAAAAGCTTGCCCATCGCATGGCGGATGACCTGCTCGACGAAGGCATCTATGTCATAGGCTTCTCTTTCCCGGTGGTTCCGAAAGGCAAGGCGCGCATTCGCGTGCAGATATCGGCGGCACACTCGGAGACGCAGATCCGTGCGGCCGTCGGGGCTTTCAAGAAAGTCGGCAAGAAACTGGGAGTAATTTGAGCGCGGAAAGGCCCGCTTTTAAAAGTTCGTTGATGCTTCAAAGACGCTTGGTGCGGGCCTTTTCCTTTATCTGCCAAAGGCATCCTCTTTACCTTCGTGATTTTTGTTGGTATTTTTTCTCTATATTCTATTTTTATTTTTTCTCTCTGAGAGGTGATTGCAATGCCCACATATGAATATGAGTGTCGAGAATGCAGCTATACTTTTGAGGCATTTCAGTCTATCAACGATGCTCCGATAAAAACCTGTCCCCTGTGCGGCGGCGAAGTGAAACGGCTCATCGGCGGAGGCAGCGGCGTAATATTTAAAGGCTCGGGCTTCTATGTCACTGACTCAAAAAAAACCCAATCTGCATCGACAGGAACGAAAAAGACCAATTCTTCGACCGACAATTCGAGCTCCTCTTCGGGCTCGGCTGACGGGGGGAGTTGTGGCGCCGCAGCTGAGGGTGCATCGGGGAAGGCCGGCTGAGAACAGAATTCAGCCGAGGGCGTTTCTCAGCATGTCCAGAGGCAATTCAAGCAGTTTGGGATTGGAGAGCATGCGATAGAATGCCGACGCCGCCTCGGCGAAGATATAGCCATCGGCGATGCGTTCGTCGAGCGTAAGTCTCACGTCGATGTACCGCTGTCTTGTCCGGACGCCGCCATGCCAGAGTTCCTTGGAGAACATTTTGCCGATGACCATGAAAATACTTGTATTCCCCCATTCATAGAGGTGATGATAGGGCGCATTGAGGCCGATCGAGCCCAGGTTCGCAAAATAGATGCTCGAATAGAGGGGGTCCATCCTTATGAGGCTCCATGGAGCGATGTTGAAATGCTCGAGAAAGCGATATAGTGCCATTAATATAGCCTTGCCGCCGGGAATCTTATGGAAGATATTCGCAAATCGTTCTCCGTCGCCTTCCCCATGCTCTCGCGCATCGAGAATGGCGGCGTTGATCTTCGAACTCACTGTCTGAAATGAATCATCGGGCTCGAAAAATATCTTGGCATTGACTTCGGGCGCATCAGGATCGAAGCTTTGCTTGACAATAAAAGAGAAGGTCATATGTTTCCGTTGATACAGGGCCCTTCTGTGAATAAAACGGTTGAGGCGGGGATACAGTGCCATGGTTTTCAGCGCCGCGGTGATAATCAGTCCAAAAAGCGTAAAGCGATCCTGATCTGCTTTCTCCTCTTGAGTCATTTTCAGAGCCTTGAGATATGCGAGAGCGTTCTCAATGTTTATTTCTTTTTCATAATAGACGGCCGATTCATTCCGGCCGCGCATCATGTAAGGCATGAGCGCATTGAGTGCGTGCTGACCAGTTACGCGTGTGCCATCACAACGATCTCGGAATAACATAGTGGCTTTACTATATGAAAAAAGACCGAGTGAGTAAACGGGTATCATGCAGAAAAATCGGCCTCGTTCAATTTCTGGAAGGGCGACCGAGGTGTTTCAAGGGGCCCCAGCCCCGGCCCTTATCTTGCAACTCCTGGCGTCTTCTGCGGTATTCAAGGATAGGGAAGTCCCCCTGAAAGAGATTCTCTCCGATTTTGAGGGCCGAGGCTTTGGGCTCCTGTGTTTGAACGACACGACGGTCTTGGTGTGCCACATAGACATTGAACGGCATTGCCGCGCGCGCAACAAGATTGCCAATAAGAGGTATGCGGGCGAATGCCTGGTAAAACCGGAGGTAGAGGAGGGTGTTTTCATCATCGACAGGCACAAAGGCCGCCAGTACGCGCACTTTGTCGGCAATCCGATTTTCCCAGAGATTAGGATAGAGAAATTCGATCTTATAGCCGCTGGGCGAGGGCACGGACACTTCATTGGGCTTTTTGGGTTTTTGCCCCTGATCGACTTCATTGTACACATACATGAAGAACTTGTGATCGGAAATCCATTCAACCGCGGGGCCGTTTACAAGAGTTCGATTTCCCTTGCCTATTGTATTGTGATGTATAAAGGGCAAGTGCACGCAATCCAGCTGATTTTCAATGACTCGGGAGTAGTGGGCTTTCCAGTGATCTGCGACGGTGGCATATCGGGCCCCGTCAGGAATATCGTCGAAGAACTCGGGAATCTCGGGAACAGGCAGGTCGGTCCCATACCAGACCCAGATAAATCCATGAGCTTCATATACAGGCCAGGATCGTACTTTGAAATTTGAAGGGACGGGCGACGACCTGCCGTTCGCCGGAATCACGGTGCATTTGCCGGAGGGGTCATACTCGAGACCGTGGAAAGGGCACTGAATCTGATCACCATTGCAGACTTTTCCCTTAGAAAGCGCGGCTCCGCGATGGCAGCATCGATCGGAAAGGCAGACAAGAAAACGGCTGGATGTCCGGTAGAGCACAAGCTTTTCCCCAAACCGGGTCATGCCGACAGGCCTAATACTGACCTCATTGGAAGATGCAACAACATACCATTGGTTTGGGATCATAAGAAGGCTCCTGGAGTTTGGCTTCTGACTATGCTTCGGTGACGATGACTGCAATGAGGCGCAGAGGCGCGTTGGTATGATTTTCAATATTATGAATCGCCCCGCCGCCAGTGACGACCACATCGCCGGGCTGTGCCTTTGCGATGGCACCATCATCGTTTACAGTGCCAATTCCTTCCAATATATAAAAATATTCTGTTTCACCACTGTGGGCGTGTGTGCCGATTCCCGCCCCAGGTGGAATGGTGAGTTCGGAGAGAAGGCGCAGATGCGGAGCAAGCGCATCGCCTGGAAGCTGGGCCAAGCTCACCTCGCCCTTTCCCCCTCGCATTTCATGTCTGGTTTCAAATACTCTTTCACTTGCCTTGATGATCATTCTGGTACTCCTTTTCTGGCGGCTGCAATAAGAGCGCGCGCAAGGAAATGCATGGGATCTATGAATGGAATGTCGAAGTCTTTCTGAGAAAGCACCAAAGGCACTTCCGTGCAGCCGGCAACAATCGCCTGGGCTCCCCGGTCAATGAGCAGATGCGCCGCTTTGACGAGGAGGCGCTGTGGTTCGTCGCCGAGGTTGCCTGCCTTGATGCCATGGGTGCCGTAGATCGCTTCCATGACCAGGGAGCGATGATCTTCTTCACTTGGCCAGAGTATGGTCTTATCCGGCATGGTCGTTTCGAAGAGTCTGGCACGCCGCGTACCCATGGTGCCGAGAATGCCCAGGCTTCGAATTGGCGGCGAAAATGCATCGAGGGCTTTGCGGGCTTCTTCGAATGCGGAGAGTATGGGCAGAGTGCAGTTCCGGCGAAGGCGGGGCAGAAAGGCATGCGCTGTCATGCACGGTATTCCCACAATATCTGCGCCTGCCGCGACCAGCCTTCGGGCCGAAGCGAGCATTGCCGGCAGAGGATCTGGCCCACCTTCCAGAAGACATCTGGTTCGATCAGGGATCGATGGGTCGGACTCCACGATAATGTGCACATGGTCTTGATCTGATCCGGCGACGTCAAGCCGCACAAGCATAGAAAAAAAAGCTGCCGTCGCATCCGGCCCCATCCCGCCCAGAACACCAATGACGCCATTTCCCATGGCACTATTATATACCACAACAGGCTCCGTACATATGGTCTCGAGATCTCTCATGTAATAGTCGAGATTTTTGCCCTTGCCGGCGGGTAAAATTGGATTCATACTTTTATCGCTTCACGTGCACTCGTAGAGCAAGGAGGTTCTGCATGGCTGAAAAAAAGAAACGGGGTGCCTTTGATTGGTATTTCAAGACCAATCTGCTGGCGCGGATACTGATCGGCCTTGTATTGGGCGCGATTGTCGGCATCATACTCGGATTTTTTCCTTCCTCGGTAAAGCCTTTTGTCGACAATTCAAGATTCTTTGGGGACCTGTTCATCAGGCTGCTCAAAATGATTGTGGTGCCGGTAGTTCTGTTTTCGCTCATCGCCGGAGCCGCGAGCATCGCGCCCTCGAGGCTGGGAAGAGTAGGCATAAAGATACTGGTCTACTATCTGTTGACCAGCGCCTTTGCGGTGATTATAGGACTGGTTTCTGCCAATATTTTCCAGCCCGGCGCAGGGTTCAACATTATCGGAGATGCTGCGGTGCAAGGAAAACAGGCTGCTCCCCCGACAATCGCCCAGATTCTCCTCAACATTGTGCCTACCAATCCCTTCGAATCCATCATGAAGGGTGATGTGCTGCCGATTATCTTCTTTTCGGTAGTCTTCGGCATTGGTCTTTCCTACATCAAGGATTCGAAACAGCAGGCGCTCGCGAAATCCGGAGCAGTATTGCTCGATTGTGTCAACGCGGCGGCCGAGACAATGTACAAAGTCGTGCGCGGCATCATGCAGTATGCACCGATAGGTGTTTTTGTCCTCATCGCACAAGTGTTCGCCCAGCAAGGGCCAAAAGCGATCGGACCGTTGCTCATGGTGACGCTGGCCGTGTACATAGGACTTATTGTGCACCTCGTGGTCACGTATGGAGGGATTCTATCGGTCTATAAGCTGGGATTCGGCAAATTTCTGAAGGGCGCGAACGAGGCGATGATCACGGCGTTTGTCACTCGTTCATCGAGCGGCACGCTGCCGGTCACCATGCGCTGCAGCGAAGAAAATCTTGGGGTGCCCCGCACGATAGGGTCGTTTACGCTGCCTCTCGGCGCGACCATCAACATGGACGGCACCGCGATCTACCTCGGTGTCTGCGCGATGTTCATCGGTTTTGCGACGAACCAGCCACTTACGCTGAACCAGCAGCTGACGGTTATAATCACCGCGACGCTGGCGAGCATCGGAACCGCGGGAGTCCCCGGTGCTGGCGCGATTATGCTGATCATGGTGCTCGAGTCGATAGGACTCAAGATTACCGAAGGGTCTTCGGTCGCCTCCGCATATGCGATGATCCTCGGCATAGACGCCCTGCTCGACATGGGGCGGACGAGCTTGAATGTCACTGGCGATCTGGTTGGCTCTTCGATTGTCGCCAAGACTGAGAAAGAACTCGACATGTCAAAATGGAAATAGAATAGCTCAGTGTTCTTAGAGTCAATTTTAGCAAGCTGAAATGCGAGGGGCGTCCCTCAGTGGGGCGCCCTTTGCATTCTCAGTGGCAAAAACCAGGACAATGCTTCTAGCCCCCGTATTAATAGAGATTTTATTCAATCTTATCGGTAAGTGAAAATGCTACGACTACACTCCTCGTAGTGCATGGCTGCCGGAAGGAAAGCGGCGAGTCCCCGCAGGACAAAAGAAGCTATGCAAAGGAGAAGTCCATGAAGCGTTCTTTTAGCATCTTTTTAACAGTCTTGGTATGCTGCATTGTATCGGTTGCAGCCGTGGCGTCCCGACGGCTATCTCTACCTGTCTGGTCATGATCCAGCCGAGATTTACAAAATGCGTCTGCCGAGTGAGGGTTCTATCCTCGAGTTGGTCGCCGTGTTGCCTATGAACATCCGCGGACAGGGTATTGCCTGGGATAGAAGCGACAGAGGCGTTATCTATGGGATAATTCGTGCCACGTCACAGGAGAAGGCGGCGGGAGGAAACAATAAAGTGACGGTATTCAGGCTTGAGGATCGTGCCAGTAAGTAATTGGTATAAGGGACAAGGTGCCGGAAATTCTTGGCGCGATTACCATGCTGCGATAATGATTCCCGGTCGCCATATTTCAAGACAAAATCGTACCCGGCTTGAGCTGGGCCGCATTGAGTCCGCCTAAACGCGTGCCTTCTCTGACAGCCTTATCAATAGAGCCGCCGCGCTCGAGTGTGCGCGCTACACCTGCTCCGAAGGCATCGCCCGAGCCGATGGGATTCTTGACTGCCACAGGCTGGACCGGCTCTTCGCAGAGCGTCTGCCCATTCCAATAGAGCGTCGGTCTGGCCCCTCGCGTCACCACAAGGTAGGTGCCATACTCTCCGAAAAACCGCTTGCCTGTCTCTGTAACCAGCGCCCGCGCAGGCACTTCGTCGCGCACTTCGGCATAGGGAATGCCAAGCGTCTGGGCGAGTTCCTCGAGGTTCGGTTTTACACACACGGGATGGAACTTGAGGCACTCGAGAAGGTCCTGCTTTTTTATGTCGAGATAGAGGCGGGCGCCGGCCTCGGATGCGAGCCTGGCAAACCGGGCCATGGTGCCCGGGGCGATGCCGGTCGCGACAGTACCGGAGAGAAGGACGGCCGTGGCGGCTTTGACGAGGGATGTGAAGCGGTCGACGAGCGCGTCGCTCGTGCCTGGCGCGACCGGCAGGGATTCCTCCACGAGTTCGGTCGCGTGGCCCTGAGCTTCTTCGATAAGCGTGGTGCAGAAGCGTATGGGGGCCCCGGATTCGACCCATTCGATTGCGATATTGTCTTCAGCGCACATTGAGAGAAACCATTCGCGGGTGGGCCCGCCAAGCTGCGTGAGGTGCAGGGCCTTTTCGCCGAGCTGCGTCAGAATGCGCGTGGGGATAATCCCCTTTCCCGCCGCGTCTATCCGCCAGTTGGCGGTACGGTTGACTTCTCCCGGAGCGATCTCTTTGAATACCAGGGTTTTTTGAATCACCGGGTTGAGGCAGACGCAGAGGAAGCTGGGACTTTTGTCGATTTGGGAGAGACCGTATGAAGTTCCCGTGAATATTTCAGTTCGTGGAATGTCTTTATTTTGAAGCATATAAAGAATGTAGCACAAAAAAGTGGCGTGATGAAGCGCCATCTAAACTCTCCCCAATATGCGGCGGGGTGCATTACATATTCATGCAAAACATGTTGCATAAAAAGGCAAAGAATGCTATATTTATCCGCATGAAGATGCATTTCTTCGCATGGCGTTTTCTGATGTTTCACAAGATTCGCCTCCGTTGACGATGGATGTCGCTCTACCGACGCAGGGCCGATGTGCCTCGCGCTTATATAATTCTATACATATTTATTCATAGGAGAAAGAAATACATGAAGAAAAAAATTGTGCTTGCATATTCCGGCGGACTCGATACCACGGTGATCGTTCCCTGGCTCAAAGAGAATTACGACTGCGATGTCATCGCCGTCTGCGGCGATGTGGGTCAGGAGGCCGACTTCGAGGCGATCGGCAAGCGGGCGCTTGCGTCCGGCGCTTCGAAATTCCTCAGGCTCGATCAGAAGGAAGAGTTTGTCAAAGAGTATCTCTGGGCCCTGGTGAAGGCGGGGACGCCCTATGAGAAGAAGTATCTGCTTGGCACGAGCGCGGCCCGCCCCCTGCTCGCAAAAGGCCTCGCTGAGGTTGCGCTCGCAGAGGGCGCCGATGCGATCGCGCACGGGTGCACGGGGAAAGGCAACGATCAGGTCCGTTTCGAGCTCGGCGTGAAGGCCTTCGCGCCCGAAATGGAAGTGATCGCTCCCTGGCGGATTTGGGACATCCAGAGCCGCGAGGAGGAGATCGCCTACCTCGAGGCCCGCGGCATTCCCGTGCCGATGAAGAAGTCCGACTCCTACAGCCGCGATGATAATCTCTGGCACATCAGCCACGAGGGGCTCGACCTCGAGGACCCGGCGAACGAGCCGCATTTTGAGGGAATGCTCAAGATGTGCGTCACCCCGGAGAAGGCCCCCGACAAGCCCGAATATGTGACCATCGGTTTCGAAAATGGCGTGCCGGTCTCGGTGAACGGGGAAAAACTCGATCCTGTCTCGATCGTGCGCAAACTGAACAAGATCGGCGGGGCGAACGGCATCGGGATCGCCGACCTGGTGGAGAACCGCGTGGTCGGCATGAAATCCCGAGGCGTCTATGAGACTCCGGGAGGCACGATCATCATGGAGGCACATGACAGGCTCGAGCAGCTCTGCCTCGACAAAAAGGCGCTCTCGTTCAAGATGACCGTGGCGCAGCGCTTTGCGGAGATCCTCTATGAGGGCGAATGGTTCAGCCCCCTGTCGAAGGCCCTGTGCGCCTTTGTCGATTCGACCCAGAATGTAGTGGCCGGCCAGGTCACGCTCAAGCTGTACAAGGGCAACCTTATTTTTGCGGGCGCAGCCTCGCCGTACTCGCTGTACGACGCGAGCCTCGCGAGTTTCACCACGGGGCCGCTGTTCTCGCACAAGGATTCGACGGGCTTCATCAACCTGTTCGGTCTGCCCACGAAAGTCCGCGCGCGCCTGGGTGAGCGGCTCAAGAAGTTCGGCATCGCGGCCGGCCCTGATGTCGTAAAGCCGGGGAGCTCGGGATATACTGCTCCCGCGGGAGATTGAAGCCGTATGTCAAGACTCTGGCAGACGGGAGAAGTTGAAGGCCTCGATCCGGCGGTCGAGAAATTTCTTTCGAGCATAGAGGTCGACGCGCGCCTTGTGTTCGAAGATATCGAATGTTCGCAGGCGCACGCGATCATGCTCGGGGAGCAGGGGATCATTCCCGCGCAGGACGCCTCGGCGCTCGTGGACGAGCTCGCGAAGATCCGCAAGGAGCTCGAGACGGGTTCGCTTCAGGTTGACCCGAGCGCCGAAGATGTGCACAGCTTCCTCGAAGACGAGCTGACGCGGCGGCTTGGGGACATTGGGAAAACCATCCATGCCGGCCGCAGCCGCAACGACCAAGTCGCGGCCGCGTTCAAGCTGCACGTGCGAGGTGCATGTCGGCGTACGCGCGGCCTTGTGCAAAAGGCAATCGCCGCCTGCCTCGATGTGGCGGAAGAGAACATCGAGACCCTCATGCCTGGCTACACCCATCTGCAGAGGGCACAGCCGGTGACGCTGGCGCATCACCTCCTCGCCTGGTGCGCGGGGCTCGAGCGCGACGCCGGCCGTCTCGCCGACGCGGCGGCCAGGGCCGACGAGAGCCCTCTGGGAGCAGGCGCGCTGGCGGGGAGCGGCCTGTCCGTCGACAGGGAGCGGACGGCGGGGCTCATCGGCTTCGCGCGCGTATCCACGAACACGATGGACGCGGTCGCCGACCGCGACGCGGCGATCGAATACGCTGCGGCATCGGCGACACTCATGGTGCATCTCTCTCGCGCATGCGAGGATATTGTGCTGTGGGCGTCTTCGGAGTATGGCTTTGCAAAGCTTTCTCCGCGCGCGAGCACTGGCTCGAGCATCATGCCACAGAAGCGCAACCCCGACCCGGCGGAGCTCATCCGCGGAAAGGCGGGGAGAATATTCGGCAATCTGCAGGCCATCCTCGTGATGGAGAAAGGAACGCCCTATGCCTACAACCGAGATCTGCAGGAAGACAAGGCACTGTTTTTCGAAATCGAAGAGACGGTCAACGGCGCGCTCGGCACCTTTTGTGTGCTTGTGAAGAGTCTTGAGCCGGATGTCGCCCGGATGCGGGCCGCGCTCGATGAAGGATATCTCGAAGCGACGGATGTCGCGGAGTTTCTCGTAAAGCGCGGAGTACCCTTCAGAACCGCGTATCAGGCATCAAAGCTGCTGGTCGCGCGCTGTATCGAAGAAAAGAAGAGCCTGCGCGACATTACACAGGCCGATTGTACCGTCCACGAGGCTTTTGGAAGGGCGGGCGTAGGCGCGGCCGAGCTTGTGCAATACCTTGAACCGCAGGCCTGCGTCGCGCGGAGGATGCAGACGGGAGGGCCCGCTCCCCTGCGCGTGCGCGAACAGATCGAGCGCCTGCGGACTTGGTTGGCATCGGCTGGCTGAATCAAAGGAACGGCTCAACACAGGGCCCCGCCTCCGCGCGATAGTCCTAGCCATCCGAGGTCGCCGTTCTCCCAACAGCGCCTTAGCCGCCTGTCTGCGCCCCTAGAGCGCCAGCCTGTAAATCGCCTCGATGTCCTTGGAATGCAGGGGCACAAAGTGGCCCACGCTGTGCGTGTCGCCGTCGGTACACTTGCGCGCCATCTCCGTAAAGCGCGAATCGTCGATGCCGATCTCCGAGAGGCGGACTTTCTGTCCGACGGAGCGCCAGAACGCCTCAAGGCGCGCGATGCCTTCGCGGGCGACGCGCTCGGGGTCGAAATAATTGTCCTCGGCGCCCCAGACGCGCACGGCGTACTGCGCGAAGCGGGCAACATCGTGTTTCAGTGCATATTTCATCCACGCGGGTGTGACGATGGCGAGCCCGGCGCCGTGCGCTATGTCATAGAGCGCGCTCAATTCATGCTCTATGTCGTGCGAGGCCCAGTCCCCCTCGCGCCCGGTATTCAGGAGATTGTTGTGCGCGATCGTGCCGGCCCACATAAGCTCGGCCCAGTCGTCGTATGAGGTCGGGTTCGCGAGCACGCGCGGAGCCGAGGCGATGACGGTGCGAAGCGTCGCCTCGATGAGCCTGTCGGTGAACTCGACCGGTCTGGAGTTCGTGAAGTAGCGCTCCATGAGGTGACACATGATGTCGGTGACGCCGTTGGCGACTTGTGCGGAAGGAAGCGTGGTGGCGCGCTCGGGGTTGAGAATGGAGAATCGCGGGAAAAGGCAGTCGGCGTTGACGGCGCGCTTGAGCAGGCCTTCCTCTTTGGTGATGACGGATCCCGGGCTGGATTCGCTGCCCGCCGCGGGGATGGTGAGGACGGTGGCGACCGGGCGCGTCCGTGCCTGCAGC
>Ga0074197_1001697_pt1 | contig 17524 bp, 19 predicted proteins | sample EPASupsiteSAE305_FD_64526 | JGI IMG/M metagenome (GOLD analysis project Ga0074197, IMG submission 64526) | Bioremediated contaminated groundwater microbial communities from EPA Superfund site, New Mexico - SAE3-05 reassembly with SPADES | ecosystem: Environmental > Aquatic > Deep subsurface >...
TGGCGTTGATGGCTATGACGGCGTCGTTCCACGCCACCTGGAAAGTTTTGGAAATCTTGACCGGAGCTATGCCGTTATAGTGGAAAAGGACGATTTCGCCCTTGTCCTTCCAGTCCGAACCCACGTCGAATTTCGGCATCGGGGTCCCGTAGGACGCGCCGTAATCCTTGTAGGCCTTCATGGCGGCGTCGCGGGAAATGCGGGCGTCGTCATAGCGGCCGTCGTCCTCGAAAAGAAGGGAGCCGAGATATTCGGCCAGAGCGTCATCCTTGTAACGGGTGGTAAGCTCGTACTTGTCGCGCAGTTCCGAGAGGTAAAGTATGGATTTGCGCACTTCCACCAGAGCGCCGTCCCTGTCGCCAAGGAAGGTGTAGTTGAGCGCGCGGAAGACATTGACGAGGGCGCGTTCGAACGGCTCGCCCTGATAGTCGGTGGTGTTGTCGTTTATGAGGAAGGTGCCGGCGGTCTTGGATATGCTGACCGTCCAGAGCTCCTGCATGCGGCGTTCGGCGTCGTCGAAATGGGAGTCGCTTTCCTTGTACCTGCCCATATCGTGGAGCACCATAGCCATGTCAAGGTGAAAGAGGACGGCGTTCTTCTTGCCGTACTCCTTCTCCTTGGCCTGTTCAATCGTCTGTTCGGCCTGGTCATACTGTTCAGCCCTTATAAGGGAGTGAAGCTGGTTTTTCAGCCCCAGAGAGGGCCCCGCGCAGGAGGCGAATACGGCAGCCGCGAAAAACGCGGAAAGCAGCCAGGCCGAACGAGACGATTTCATGCAATATCCTTTACAGTTAGGTTAGGCTTACCAGGAAGCCTTGGACTGTTCCACAAACTTCTTCAGTTTCTTCTGACCGTTCCAGACTATCTGGTTGGTCTTCATGTCGAGAAGCTTGAGGTTTATCTGATAGAACACCACGGAGCGTCCGCCTTCCTTGTCCACGATGGAGTTGATGGTGCCGCTCATCATGAAGTCGGCGCCGGACTCCTGTCCGTGGGCCTTGCGGGTCTCGTCGGACGCGTTGGTGTCCTGGTCCAGGCGCTCGTCGCGCACTTCGCCGCGCTCGTTCTTGGAGGCGACGAAGTTAACCTTGCCGGAGTTGATCAGCTCGCGCTGAAGATCCTCGACGAAGGTGTCGGTGGCGATATGCTCGGAAGACTGGTTGCGCACCGTGCCGACGATGACGACGGGATTCTTTCCGCCGTTGGCGCCGGTGAAGTTCTGCTGCCAGGGGCGGGAGAGGCTGTCCTTTATCATCTCCTCCGCGACGAGGCGGCTGTCGGTGTCGTTCCAGCGTCCGCTGATGTCCTTCACTTCGCCGGCGTCCATGCGGGTGACCTGGGTCTCTCCGCAGGCGGCGAGGAAGCCCGCGGCCGCGAACATCGCCACTGCAAGTTTAAGTGATTTCATCGTATCCTTTTATCCCCCTTTGTTTTGCCGGCTTACTTGCCGGAATGGGCGGCTTCTTCGGCCTTGAGGTCGTCGAAGGCCTTGTCGGCGTTGGCGCGCACGAAGTCGCGGAGCTTGCCGTCAAGTTCCTTGGCGTTGTCGAGCATGGCCTTCATGCCGGCCAGGTCGAGCTTGGCAAGGGCGAACATGGTGCCGTCGGAAGGATCCTTCCAGTGGTCCACTATTTCCACGCCGGAGAGGGTCTTCTGCGTGAAGGTCTTCAGCGTGTTCTGGACGTGCTGCTCCTCGGAGCTCTTGTCCATCGCGCCGGCGGTGGTGGAGGCCATGTAGCTCTTGGTGAGGCTGGCGACATAGGTTTCCATCGTCTTGGCGATCTCCGCGCGGGCGCGGGAATCGGCGGCTTCGACGGAGAGGGCGCGGTTCTTGATGCCCTGCGCGATGCCTACGCCGTAGAACACGGCCTGCCCTTCGCGGTTGAAGGCGCCGGAGCCCTTATTCACCCATTCGGGACCCTGGGCCGCTATCGGGCCGGGGGCCACGGTAGCCGTACCGCATCCGGCGAGAACGCCGGCAGCGAGCACTGCCATTGCAAACATTTTGCCTGCTTTGAACATTTATTCCTCCTACCTCGATTTGTATACAGCTTACGGGAGATTCTAGCCTTTCTTAATTAAATGTGTCAATTGTGACTTTCGTCACGGGAATACCCCCAGACAAACAAATCCCGGCGGGGCAGAAAACCGTCCCGCAACCGCCGGTATATATTTATATTAAGGAAGCTATGGCCTGAAACCGGCCGGAGCAAGCACTTTTATGGAATTATGAAGGCAGGAAACCGAAAGCAGCTCTGTCCTGGGGCGGGGCTCGCCGTCCAGATGGTATTCCGCGCCGCCGGGAATCCTCAGGCAGGCTTCCTTGACATCCAGAAAGGAAACGAACCGGTTGGCCTCGAGATTGCCGCTGAAAAGAGAGGGCATGCGATAAAGAAGGGAATAAAGCGGCATGCAGCGCACCGTAACAGCCGTAAGCATGCCGTCGTCGAAACGCGCGGTCGGGGCTATCTTGGCCTCGCTGCCGTACTGCCGCCCGTTCGCGAAAGTCAGGACAAGGGGAGCCTCGTCCAGAAACTGCCCCCCTCCTTCAAAACGGAGTACGGGCGGCTTGTACCGCATATACTCCTTCATCGCCAGAAAAAAATATGGAAGCAGGCCGCGCGGGCCCTTTTTGCCGAAACGGTCGAAGGCGTGCCCTATCAGGGCGTCCAGGCCGACGCCTGCGGCGTTTATGAAATGCTCGCCGTTGGCCAGACCTAGGTCCATGTCGAAAACGCGCATGGAGGCAAGGCGCCGCACGGCTTCGGCCTCGTCCAGCGGCAGGCCCAGCTCCCGTGCGAAACCGTTGCCCGACCCACGCGCCACTATGCCCAGCCATTTCCCGGTACCGGCCAGCGGGGCAAGAGCCTCGTTTATTGTGCCGTCCCCCCCGGCGACTATCACGCCCTCGCAGCCGCTGGAAACGGCCTCGGCGGCAAGCTCACGCACATGGCCGGCGGCTTTGGTCAGATGGACATCCACGGTCTTGCCGGAAACCGCGAAAACGGAACGGACCAAGCCGGAAAGCTCGCCGGAACGGCGTCTCTTGCCGGAATTGGGATTTATTATGAAAGCTATATGCCCGCTCATAAAGTTAAAAGGAAGAAGAAAACACATTTTATCATGTTTGGCGGAGGCATTGCCTCCCTGTTGCTGGAAAAATGATTACAAATACAATAAATTTTGTATACTAATCGCAAAGGCACCTGTTGGTGCCGTAAGGTCATTCACACTATGGAGTCAAAATGAAAAACGTATTAGCAGCGCTGTGCGTGGTATCGCTCGCCTCTGCGGCCGCCATCGCCCAGCAGGCAGCCCCCGCCGCCGAGAAGCCCGCGGCGCCCGCGACGCAGGAAGCCGTTGCCGCCCCGGCCCCGGAAGCCGCCCCGGCACCCGCCGCCGTTGAAATCAAGGCGGAAAAAGCCGTCGTCGCCACCGAGATAAAGGACAAGGAACCCGTCGGCGAGAACACCGTGTTCTCCGGCGTGGAATCCGTCTACTTCTGGAACAAGATAACCGCCTCGGCCACGCCCGCCAAGATAAAGCACGTTTACTACCTCAACGACAAGATGGTCAACACCATCGAGCTCGAGATCAAAGGCTCCCCCTACCGCACCTGGACCAAGAAGACCGTCCTGCCCGGCAAGTGGAAAGTCGAACTGACCGACGAGGCCGGCACCGTGATTTCCACCGTGGAATTCACCGTTGAAGCCGCCGCGGCAGCCGCCCCGGCCCCCGAGGCCGCCGCGCCCGCAGCAGCTCCCTCCGCCGAAAAGCCCGCCGCTCCCGCGGCCGCTCCGTCCGGCAAATAAGCAATCCTCATTGAAAGCAAAAGGCCCCGTTTTCACGGGGCCTTTTTTTGCCTGAAAAATAACGCGCCTCACTCCTCCCCGTCGTCGTCCTCTTCCTCGTCCCCGTGTCCGGAGCCGTCGGAAAAAAAGCGCTGCATCAGGTCCCCTATGACTATGCCGAGGGCGGGTGCCATGATGAGGGTCAGCGTCCTGTCCTTTATTCCGAAGGCCTTGGCGGTCACCACCAGTATGTAGGCCAGCACTATGCCGGTGAATATGTAGGTTGCGCGCATCGTTATCCCTTTACCGAATCCTCTATGATTTTGGCCGGGCTGCGCTTCACTATAAGCTGCACGCCGAGCATCCCCAGCATCCAGCCGGAGCAGGCCATTACGCCGTAGAGAGCGTACTGCATGCCCATGTTCATCAGCATGTTGAACTGGGGCGGGACAGGCACGTTCATGGAGCCAAAGCCCGTGTTGAGGGAATAGCTGCCCATGTCGAAGACATGGGGCGGCTTGGTTATTCCCGCGGACATCATCCACGCCATGCCTATGGGCATCAGAATGAAAAACACTCCCAGCCACAGCAGGGTATAACCTACGCGCCTGTCCATTTCCGCAGAGAAGGCCATGTCAGTACCTCGTCATATTACCGTCAATCTTGTCGGCCCACAGGGTTATGCCCCCCTCCAGCACCGACAGCTTACCAAAACCCTTTGCGGCGAGCAGTTCAGCCGCCTTGTTGGAACGGCTTTCGTCCTTGCAGTAAATTACCGTATCAAGCGAAGGGTCCAGCGGGATATCCCCTTCCGAGATGCGCTCAAGCGGCAGGGACACGTCGCCCCTGATAAAGCAAAGCCCGCGCTCCCATTCAAACCGCACGTCCACCAGTTGTATCTTCTCCCCCGCGGCCATGCGGGCGGAAAGCTTCTCCGGGGAAATTCTCTCCGCGCGGAAAGCGCGGCAGGAAACGGGAGCCTCCAGCCGGTCAAGGCGCAGTTTAGACGGGGCATGGCAAAAAGGACATTCAGGCAGTTTCCTTACCGGCAGCACCCCGCTTTCGTTGAACTGCCCATCGAAAGTGAAAAGCTTGCCGGAGAGCGTCTCCATGCCGAGCACGATTTTCATAGCCTCAAGAGCCATGACGGAACCAATCGCCCCGGCGGCCGGACCGATTATGCCGGCCTCCTCGCAGGAGCCGTTCTTCTCTCCATCAAGCGAAGGGAACAAGCAGCGGTAGCAGGGCCCGCCTTTATGGTTGAAAACCGAGGCGTGTCCCTCGAACCTGTAGACCGCCCCGTAGACAAGCGGCTTGCCGGAAAGCAGGCAGGCCGCGTTGATGAGGTTGCGGGTCGGGAAATTGTCGGTGCAGTCCAGCACGACATCCCAGCCGGAAAGCATGGTTTCCGCGCTGGACGGCGAGAATCGTTTCTCGATGGTTACAACGTCACAGGCCGGATTCATGTCCTTCAGCCTGCCGGCGGCAGCCCGCGCCTTGTTTTTGCCCACGTCGGCCATGGAAAACAGCACCTGCCGGTGCAGATTGTTTACAGAAACAGCATCGTCATCAACGATACCTATTTTGCCGACGCCCCCGGCGGCCAGATACATCAGCGCGGGACAGCCAAGCCCGCCGGCGCCGATTACCAGCACGCCTGAAGAACGCAGCTTAAGCTGGCCCTCCAGGCCGATTTGCGGCAGGGCTATATGGCGCACGTAGCGCGCGGTTTCGTTTCCGGTCGGTTCGGTCATAAGCGTCAACGCTCTGTTTATTATATAATTCTCTATTATGACAATGACAGGAAATGATATCCGCAAAAGCTTTTTGGACTTTTTCGCAAAACAGGGCTGCCGTGTAGTCCCTTCCAGCTCCCTTATACCGAAGGGAGACCCCACACTACTTTTCACCTCGGCCGGCATGGTGCCGCTGAAGCCGTACTTCCTCGGCCACAAGAAGGACATGACGCGCGCCGCCTCCTGCCAGAAGTCGTTCCGCACCACGGACATAGACCGCGTCGGCACTACGGCCCGCCACCTCACGTTCTTTGAAATGCTGGGCAACTTCAGTTTCGGCGACTATTTCAAGGAAGAATCCATCACCTGGGGCTGGGAATACCTGACCAAGGTGGCCGGCATAGACCCCACCCGCCTCTATGTGACGGTTTACGACGGCAAGCTCGCCCCCCGGGACGAGGAAGCCTACGAGATATGGCGCAAGGTCCTGCCCGCCAACATACGCGACGGGCACATCAAGTTTCTGGGCGACGACTCCAATTTCTGGACAATGGGCCCCACCGGCCCCTGCGGTCCCTGCTCTGAGATATACTACGACTTCGGCCCCGAAGTGGCGAAACACCCCGGCTGCCACGGCGTCGGCTGCGACTGCGACCGCTACATCGAAATCTGGAACCACGTCTTCACCCAGTTCGACCGCAAGGAAGACGGAACGCTTGCCCAGCTTCCGCGCAGGAACATAGACACCGGCATGGGCCTTGAGCGCATAACCGCCGTGGTGCAGGGGAAGACTTCTCCCTTCGACACGGACCGCTTCGCCCCCATAGCCGACAAGGCCGCGTCGCTGCTTTCCATCAACATAGAGGACAACGCTGACAACCGCCTAGCCGCGCGCGTGATAAGCGACCATTCCCGCGCATGCGCTTTCCTTATTTCCGAAGGCATAACCCCCTCCAACGAAGGCCGGGGCTACGTGCTGCGCCGCCTCATCCGCCGCGCCGTGCGCTACGGCAGGCTGGCCGGGCGCAAAGACCCCTTCATGCACGAGCTGCTGCCTTCCGTCATCTCCATCTTCAACGGGGTGTATCCGGAGATAGAGAAGCACAAGGCGCAGATAGCCGAAACCCTGCGCGCCGAGGAAGAGCGTTTCATAGAAACACTCGAAAGCGGCGAGAAGCAGATAAACGCGCTATTTGAAAAATACTCCGACACCATACCCGGCGAGGAAGCCTTCCGCCTTTACGAGACGTTCGGCTTCCCCTTCGAGCTTACCCGCGAAATCGCGGGACGGCAGGGCCGCGGCGTGGATGAAAAGGGATTCGAGGAAGCCAAGACCAAGGCGCAGGAGCTGGCAAAATCCGGCTGGAAAGGCTCCGGCCAGAAGGAAACATTCTCCTTCAACCAGGCGGAAGAGGCTTTCCCCGCCAGCAAGTTTACCGGCTACGAAACCATAAGCGGCCCGGCGGCCATAGTCGGCCTGATGGATGCTTCCGGCAAGATAGCCAAGACCATACCGGCGGGCGAGGAAGGCTACGTCGCTCTGGACAGCACGCCGTTCTACGCCGAATCGGGCGGACAGGTGGGCGACACCGGCGTGTTCCACGCAGAAGGCAGGCTCGCCGCCAAGGTGCTGGACACGCAGCGCCCCGTGAGCAAGATAATACTCCACCGGGTGAAGGCGCTTGAAGCCCTTGTCCCCGGGATGAAGATTACGGCCTCCGTGGACAAGGCGCAGCGGCACGCCACCGCATGCAACCACACGGCGGTGCATCTGGTCAACGCGGCGCTAAGGCAGGTGCTCGGGCAGGGAGTGCGGCAGGCGGGTTCATACGTCTCGCCGGAACGCTTCCGCTTCGACTACACCATACCAACCACGCCGGAGAAGGGCCAGCTGGCAGAAGTGGAAAAAATTTCAAACGCGGCGGTCCGGCAGGACTTCGCGGTGTGCAAGGCCGAACGCCCGCTGAAGGACGCGGAAGCGCTCGGCGCGGTAACCCTGCTTGGCGAGAAATACGCCGACCCCGCCCGCTTCGTCCTCATAAACGCGGGCGGCTGGGACAAGGCGGTGGAACGCTACAGCCTTGAACTGTGCGGCGGAACGCACGTGGACAGGACGGGAGAGATAATAACCGTCAGGATAATAAGGGACTCGGCGCTCTCCGCGGGCGTAAGGCGCGTGGAAGGCGTGGCGGGTCCGGCTGCCGTGGAATATTTCAGGGAACATTCTGCGCTGGCGGAACGGCTGGCGCAGAAGATGGCGACGAACATAGAGGAATCCGAAGCCCGCCTTGACCAGATTCTGGCGAGGGAGAAAGCCCTCCGCCAGGAGATAAACGACCTCAAGCAGAAGCTTATCAGCGGACAGGCCGGCGCGCCCGCCGAGACCATCAAGCTTGACGGCGTTACGCTTGTGGCGGCCAGGGCGGACGGCACGGACCCCGGCTCGCTGCGGGCGTTCTGCGACAAGCTGCGCGACCAGCATCCCACGGCGGTGATACTGGCGGCGGCGCTGGACGAGGCAAAGATGTCGTTCGTAGTCGGACTGGGCGCGGAGGCGAAGGGTAAGTTCGACGCCTCCAAGATAGCCCGGGCGCTGGCGCAGAAGGCGGAAGGGAAGGCTGGCGGCCGCGCGGATTTCGCGCAGGGCGGCGGCAAGCCTCCATCTGACTGGAAGGCATTCGCGCAGGCCGCGGCGGAAGCGGCGCGCGGCGGGAATTAGAATTTTCCCGTCGGAGATTTCCGCATTCCGGAGTATTTTGCTATAATTATCTGGAAGCGAAGTCTGCGCCTGTGGTGAAATGGATATCACGGAAGCCTCCGAAGCTTCAAGTACAGGTTCAATTCCTGTCAGGCGCGGAAAAGCGATTTTGGTTGGGTGGCAGAGCGGTCAAATGCACTGGTCTGTAAAACCAGCGGGCTACGCCCTTCGAAGGTTCGAATCCTTCCCCAACCACCAGTTCTAAACAAGAGTAATCCGTGCAGTGACTGGAGAGGTGGCCGAGCGGTTGAAGGCGCAGTCCTGGAAAGACTGTAGGCTCCCAAAGGGTCTCGTGGGTTCGAATCCCACCCTCTCCGCCAGTTTTTTTCATAGATATAACTACATGCCGGGAACCGGGCACACCTGTCTGGACCGGCATGTAGTATTCTATGGAGCCCTCCTCGTTATCCTTGTCTACATCTATCCGCTTTATCCAGCTATGCAGGAATGCCTTGGATTCCGTTATTGTGCTGCTCTGAAGGAAGTCCCATACTTCGGTTGTATACCTATTCAGTTCCTCGCCGGAAACCGTCCAAATCTCGCGTTCCTGCCGTTCTTTAAGGCCCCGTAATACTTCCTCCAGCCCGCCTATCTGACTGCGCAGGTCTTTGATTCTTGGCGCAAGGTCGCCCATTTCCAACTGTCCGGTCTCCAAGGCATTGTATAGTTTACCCAGCCGTTTGTTGGCATCCAGTATCTTTAGCTCAGCAGCAGCTATCTCATCCTTTACCCCGCCTTTGGAGGCGATTATCTCGGTATTTACCGTCTCTATCAGCTTGCTCAAGTGCTTGGGGGTAAGCACGTTTTCCCGCAGCTTGGCGACCACCGCATATTCCAGCTTGTTTTGATTTACGAACCCGTGAGGGCAGGCCTCTTTGCCACGCTTGAGGTAATTCTGGCAAACATAGTAATGGAACTTGCCGGACTTTGCCGGTACGCCTATCATCTTCGCACCGCAGTATTTGCAATAAACCATGCTGCTGAGCAGATATTCGCTGGAGCTCTCCCGTGGGTGCATGAGCTTGGGAGCCCGTTCACGCATAAGCATTCTAACGCCTTCAAAAATTTCCTTGCTGACAATTTCAGGATGGGTATTCTCGATGCGGATAACAGCCTCGGCAGGATTCGTGATAAATTTACCGTCGTTATGATTGTGCCGATTAAATACATTGTTACCGATATAAGCCTCGTTCCGAAGCATGTAATATATGACCGTGAGGCTCCACTTGTTGCCCGCACGGGTGCGCGCGCCTTCGCTGTTAAGCGTTCTGGCTATTTCTTTCAGGCCGACACCTCGCAGGGACATCTCGAACATGCGCTTTACTATAACCGCTTCGGCTGGCTCTATGGCAAGCTTGTTCTTGGCATTGCCGTTGACCGGGACTTTTTCGATGCGGTATCCGTAAGGTGCGGTTCCGCCATTGCGGAATCCGCGTGAAGCGTTTTCCTTGAGGCCGCGAATAGCATCGCTGGCAAGATTGATGGAATAGAACTCGTCCACCGCCTCAAGCATTGCTTCCATCAGGTGACCGGATGGGGTGTCGTCTATCGGTTCGTTGATAGAAATTACTTCTATGCCGCGCTTGCGGAGCAGCTTTTTATACAGAATAGAGTCCTCACGGTTACGCGCAAACCGGGAGAATTTCCACACCAGTATCGCATCGAAAGCCCTGTTCTTGAGTTTTGCGTCGGAAATCATCTGCTGGAACTTTGGGCGATTTGCAGTCCTCGCGGACTCGGCTTCATCGATGTATTCCGCAGTGACCGGCCAGCCCTTCTTGGCGGCATAGTCATGCAACGCCTTTAGCTGGGCAGGGATGGATAAATCCTTGTCAGCCTGGCCTTGTGAAGATACACGCGCATAAAGTGCGGCTTTCATACCCTACTTGCCTCCGAGCACGGTTTTGAAATATGCGATAACCAAAGGTGCTATCATCGCGTTTCTGCCGCCGATGTGCCATTCGCGGCATTCCTCCGGCGCAACGGGCGACTTATAGTCGTAGATGGTGAAGTCCAGCCCGTTCAGCCTACCGAGCCATTCGGCTTTAACCTTGCCGTCTGCCGATGCGTCGATGTTCGGTTTGCCGAATACTTTTACAAGGTCAGCGTAGCTAGTGCCCTGCGGCATATAGCCCATGAAGCCTGTGCCCAGCCTTGTGCCGCCCATCGTTACTTCCGCGTCCAGCGTGATTTTGATTTTCATAAACCCTCGCCTAGTAAACCGTCTCTTTGATTTCGCCGGTTTGCGGGTCCAGCGTTTCGTACTTGTGCTGCTTGCGGCTTCCAAAACCCTCATACCATTGCTGCTCGATGTTTCCGCGAAACTTCGCGGCGGGCAGCGCCTTGCTGGCATCGGCTATGCGCTTGTTCAGTAGCGGCAAATGGTCTTTCATCTCGCCGTCGGTCGGGATGTTCTCGGTATAGAAGTCCATACCGTTTATGAAAATCGTTATGTAGCGGCTGTAAAAGTTGCGCTGTTTGGGGTTCATATGCTCCTCCGCTGCTTCGAGTATACGCGCCCGACCCTCGTGTCGCCCTGCCAGATGTCTATGCGGGATATCTCCGGCAAAAAGGCTTTTCCTTTCGCCGCCACTGTCGCGGCTTCCAGCGTTTCAAAACTTCCCAGTTCCCGGTGTATGGTGCAGTCCGTCGCCGTCTTAGGTATTACCGCTATCAGCTCGAACCCTGCCTGCTTTTTGGTCTTCATGGTGCCTCCGTTTTGGTGTCGCCTTCGTCTGCCGTCATGATGAACATAGCTTCGGTTCGGAGAACAATCAAGTCAATTCCGGAGGCCATTTTACCGTCTTAGAATCAGCCCTTGACTTCATGTCCGAAACCCTTTATTTTAAGCCCGTCCGGTCCCATAAACCGGGCGGGCTTTTTTATGCTCACGCGAGCTGAAGCTTGGACAGCCATGCCTTGCCGACCAGCTTGTTGAGGGCCGCGACAACCGCGTCTATCGCCCAGCCGAGGATGACCGACTCCACGGATTCGGGGATGAACGGGATGTCGATGAGCTTGTTGAGCACCGCGACCGCCAGCGCCTTCTTGTCGGCCCCGGCGAGGTCCGCCGCCTCAGCCTCGACCAGCGACACCACATCGGGTATCGCGTCAAGCGCGGCCTTGAGGCTGCTCACGCCCTTTATCTTGTCCTTCACCTCGTCCAGCTTTGCCACCAGTTCCGTCGCCTTCGCTTCGTAGTCCATACTGCCTCCTGTTCGTTTTGAATAACGGCAAATCGAAGCTCACGCCGATATGCCATTTCGTGTCGCCACTCCTGCCGATAATCAGCGACAAAATCTTTTCAAGCCAGCCGGGCATATTTACCGTCCTTGAACCCCAGCACCTCGCGCTTCTCGCCCATGCCGAAATGCACCCAGCGTTCGCCTCCGCGCCGCTCGTCTATAAGCTGCCCGAACGGGATATCCGCGCCGTGCCAGAACCACTGGAACACCTCGTCCACCGTAAGGCCGTCCACATGGAAGTCCACAGCTTCACCAGCCATGTGCTGGCTGTTCACGCTGCCTCCAACGGCCTTGTTAAGCTCGTAGCAGCGAAACCCCGAATGCACGATGACCGGCTTGCCGTAATGCGCCCGCACCGGCTCCAGTATCGTCACCGCCACCAGCTTCAAATCCGGCACATAGCAGAGTCCTTTCTTTCGGTTAAGTTCCTGGAACTCGGCCTTGTCTGTCCGAGTCAGTTCGAAGAAGCCGAAATTGTCCGTCAGTTTGAAGTCGTTCATTTTGCGCCCCACTTGAGCAGCAGCTGGAACCCGGCGTTGACCGCCAGCGTTATGCCGCCCACAATCCATGAAATACGCGTCTTGATGTTGCGTATCTCTTCGGCAAGGCCGACCTGTCCGTTGCCGTTTACCGTGTGTTCAAGCCGGGTAACCCGCCCGTCGGTTGCCGCCTTGTCCTGCGCATAGCTGGCAAGGTGCGCGTCCTGCTTGGCTTCTATCCTCGCCAATCGCTCAAGAATCTCGTCAAGTTTGCCCATATCAGTAGCCGCTCCTTGCCCCGTTGAGCGCATACACATCGACCGAGCCGCAGAATTTACCGGCAGAAGCGGTTATGGTCACCGTGGTGCCGATGCCGCCAGTTAGGCCGCCGATCATGCCGCTTTCCTGTACGGAACTGCTGTTGTATGTCGTGTACTGGCCCATAACATGCATGGCCCGCGCACCACCTATCCAGCCCGCATACTGCTCGTTTATGACCGCGTATAGAAAACCAGTCGAGGTGGATACGGTCCCGTTAGTTATCGGGATATAAGCCGCCGAGGCGCTGTTGGATGCGGTAACGCTGGTTGTCCACGACAGGTTCGAATAGCGATACCCGGAGGTGTAACTGCCGACGGTAAGATAATATGACCCGGCGGTGGTATACTGTTGTGCGTTTATGACGATTCGGTTGCTCGACGATGGGAGCGATGCCGTCAGCGAGGTTACGGCCCCGACGCCGCCACTGGTGCAGGAAGTGTGCGAGCTGGCGTAAAGCTGGTATCCCGCCGTAGTTTCGGTGTATCCGTCAGGGAAACTTACGCCGCCGTTTGCCACGATTGCCGATGAAAATGTGTTCGTGCCGGTCATCGTGTTATTGCCGGTGGTCAGGACATCGCCTGAGCCGGATGGCGAGCCAAAGGACATTGTCGCCGCCGAGGTACTGGTGCTGGCGAGCATCAGAAACTGTCCGGGACCGCCCAGCGTTGACGGCATAGTATAGGTGATGCCGCCAAGCGTAAGCGGGCCTGTGACAGTGGCGGTTGCCGCGCTTACGCCATAGGTGAGCGCCAGTCCCGGCGCGGATGTGTTGCCGCCGATGATTACAGGCCCCTTGCTGTAATAGTTCAGCCCCATGGTCGAGCCGTCTACATAGTTGCCGGTGTACGCCGCCGTGGTGCGGTTATACGCGCCGAACCATGCGTAGTGATTCACGCTGTCATAGGCGATTTCAAGGCCCTCGCCGCTCGTGGGGACCGTGCCAAAGCCGGTGGAATCGCCCTGAACGCGTATGTCGCCTCCTGCCACATTAAGGCGCGTCTGCGCCGTGGTGGTGCCAATGGCGACATTGCCGGTCGCGGTCATCGTGGCGGCAATAACTCCATAGGTCGCATATAAGTTCTGTGCGTGGTTGAACCCACCTAATGTGTAACTGCTGGTGCCGTTGTTGCCGATAAAGCGCTGATAGTCAGACGAGGTATTGCTTGTGGCCATACGCGCTACGAATTGCTGGGCGGCGGTGGAGTTGGTGGAAAGCGGCGAGGTAAGCACCTGCGATTCCGAGGTGGCGTTACCTAGATTTAGGCTGGCGTCCGTGTTTATTTCGTATAGAGTTCCGTTTCCGGTGGCGGGACCAACAGCGATATTTTGCATGGTAATCGCATACCCGCTCTGCGCCAGTATCTTTAGACGGCTGTTGAAAACAGGAGTAGCGTTTATCCCTATCCCGTAAGTAGGGCCCGCATTGTAGAACGAGAGGATATTGCTGTCACTGCCGATAGTACCGGAACCTGCCAGTATCGCCAAGGCGGTGACCGTGCTGGCAGAGATCGTAGATGCGGACACACCACCGTTAGCATTTAGTAAATTCGCAAAGGCTGCAACTCCCTGCACGCTAAATGGTCCTAGTATCGTCCCGGACGAAGTGGTTATGCCGCCGGTCGCGGTAATTCTGCCGCCGTTGCCCTGCAGGATGATACTGGGCGATGCCGCCGCGCTGGACGCGTAGACCAGCTCCTGCCCGGACAGGCGCATAGTGGCGCGGCCCGTAGCCGTGCTGGGCGTTACGCCGTAATATTGCGCCTGCGCCGCCGCCGGGATAAAAACTACCAGCCAGACCAGCTTTTTTATGATGTCCATAGTTAACCCACCTCAGTGGTTGTGCCCGCCGCGCCGCCGAGTATCACGAATCCGGCGTCGCCCTTTGTTGTGTCGCCGCAGTAGCCGACAAACGCCGCTAAATCCGTCGCAAAAGCGATGAACGGGACCGTGGGCGCGGACTGTGCGGCGGTTTTCAGGTCCGCGTATGTGCCGCAGGCGATTCCTTTGCCCGCCGCAAGAAAGTTGAAATTCGCCATCAGCGGGGTCGCGTCGGGCGTGTCGCCGTTGGCGATGGTGTTTGGTAATGTCGCCTGCACGCTCATGAAATAACCTCCGTCAGGTCAAAGGTGGTTTTCTTCTCGGAATCGTCGTACTCGATGCCTTCCACCCGAAAATCCACGCCATACAGCGGCAGCCGAGCCAGAAGATACGCTTCGTTGTAATAGACGACATTCGGCATCTTTGATCCGTAGCGCACGGAGCCGTCGCCCCATTTCCAGAGCTTTATGAAATCGTCCGGTGACAGTTTTACTTCGACCACATCGCCGAGCTCTTGGGCCAAGGCCATTTTCGTGGTCACGCGCAAGCGGCGGCGCTGCTCTTTGACATATTCGTAGACCGTCGGTGCGATGGCGTATGCAAGATCCGCGCTATCAGGCGGCAGAAAGTTGCCGTTAGAAATGCTGTACTCCCGGAGTCCGCGCAAATCTATGGAATTGGGGCTCGCCTCACCCTGCGTGTTGCTATCGACGGTGCGCTTATAATCGCCAAAGGTTACGGATACGCGGTTATAGACGCGCGTGTCGCCGCTGTTGATGGAATCGATGGATTCAATCTTGCTGGCGTCAAAAGTTTCCGTCGCAGAGGAGCTGCTGGAACGCGGCCTGAACACAAACACATCCTGCGCGGTGAACCCGATTTCGTAGCAGCACATCTGCGCCAGCGCCTCGATTGCGTCCTGCACCGACATGCCGGTCATGTTGACCACCGGGATGGTCGTGGTGCTGTAGTAATACGCCACGCTCCACGACACGAGGTTTGGAAAGTTCTGCGGCCAGCCGTTGATATCGCCCGTAGGCGTGGAGGTGAACCGCAGTTGCAGATACCGCTTTGTGGCGGGCACGGTCGCGCCTACCGCGATGTTAGTCCAGTCGCTCCATGCGCTTGCGTCGGACGATTCGCGCCACGCAAAAGCCGCCGTCCCGCGCACGCCGGTGTTGTAGTTCGCGTTGAACTGGCCCCAGCTTGTCACATCCGCGCCAGCGTCAATCACCGGGCTGATATAGGTGCCCGCGCAGCCGAATGTGTCATAAAGCAGATACTGCGGATACAGCGAATAGGTGTGCTGTTCCGTCGGGATAAGGTAAAGTCCCGTGGTTTCGGTGTGCGTGGAAAGATCGTACCAGCGCGTCTCGCTGTAGCCGATTTGCAGATAAGACCGCGTTCCGGCAAACGCCGAGCCGGATTCCGAAAATGTCGATTTGATGCTGTGGTAAAACACCGCCGGGCTTATGGAGCGGTTTGTAACGCCGCACAGGTCGCAGAGCTTTTCGACAATCCATTCCAGCTTTTTGTCGAGGTACCAGTAGGTGTATGTTACCCAGACGCTCTGGTCGGAATTGAGCGCGGTCTCCAGCGTAATGGTGGTCACAAGGTCATGCTCGTTGAGATTGCTTACGCTGTAATCCGTGCCGGAATCGAGTTCCGTGGCCGCGCTTGCGCCGGATGCCGTCAGACCCTTTTTGACGCTGGTGATGATGCCCACGGCCTTGTTCGCCGTGGTGAACGCCATGCCGGAACCAGAGCCGACGCATTCGTTGGTCACCACGGTGCCGACTTCCTCGGCATTGCGCTGGTCAAAAATGGTCATGTGGTCCAGCACGGCGAACTGTATGCTGCGCGCGTCGGGATAAGTGACATTATCGTCCGACAAATAGCCGGTGAACGCGTAGACCAGCGCGTCCGTGCCGTCCTCAAGTTCCGCTCCGACCTTGATGACCACTTTGGTGTTGAACACGCGGTATGCCGAAGTCGGGTAATACCCGTCCGGGTTGCCTTCAAGCCACTGGTTGCGCTCGTTGCGGAGCGTGATGTTTACGTTGGAATTGGTCCATTTCTCGAAACTTTCGGTATCGAATTTGGTCTGTATTGAGCCGATGCCGCCCTGCTGGACTTGGTCAGTGATATCGATGGGGTCGAGATACCCAAATGCCGAGCCGTTCCAGTAGTTGCGATACAGCAGCACCTGCGCCGTATATTTCGGCGTGGCGCTGTTGAGGGTGTTTTTAAGCTCGGTGGATAGCGTCTGCATATCAGCGTTCCTGAAGCTTCAGTTTCATGGCGTACCGCCGCGAGGTCCGGTCAAAACTTTCCGACGGCGGTTCGGTGAGCGCCAGTTCAAAAACCTGAGCCGGGTCGAAATCGCAATAAAGTGCGACGGTCAGAAATGTGTTCGCGGCGATGGCATCCAGCAAAGTCTGCCGGTCGGCCAGCGTCAGGTTCTTGATGGATAGCGTTCCGGCGACTTTTTGGGGACCGGTCCAAGACACCAGCTCACCGGACTTGGTGTAAAAACTGCCGGATTCGACCGCATTGTCCTGCCGTTCCCATTCGCATAGAGCGTTGGTCAACGATAAAAGCAGCGAACAGAACTTCACCTCGCCAATATATTTGTCGGCATTGGCGGTTTGTGCCGTCAGAAGCGACAAGGTGTAGCTGGAAGCCGATACCGAGGCCGAAAGCGACAGGACAGCATTGCTGTCCGATAACGTGAACGGCTCGCTGCCCGCTGTCAGCGCCTTTACATTGGTGTTCTGTAAAATCACCGTGTCAAAAGTGCGCGTGGCCGCGTTCCCGGCAAGGTTCTTGAAGGCAAAGGTCAGCGTTTCCGTGACAGAATCCGAACTGCCGGAACTGCGCCAGACGGTTGCTGGTTTCTGGTCATAAAGATACTCCGTACCTGAGCCGCTCGATGCCGTAATGGTGTCGAACTTGGTGAGCGCGTTCTGCCCGAATATTTTTACCGCCGCCGGTTTAGCCATAATCAAAGTCCTGTTTGCCCGTCGTGTTTTGCGCCCGTCTTGTAGAGCGCCTTTGCCGCCGATATCGCGTCGGCGGTGCCGTTCTTGCAGGCCGAGGTGATTTGCTTGAGCATGTCCGTAACATCCGTCGCCGCGTTTATCGCGCCGGTGATGTTTATTGTCGGCGAGCCCGAGATATTGAATTGGCCGCCGCCCGCCCCTGCCCCCGCCAATGCACCGGCCCCGTCGCCCCCCGCCACCGTTCCGCCTGACATGAGCGCGCTGGTCTTGTCGGCATCAAGCACATATTCTTTCTTGTGGACCACGCCCGCGACATCGTTATCGTTGCCGTTGCCGGTATAACCGCCGCGCTTGAAGCCCAACTGCGCAAGGAA
>Ga0074197_1001699_pt1 | contig 17519 bp, 12 predicted proteins | sample EPASupsiteSAE305_FD_64526 | JGI IMG/M metagenome (GOLD analysis project Ga0074197, IMG submission 64526) | Bioremediated contaminated groundwater microbial communities from EPA Superfund site, New Mexico - SAE3-05 reassembly with SPADES | ecosystem: Environmental > Aquatic > Deep subsurface >...
CAGCAAACTCTTGTAATACGCGCGCGCCAGATCATCCCAGGGGATGAGGTCGGCCAGCTTCACCCATCGGTTTTCAGGGTCAAGCGCGGTCCGAAATGGGCTGGAAAATCCGGCCAAGGGCAGCTGTTTTTGGCTATGGTATCGAATCATGAGGTGCACGCTTTTTGAGGGGTCTTCGCTGATATTCGTGCATTTACCATAACCAAAATCCATACTTTATTAAATGATACTATATTGATATGTAATTCTGAGGACAATCTAAGTAACTCTCTCCAGCGTCAATTGCCCAATTTTGGCATGCAGTGCCTTCAGGTCAACTTCAGGTTTCGCTGGGGATTTGTCGAAAAGATCAGCGGCACTCTCACTTAACTGCCGTTTCCAGGTGGTAATCTGGTTGGGATGAACCTCGAACTGCTGGGCCAATTCAGCCAACGTCTTGTCGCCCGCTATCGCTGCTAGGGCAACTTTTGCTTTGAATGCCGCTGAATGTTTCCGTCTCGTTCCTTTTGCCATTTTCTGCTCCATGTTGTGCCCATCGTTGGGTGTTAGTGGTAGCAGATTTTCCACTCAACGGCTTGTCCAAATTTTCGAGGCCACCTCTCATAGCCCTGTTTCACCGGATAAAATGGATGTAATCCGCATGCATCAAAAAATTTCCAACATCTCGGATGAAGCGTTCCTGATGCCAAAGCTGCCAGATGCCGCGTTCTCTTTTGCTCGCCCGTCTGTCGCTCCGGCGTTTCTCTTGGGGGAGATGTTGTGAGAATCCTGTTTTGATGAGCATTAACCGGCCGGAGTTGTCAGCGTCACCAGGCGGCAGAGTCCACACTGCATGCTTTCTCGTTACCTGCTCGGCGATTCCGTAGGTGACCTCAGCTCTTTGGAATCGGCGGAGGCTGTGGAATTATTTTTAGGGGGGTAGCCGCAGGCCTGAGCTTCATCTTGAATGCTACGGCCAGCGCCAGTGCCGCTGCTATCAGGCCGCCGGACAGAAGCGGACGGTAGGCCAGCCAGGCGACTGCAATGACGATGCACGCTACCAGAGCTGCCAATAGAAACGAGATGAATCCGGTGCCGGCGTCCACGATGTTGCCGAGCATAGGCAGGATGTCCGCGAATACCGAAAGCGGCCGCAAAATCAGGTTGATTCCGATCAAGAGCAGGACGAATCCGGCAAGCCGAAGAATCCAGGTCAGCAGGATATTATCATCCTGTGCCTTTTGGATCATGCCCTCGGCAGAAAAAATACCCGTCTGCAACAGTTCAATGCTGCCTCCTGTCTTGGCAAAATAGGGTTCAAAGGTCGTCTCTATCTGTTTGGCGACTATGCTGACCTCCGTAGGCTTGGCAACGGAAAATTTGACCCGTACATTGCCCACCTGCGGCGTAGCAGGATCATTGCCGAAATAAAAGCCTCCGTCAAGCAGCTTGGCCTTGTTTCTGAGGCCTGCCGGCAACGGTGTGTCGTCGCTCACGGGGAGTGACTCGTAGTTATTGATCATACCCACCAGTGATGACGACAGGGTGAAGGCGCCGAGCGTTACCTTGTCCGCGACAATCTGGGTGGATTCATAGGGGATGGCACCGGGGTTCTGGTGCCCGTTCGGATGCTTGAAATTGCTCGAATGGATAAGTTTATCCGACCATTCCTGGTTGTAGGTGTAGGTTGTGACCGTCTTGGTGCCACCGCCCAGCTCTTTTTCGGTTTTGCTCTGTGACTTTTCGTGCCACTGGTACATCTCCACGGATCGCTTCAGTTTCAGCGCCTTCGCCGAGACCCCGAAAACGGAATCTTTCAGCGAAGCCCCGCTATCGGCCTTGCCGGTCACATGAATCAACAGCCCTGCTTTGGCAGGATCGATTCGGTCAGAGGCGATCGAGACGACTGCTCCGCCTCCTTCTTGCAGGGTTTTATATTCTTTGACCGATCTTCCTTCGTTCCAGAACAGCAGGGGAAAGGCGGCGACGAACATAATAAGCCCAACCAGAATGCCCTTGAAGGCGCCACCAATACGCCCAACCCACGATACATTCTCTACTTCTGTGAACTGATCGTTCTCTGATGTAAATTGATCTTCATCTGACATATGACAATCTCCTCACTTACGACCATTTATACATCATATTCAGGAGGGCATACAAAAACAAAAACGAGAGGGCACTCCCAGCTTTTAATCCTTCTTTTGCGTACTTGTGTCAGGCCCCTTGCCATCGCCTCCTTCGACTTCGACATGTTTTTTGGTTCCACTGAAGAAGTGGAAGTAAACATCGACGGCTGTTTCGTATCCGTTGGTGAAGCCACGAAAGCCCTCTTTGATCTTGACGTTAACATCAACTCCACAGATCTTAACCCGCGGCAGTTGCTCGAAGACTTTTGTGAGGTTCTCCTTGATTTTGCCACCATAGTCGGTATCGTCCGAGTCATCCTCATCACCGCCGCCACCGCCACCACCTGAATCGATTTGTTCCATGATGTCGGCTCCCTTGTCCAAGAGCTCCTGAGCCTGGTCGTAGTATTCTTTTGCTTTTTTAAGATTGTCTTGGAACTCGGCTAGAATGCCGCCTATTTTAAGCGCCAGTGCCTTGGCCTCGACAAAGATCTGCCCCTTGTCGGAGGTTTTGAGAGCGATGCTGCCGACGGACCAGACAGACATGTTGACGCCAAGCCAGGTTCCCTTTACAAATTCTCGCGTATCTTCCCCGAGGGAGGTGGTCAGCATCGAGAACTCGGCCGATCCACCGTGGTAGCCGTTATCGAACACGGACAACACTTCATAGGTCGAGGGGTCGATCTCAAGCCAGGCAAAGCGCTCGCGGCCCGCCATCATGGTCGGCTTCGACGGAAAGATCAGTACTTTCTTGTTCTCCTTTACCGACTTCAGCAAACGCGGCGGATAGGCGCCGGCTTTTTCGAACTCCTTGTGCAAACTCTGTCGATTTGCCATCACCGGCATGGCCAGGATGTCGGTATCCTTCGGAGCGCCACGCCACAGATCAAGATAGCCCATCCGGGTCTCGGCGGGCAATACCCGCGATTCGAGGCTCGACTGGAAGAAACCGTTGGCCAGGAAATAGCCTTTTTTCAGTTCTTCGGAGCCGGCATGGATCTCATTGAACGGCTGGAGCAGATCGATCCAGGTCGTCAGTTTGCCGTCATCACCCCGCTCGGAAGCAATGACCAAGCACCGGGGCCGGTGAATCCGGCCCAATACTAATTTTCCCGCGGGAACGAGATCGGTGTCATACGCCGTCTGGCCGGCAATCAACTTGTATAAAATCTGCCGATGGTGCCAGCGCACGGCGGTAAAGGGTTCAGGCTTTTTGGCGGCGGCAAATGCGGCCTTGAAGCTCTCGTTCAGTGCCCGGGTCGATTTTCGGGGCAGGTCGGGAAGATTGATCCCGAGGGTAATCAGGAATCTCTCGGGCTTCTGTCCTGGGGTCAGCTCGATGGTATGGGCATAGTTGTGGTCGAGACCGCTGATTTCGACGCGAACAGCTTTGAGGCTCTTGAAATTTTCGAGGGCCTTTTCCCCGACCACGGTTTCCTCGGGGGTTGACAAAATGGCTCCATACGCGGTTTTTCCTCGGGTGGGAACAGGAGCGAATGCGAGGTCGATGGCATCGCGGCTGAGAGCATCGAAGGGCAGAGGTTTCTGCAACATTCGAATCTCAGCGAGCTTCTGGCCCCCACCACCGCCCAGCGCTGAACCGGCGTCCATGGCTGAGGCACCAACCGAGCCATCCGAACCCGGCTCGTAGACCGCGACGACCGTAACCACTGCCACGCGACTGGCGGGAATGCCGGCGAGGGTATCGTTGTCCCGCGCTTGGTAGACCAGTCCGATCAGATCCTTGAGTTCGCGCATAAACGGCAGCACCAGCATGCGCCGCTCTTTCGCCTCGTTTTCATACGACACGGCCAGCGGCATGGTCTTGTCACGCTTCACATCGATACCGTAATAGTCGAGCAAAAGTCGGGCTCCGGCATCGGTAAATTCGAGCTGGTTCAGCCTAGGCGAAAACCCGAGCTTTGACAGCAGCACTTGGGCGAGGTTTGCTGTCGCTCCGATGTCGCCGAATCCTTGGGTGACAACGCTTTCCGGGGAATAATCAAAGTTATGGATTCGGCTATGCGCGTTTTTTGGCAGGCAGACGATGGTCTTCATCAGGTCAAGAAACTGTTTCTCGTTGGTAACGGCACTCATGGCCTGGATACCAAAGGTATTGATACTTGGAAGAACCACTTCGTTGTAACCGTCGTCCTTTTCGAGCTTGATGACAGAGTTTCCACCTTTGCCATTGTTCAGGGCCGTATACTTTTGCACCGCCGCTGTCACCGCGCCGTCGAGCAGACGCGCAAAGGAAGGCTCGCGCGTCGGCACCTTGGAATGCCAGGCTAACAGTTGCGAAGAAACGAAATCGCCCTTGCCCACGGCAACATGGATCTTGTCGTTGTAAGGGGACTGCAGAGTCCAGTTGCCAACATCGGATGCCGGTTCGCCAAAAATGACGATCGCGCGTCGCTGCTGGCCTTCGAATACGCCAAAGCGAGGCCCGATGCCAAAGATCAGACCATTGTTGTCGCTGGAGGGATGCAACAGTTCCTTTCCGGAAGGAACTGCGCCGCCTCCCATGCCGATTCGACCGGCTGCGGCCGGAGTCGGACCGCCCGCTTTGGGTTTGTAGGAGGAACTGACCAGCGCGAAAAAATTCTGCGGAATCAGGGTTCCATCGTTGCCTGGTTGGTCGATGAAGGTTACGTCAAGCAGCACGCATCCCTTGTACAGATTACGCTCCTGACCGTTATTGTCGGTCAGAGTGATCGGTTTCTGCAGCTGGACAAGCTGATTGATTCTGACATTCACACCGTCACCCTCGATCTCGACAGTGCCGGTGCTCCCGGCTGGAGCAGAAGGACTGCCGCTCCGAGTGTTTATGCTAGTACTGGCGGCACCTGCATCAGCAATGGAACCAGCCTGCGGGTTTCCCTTTTTGCTTGCCGCAGAGCCTCCTTTGGAGGCCGCCTGGGTGTGCATTTTGGCGTTTGCATTGGAATTTGCTTTAGAATTTACTTTGGCGGTTGCTTTGGGATTCCCTTCTGCACCAGCCTTGACACTGCCATCAGTATCGGAGGTGGCAGGACCGGCTGCCGATCCCGGTGCCAGCGAAGCGAACGGCTTGCCGCCGGTCACCGGAAAAACAGCACTGCCCTTGGCAAGGTCGAAAAACAGTTCCGATGCGGCTTCTTCTAAAGCAGATGGCACGTCGTAGATCAGACGGATCACGTTTGTAGCACCAGGTCCCAACATGACAGGTTCACGAAAACCGAGCGGCGTGAACGCAGTAACCTCGCTGAGGCGACACATCAGATCACCGGCGGTGGTCGGGTAGCGAAGGTAGATCCGCTGGGCGGGGTCAATGTTCAGCAGCGCCTGCACCTGGGAACTGAATTCAGCCTCGATCACGCGAAATGCGGCATAATCACCGGCTGTATACGAATCGATTCGGTTCTCGAGCCCGGCCGCAGTTACGTTGAGAGAAAAAGCCTCGGCCAGGTCGGCCGGTCTTGCGGACGGCAGCTTTTCGAGATCAAACCACTTGGGTGCCAATGTGCCCCCGATCGGCATCTGAATATGCCCGAAATCGGTATCGTAGAAATGCAGCGACTGACGGGCGATGCCGTTGGTTCGTGCGGGCACCAGAAAGACCAGTGTGCCCGACACTTTCCCGCCCGGGGGAATCTGAATTGACGGGTCGCCATGCCTGGTCACGGGATGTTCGACCAGCCACGTGGCCTTGGACGCCGGATACAGACTTTTTCCATCGAGCCCGAGATAGAAATGTTTGAAGATGCTCGGAATGAGATACGTAATCTTCTTCTCGGTTTGATTCTTCATCTCGAGCTCGCAGGCTACGAACTGATACCCGTTCTTTCGGGCATCGAGCCCCTGCAGGCGGTCGAGACTGATGACCCTCCGAAGAGTCAGTTCCATGGCTTTATTATGCATGGCCACGGCGAGCTCTGCTTTTCCGGAGATGATGGTATCGATGTTCTCGACTGCTGCCCCGACGACCGCCTTTGCGGTTCCGGCGTCGTTTACGGGGGCTTTGGTACCCGTCTCGATAGCAACCACCTCGGGTTCGAGTGGAGTTCCAACTTTCGCGGGCGGGCTGAACTGAGCCTGATCCTGGACCTTATAACGCAGGGTCTCCCCTTGAGGAGTACGATAAGCGATGTCGATCGTCAGCGGCACCATCCGATTCTCGACCGGTTTCTGCAGCCGTTCAAGCAGATCTGCCATTTTGCGGGCAATGTCGTCGGCACCTTCGCTGATGACATATTCACCATCGGTTGCTTTCGCGACCTCGGCAAAAACCTTCTCTTTGGCCGGGTTGGTAATGCCCATGCCGATCCAGAGAACAAAAATGCCTTTTTCCTTGATGCGGGCGAGAATTTTTTGCAGTTCCGGCTTCTCGGCAGGCGACACCTCAAGCCCGCTGTCGGTGTGAAAGATGATGACCTTCTTCTGACTCGGAATTGTCACCAGGTTTTCATACGCCGAAGTCAAGGCGGCTACAATTGGAGTTCCGTCGACCGGGGCCATTTCACCCAGAGCCTTGAGCACCTGCGCCTTGCTGGTGGTCGAAACTTGGCGGCGCATGACATCGACGCGCATGGCCCCGCCGCCCTGAAAAGTAGTGAACTGCATCACCGAGGGATCAGGCAGTTTCTCAACAAAGTCGCGCAGAATCTTCTTCGTCTTTTCCATCCGAAAATCGCTGTCTTTCGACTTCTTCGGATCAGTGTTCATTGACCCGGAGTTGTCGATCACCAGTGACAGAACCGGCGTGGAACCGGTTTTGTTCTCAGTGGGACGTTTGTAGGTGATGACGAAATTATTGCCGAGCCGCGATCCGATCGCCGAGAAAACCGCCTCCAGAGCCTCAGGATCTTTTGCCGGGTAGTATTGCCCATTCGAAACATCGGCGAATTCCGTCAGACAGCCGATATCCGGAGCCCCGTCGACCTTGTCAATCGTCTGATCGGCGTTGAGTCGCTTGCCAAAACCGATCGTGAACACCGGCACTTTGGCTTCGCTGATCTTTTTCACCGCCTGTACCCGGGTGCTGATGCTGCCTGCACCCTGTTTGTCCTCGCGCGAATCGATCCCATCGGTGAATAACACCACAGCCGGACGCGTTTTTCCCTTCACCAGGTCGAGGCCTTTGAGAGCGGCATCGTAGAGCTTGGTCGAGCCCTCGGCCTTGATCGAGCCCAGGTTCTTGATCGCCTCTTTCACGGCGCTCCCCTTGAGTTCACGCACGGCACTGTCGAAATCGACAATCTGGACGAAACTGTTTTCGGGAAGCGATTGCAGGAAGGTGCGGGCGGCGGCGAGCGTAGCCTTCATGTCTTTCTTCATCGACCCCGACGAGTCGATCACCAGAGCGACGCTGCAGGGCGCTACCTCGCGGCGGATGTCGATGATCTCGGTTCTCGCGCCGCTCTCGGTGATGACTGTATTTTCCTTGGTCGGAAACACATCACGTTCGCGCGGATCGCTGACCGAAAGCGCGATTTCCGCCGTTGCCCCGAGATCTTTTTTTCCGTTCACCGTGATCTCGCCGGTAACCTCGCGGTCATCGCCTCTGGCGAGAAGAGCCTGGTTTGCCGATTTCCAACTGTCGGGCAGACGAACGACGGTGCGCTCACCTTCGGATACCGGCACCAGTTGCGTTTTAGCCTCGCGAAATTCGTTGCCCAGTTCGTTCACCAGAGTGTAATAGCCGGCCGGGACATGAAAGGAGACATCGTTGCCAGCTGCCACGCCAGCCGCTTTCAAATTAACACCTTGCCGGATCTCGACGAAATTCTGCGGGGTCACCGATACCTTGCCGGCGGGAACATTCTTCACCAGCAGTTCTCCGAGACCGCTGCCTCGGTATCCCGGCAGGTCGTGGGCTGTCTCGGTCAGACGGATGATGATCTCGTCGGGCATCGTGCTACCGTATTTGTCGATGTAAAACTCGTACAGGCCGGGGTCCTGGGGAAAATCATACAGCGTGTAATCATCGTATTCGGCCGCGTTGAGGTATTTCATGTATCTGATGAGTGTTTTGCCTTCGCGGGTATCAAAGTCGTTGTTAGCGCGGAGGCGGAATGCCCCGTTGGTAAGGCGGCACTGAAGCAGCGTGAGCTTCTTTCCAGGCACGTCGGCGAGAAAATGGAACGAACCGTCACTGGCGAACATGCTCTTTGTGATCTTCAGATCTTCGTTCATGGTCAGCACCATCTGGCGCAGAACCCTCATGTCGACCCGGCCGCCCGCTTTGACGCTGACATCGCACCACCAGATGGCGTCCGGTTTTAGTAGCCGGCAGACCAACCCGTCCTCGGACCGCGACGGTAACACTTCGCCACCAATTTTCTGCACATACTCCTTCAAGAACGGCAGGACATCGCCTTTTTTTGCGCTGAAGGATAGTGTCCAGACCTCGCCCGACAGGCTCTTCTGAATTTCGGCCTGATTGCTCTGAAGTGCCAGTTTAATACCATTGGCCTTGCTATACCCGGTTCCCAGGGTATACAGCTTCTGTGCTCCCAGCGGGTTGATTTCAGGAACTGGGATGTTCCAGGCCCCAACCTCACCGGTTTCGAGAACCTCGGGTGGCAGGCCTCTTGGCGTCAGCCCGCCGATTGCTGGCTTCGCCAGCTGGTCGTCCAGCCACTGGCGAAAAGCGGGTCGTAGACTTTCGCCCGTGGAAACCGCCTGAGGTTGACCTTTCCCCGATCCGGCCGACTCGATTCCCTTATGCCCTTGTTCGGGCAATCTTGCCACCACGTCAGGATTGCCTCCTGATGCGCGCGATTCCGATGCGATTGGAGCAACTCCTGATGACGATGATAAGGGAGGCGAAACGGTTTCCATTTGCTCCCGCGCAGGATCACTAAGGGAGCCCGAGATCGCAGAGCTTGCTGTTTCAGCCGCAGCCCCCCCTGTCAAAAGACAGATTGTCCATAAAACCGCCAACACCCCCCAGCACCCTCTGTTCATAATTTTCGCTCCCTATCAAGAAACAATTAAAGCACTGATTTGTGATTCCGATACAAGCGCAACGAATGTGCGTCAAATGGTTGCAGTACTGTCTCGATTTTTGACATGATTACAGCCTCGAACAAGGCCATGATTCCGACATGAAGGCGTTCATGGTGAAGCTGGAAGAAAAAGGCCAGGGACTGGACTTGAGAAGCCAAGCATATCGTGCAGTTTCCTTTTTTCATGAAATGAATTCCCTGGATCAGGCTAAAAACAACGACGGTTCTTCAACGGTTGGCCAATTTCAAAAACATGCTGAAAATTCCAAATGTTTTCAAGCAGAAAAAACGAAGTTATGCATTGATGTAAAAAAACTGCGAACAAAGAATAAAGATAGATTGGAGCAATACCAACGCCCTGAAGCGGCAGTATAAAGCGTGTCTTTCACAAATAAAAAACCCACAGAGATCCCACACCAGGAGGTGTGAAGCATGCTGTGGGCTATAAAATAATCACCGAGTGATTGAATTTACTTGGTGACCTAAGGGGGACTCGAACCTCTGTTACCTGGGTGAGAGGCCGGGAAATAGTGAACTCCTTCGAGCCTTTTCTTTATTTTTCGGATGGTTGCAAGCCATTAACAACCGTTATGATCCTCAATTTCTCGTAGAAAGAACATTAAAAGTACATCGAACAATACTCGTAAAAACTGAAAGAGAATAAACATTTACTGGAGAAACCTTAACCCTGAACGTTGTGGTCCATCGACCGGCGAAAGGTGGTCAAGACGACAGAATCCCGGCCGTGTTGAATGTCGGACCGAGTTTCTCTTACTTGATTATATCAACCGAGATCTCCATCGCCGGAACCGTTCCTCTGTTCTCATTCCAGAGTGGGTGGTGTCGAGTCCTCAGGCCAACTTACTCCTGGATTATAGTCCGCAGTGACTCTATTTGGATGATAAGTGATTGTTCCTTGCAATACGTACACAGTGCCTGGCCTGTCTTTATGGTCGTGAATCAGGCAAGGGTCTCCAAGCCTATGCCATCCGAGCATATGCTGTATCAATGCCTTTCGGTAGAGGATTTATTGTTAAAATTATCCACGCTGCCTACTATACCGGCTTCAACTGATTCAATCCCTTGAGATCGACCGAGTTTCTTCAATAACTGCGCCAACATCCCGGTAAAGCACTACGCGACCAGTGTAAACACCGGGGGGCCAAATCTTTTCGGAACGATGTTTGCCGATAAAAGCGAACAACATAGCATTATTGTTTTCGACTTTCTGGCGTTCGTTTATCATCTCTCCATGCGTGTTGCTCAGGCACATTTCAACGATATCATCTTTTCGCAGTCCGAACATAACGATCCAAAACGCGATCGAAGGAGAATCCCGCGAGAGAGTGGTTGAGAAATATTCACCGGCCTCGGCCTTGTCGCGGGAGGGAATTTCTGTTGCAAACCCTCCATAAAGTAGCCCTGCGGGGCAATACGTCAGTTGATTATCAACCGCAGGCGCCCAAAGAGATTGTTTGCCGCCACCGGCCAAATGCGGTGTCGGCATAAAAGGATCGACAACTTGCCCATGGTGACGGACAGAGAAATGCATATGGGGAAACTCACTGTTGCCTGACAATCCAACCTGTCCGAGAATCGTGCCGGTTTCTACTCTCCATCCCGGATGCACGGTGATACTTCCACGTTTCAAATGGCTATATTGCGTCTCCCATCCATCCGCATGGCGGATACGGACAAAATTTCCAGCTCCACCACGCTTGAAGTCTTTTGTCTGGTTTTGCCGCACAGATATGTCCGCTTCTCCATCATGGGTTGCTGCAACTATTCCGGAAGATGCTGCCAGGACATCAACACCGGCCCTCATTACCCTTTGATTGACGAGGGAAAAATCGGTGCCGCCATGCCCGTTGGTGGAAAGTGCTCCTTCCGCATAATCGCGCCACCCAGGTCCTTTGTCGTGGTCGACAAAATTCTGGATATAACATTCTGCACCAATCTGGCATTTGATCGGCAAGGCAAGCACAGGAGGAGCCGCAAGAATCCGCTCGTGAATGGACAATATCAATGTCATAGCAATTATTCCAGCATGCCATGTCTGGTTCAATCGGGACATTAGGATTCTTGCCAAGACTCAATGGATTAATTTTTTCACTTCTCCTTATCTCGACGACCCGCTCTTTTTTTTCGCAACAATGCCGCACCAATGAGGAGTCCAGTTCCCATAAGTATCATGGTACCGGGCTCTGGAACGGGTTTGGTTGGATCACGCCGAGAGGAGGGATCCGAAGATCCGACAGGATTTACTCCCGCAATAGGCACAAACCGCTGCCCAGAAGGATCCTCTCCGGTGGCCCCCCCTGTCGGAGGGAGGGGTGTTGCCCCTTCTTTACCAGGCACACCAGCAGAAGGTGTTATGTTGATATCATTACAACAAAATGTTCGGACCGTTCGTACACCATCGGTAATATACCCATCTCCTTTTGGCAATTTAATGGGCTTTGATGTCATTTTAATCACATCGCCTTTACGGTGGGCGACAATAGCCTTGGTCTCCTCTTCTAAACTGCCGATTTTGGAAGCCTCCCAGTTGAATCCAGAAAAATAACCGGAGAGCACCGGATCACTTGCAACCGTTCGCCGGAAATCCTCCACCGAATAAACACTTCTCTTCTGACACAACCCTCGCCACTGACCATTTTGCTCACTGCTCGCATCCTCAATGTCGGAAATATCAGTAGAATACTCTTCCTGGGCTTTGCTCGTGGATGTCGAATTTGTCTCCTCTGTCAGGTCCATTTGTCGGACTGCAGGCGATTCCGAGTATAACATATTGTTATCATTGAAGAATAGCAATGTAAGAAAGAAAGGCAAAGCGACAGTCATGACGACAAGAATTGCGATACTGACTTTTCTCCGAATCCGCTCCCGCGGGCGTTTGATTCGCAACCTTTTTCTCGTTACCATATCACCCTCATTTACCACCGGTTAGGGATAATTTTCTTAAAGATATCGTGCAATAAATACGCCTGCCAACCAACCCGTCCATAAATATTTCCATAGCGGTAATTAGCAGTTATGGTCACAGGAACGCGCCCTGCCCTTAATCAAGCCCATTTTTATCCCCTACCAGACCGAACCAAATCGTTAACTATAGGTTTTTCAAAGTTATCCCTTACTTATTCAATCAATTGAACGAGAATTATCCCTCCCGGTCAATAGGACCACCTTCTTTTTCTGGCACTTTTCGTTTTTCCAAAAAATGCTCGAATCTACTTTTTATTATTCACAGCCCTTTTCCTCAATAATACTATACGAACTCAAACTACCTAACTGAAATTTGGGTGACCACCAAGTGGTAATCGATATTCCTCTCTGAACCTTTCCGAGATGCGTGCAGCCGAAACCGTCGCAAGTTCCTTGAATGCGGCCAGGGCAAGCAAATCCCCCCCGTACATTGCGGTGTACGTTCCATGGCTATCATCATCAACAACCTTGAGTGAAAAAAGATCAATCTGTGGGGGGCTGATCGATGGGTTCGTTTATCAAGGGGACCGTAGGCTGAATGTAAAATCCCTGGACGGCGTCTATAGGCATTTTGGAAAGAAGTCGCCATTGGTTTTCATTTTCGACCCCTTCGACGATCACGCGGATGTTGAGACTGTGCGCGACATTGCAAAGCGTGCTGATGTAGAAATATTGATCGTTCTCCTCGTTGACCAGATCGATTGTAATGCCTCGGTCAATTTTTATGTAATCGGGCAACAGCGACTGAAGATAGCCAAAATTAAACAATCCTTGACCGAAATGATCGATACCCACACGGTGACCTTGACGTTTGATCGTTTGAGAGAAGCTCTTGATCGAACCGCTGTAGCGAATCGATCGAAATTCCGGAAATTCAAAATTCAACAAGACTCCCTGTTCGGCACATCGTTCCAACTGCAGGTGAAGCCAGCTGAGGAAATCGTTGTCCGCCAAGGAAAGAGGTGACAGATTGATGGCCATTCGGTGTTGGCCGATGATATGTTGAGGGAGTTCAAAAATCCGTTCCAGAATCAACCTGTCCAGTGCTGGCATCATACCCAGACGTTCTGCGGCCGGTAGAAAAATACCCGGGTGCACTTGTTGACCGGCGCTATCAATCAAGCGGGTGAGCAACTCATGGTGAACTATCTTGTGCACATCAAGGCATTCCACAACTGGCTGGGAATAAAAAATGATGGAGCGCCGAGCGACGACCTGTTCGATCATCGACTTCCATTCAGTCCGGGCTATTCCCACCGATATCGTTTGGTCACAGCCATGCAGATCTCTAATCTCGACCAGAGCGTTGTCATTATACCGAACCATGCTCAACGCCGTATCAGCTTCTGCCATTAGTTGGCCGAAGCTTGCAGCCTGTTCAAAGAAAATGCCGCCACACAGGACTTTCCACAAGGTGGCGGAAGGTTCTTCCATCATGATTTGTTGGCGTACGGCATCGGTGATCTCCTCGGCGATACGCATGGCAAGCGACACATCGCCATACGGTAAAAAAACCACAAAATCGCCACCTCCTGTCCTGCCAAACATGACTTCGGGCAAATCCCTGCAGTTGTACCGAATCAGGTCAGCGGTCGTTTTGACCACACGGTCACCTTCCTGGTACCCTTTCTTCTCATTTATCGCCTGCAGGTGCTGAATTTGGAAGAGGAGCAATGCACCTTTAGCTGGCATTTCGCTGTCGTTGAGTTTCGCCTTAACCTGGGCTTCAATATAACGCCTGTTGCCAAGGCCGGTCAGAGGATCTTGAAAAGAGAGTTCACGCAGATTATCAGCGATTGCAGTCTGCTCGTGGAACATCTTCTGTATTGTCATGGTCATCCTGTTCATCGCAATGACCACGCTTCGTAGTTCTCGTGTTTGAGGCAGCGTTTCCTGAAGTTGAAATTGGCGATCGCAAAGGGCCACAGCCTGTTCTTCAACTTTATGCAGAGGCCTGAGCAATCGCCGCAAAGCCAATCCACCCAAAAGCGCACACAACACACCTGTGAGTGCAAACCAAAGAGCTGTGCTCCAAACCGCCAGCCAAAGTGTCCGATATGCGTAACCCGGATGACACTCCACCATGACCTCTCCGATCTGTTGCCAGCCGTGCATCACCAGTGATTTGGCCTGAGGCACGTTCAGGGGTACCAAGCTGATGAACCATGGCGGTACAGACTCCAAGGATGTGTCCAAGCGGCGCTCGGCAAGCACTTTCCCTTTCATATCACGCAGCGCGATAATCCGATAGTTCCCACGGTCAAAGAGAGCCGCGATCATTGTTTCCATGATCTCAAGGTCGATCCCATCGGTCATAGCCGTCAAAGAAAGCCCTAGAGAGGAGGATGTGTCCTGAGCCTGGGTTGACATCTGCTCAACCAGGAAGTCACGCGTGCGTGTGAATTCGCCTATCCACAAACCGGTGCACAAGCAGAAAAGAATAACAAAAGTGCTAATTATCAATTGTCGATATAAGGTCATAACCTGCCACTATTTTTGAGGAAAAATTTTTCGCATTCTGGCCAGAAGTTCTCGCCAAGGTCTAATGCGACGACCTTCTCCTACCACCTCCCCTTTCCCACGTTGTTTCGCCATCCAAAGGCCGGACGCGTTAAAGCTATACACTGGAAGGAGATCGGTTCGCCGACTGGAAAGTTCAATAGTATCGACAAGATTATCGAGCACGAGAGGCTCCTCGTCCGGAGCCGGATAGTAGGCGAGAACCAAGTGGGTCTGACCGAGACGCAATGCTTTGACATAAGTCAGGGTCAGCCGCTTTTCAGACACGCCAAGAGCTGTGAGGGTAAAATATTTGGCAGTGGCAAAATCTTCACAATCACCACCGTTACTGGCTAAAAATTCGATAGGCGTTGCCCAGTAATCCTCCACGCCCCAATGGGTGGCATCGCTAACAAAAGGGATCACGTTAAAAAAGTGATTCACCTTTTTTAATGTGTTCAGAACATCGCTGTCATGAGTTCGCATGAGTTCCTGCCAGGCAAGCAATCGCTTACGCGCCGATGCTCCATATTGCTTTTCCGCTTGCTGGATCACATTTTCATCGATAGTGACAAAGTTCTCAGAGCCATCAATTTGATCTGTTATGGCGAGCAGCATAATCGGAATAATCCACCAACCAAAAATAAGGATCCGCACTGAAAACAATATAGCATCTCCTAGGGTAGAGGTGGCTCCACTTGGATGAACAAGATTCTTTGATTTTTAAGTGGAATTTCGACCTGTAATTACGTTACCTGTTCAACAGTCGTCGGCAGTATAACGGTGTAGACTTCGTTTGGTATTTTATTTTTCATTCCGGAATGGTTCCACAAAAACATTGCCCCACTGGGCACCCCGACCGTCCATGTTGACACCTCTGAAAGTCAAGATAGTTCCAATAAAGGGTAACTTGGGTCTATTGCAGTTCAATGACACCACTGCTTTTCACAAGGTACACCATCGTTATTTCCGTCCATTTTTGCACCAGGGCAATTCTTTAAAAAGAATGTTGCCTCCTGGCATGATGTCATTTGCGAGCAATAGGTTCTCCCGTTACATCGATACTGTGCCTTATTGGCAGAACTCACAGTCTCTGAAGCCCTGCTGCTCGGAGATACTGCTTTCCCCAATTTCGAATGCCAAGATTCATTGGAACCTGCATTCGGTTTATCGCCGATGATGATCACCGGAGGCGTGGACTCTGTTGGAGAGATATTCTGCTTTTTTTCCCTCTGTGCTGCTCGCCATTCCCATGGAGGAACAATAACCGAACTGGACCAAATCCCTTTTTTCTGCTGTCTGGCAACCCCTTCTGACTTCACCCAATCAGCACAGAACTTCTCTTTGCAGTATTTCGGATAGACCCACGCATAGCCGTTCTGGACCATCAGCTCGCTGAGACTTTAGCCATCCACCTTTACTAAGCCCACAACCCTATCATATCGGTCAATATCCTTCTGTTCGACTTCAACATTCCAACCAGTAACCAGGGCAGATGTTAGAGCCTTTGCCTGCTGACCGTGGCTTTGCCCCTTCTCCGGGCAATCAATTCCATACAATCGGATCTCTTGATGTTGGTCATTATGCAGAACTGTGATGGTGTCGCCGTCAGCAACGGAAACGACTTTGGCTGGCCAGGAAAAGCAGGTGGCAGGTATGGAAAGCAGGAGCAAGAGAAGGATGAGGCGGGAATAGTAGGACACAGGGCGGTGCATTCAGATCTTCCCTCATTGGTGAAATTGGTACCACAGGTTCTTCTACTGCAACAGGATCAAGAAAGCAACCTCGGTAAGATTACCTATTCATTTGTTATTAATAAACAATATCACCGTGATGATTAGGTATCCTTCCACATCGCTCCTTGGATGCATTACGGGTTTGCGATATGGTCAAGCTATAAAAACAACCATTATCCCAGCCTTGGCCCTTATTCTGCCTCTATCCTCCTTTTGCAGCGCCGTCACCGGCAAGGAGCTGAGCAACTACTGCCAGTACGTGCCACGTTGGCAACGGTGGTATGAACTGTTTGAAAAGCACCCCAAGGACGACGCTATACATGCGTTGTATGCCTTGCGCTGGGGACTGTGTCGATGATGGAGGCCGGCAACATCAACCAGGACCGGGCCCACCGATATTTTTAAGAAGATGAGGGAGTCGCTCATTGATCGGTACAGGGAGCAGGGCAAGGCGGATGAAGAAAACCCGAAACACAAGGCACTTGAGGTCCTTATCCTGTAGCTCTAACCCCTGCTCGCTCGCTGCCCGGCAATTGTTGGCGGAACACAACCACTGAGGGGTCAATAATACATCGGCGGTGATAGCCTAAGAGAAAACAATAGTGCTGAGCTGTATCAAGGAAGTTGCGTGCAAAAATGCCCCCTTGGAAGCGAGGCTTAGAGGGGAAATTACGGACCACCACAGCCTTCGTCAAGGGTTTTGGCGCCGAGCAGAGCAAGTTGGTAGCGATTCGCTACCCCCTTTTTTCCACCCGCATAAACGAGGGCGGGTCGGACTCCCCAATTTTCGGGAGTCGTCGTGCACGGGAACGGTGTTTAGCCGTACCCTTTTTTTGCCCGGCGGCGATGGGTTCGCAGCATGATGGTTCGCACCCTTGGTTCGCGCCCTATCCCGTGGAACCTAAAAAAGTTTAGGCCGTCACGGCGAGGCGGTCCGCACTAAGCTGGTCCGCGCGGGAGTCCGCACCTTTCGGGGGGTCTGTCGCGCGAGCTTACTGGTCTTGCCCGCATTGTTCAAATTTGCCTACCAATTGCCTACCAGGATTCACAGAAACGAAAAAAGCGCTTAACCATTTCTGGATAAGCGCTTGAATTTACGTGGCTGGGGGACAGGGATTCGAACCCCGATAAGCGGAGTCAGAGTCCGCTGTCTTGCCGTTAGACCATCCCCCAGCAGGCGGGAAGTGCGGTGAAAATAGATG